>Ga0075367_10000070_pt1 | contig 25863 bp, 27 predicted proteins | sample EndMethybrTD3032_FD_71399 | JGI IMG/M metagenome (GOLD analysis project Ga0075367, IMG submission 71399) | Populus endosphere microbial communities from Tennessee, USA - Endosphere MetaG P. TD hybrid TD303-2 | ecosystem: Host-associated > Plants > Roots > Endosphere | place: USA: Tennessee... | reverse complement strand
CTCGGGCCGCTTGACGCTCTCCAGGAGCATGTCCAGCCACTCGGCCACCTTGTCGCGGTGCTGGTCGGTGGGGAGCTGGGCGGCCCGCCAGGCGATGCCCCGGACGCCGTGGTCCTGCAGCAGCTTCTCCAGGGGGTCGTCGACGGGGGCCGCCGTCTCCTCGCGTTCGGCGAGTTTCTGGAGGAGCTCCTGTTCGGTGCTCTGGAGGGTGTGGGTGAGGGCTTCGGGGTCTTCGGCGGTGAGGAAGCCCGCGTGGACCCGGAAGAAGCGCTGGATGGCGTCGCAGTGCTCCATGGTGGGGCGGCGGTCGCCGTTGATCAGGGCACCGGCCTGCTGGCGGGACATGCCCGCGCCGTCCGCGATCTCCTGCTGGGTGTATTTGCGGCCGTTGGGCTTCAGGCGGGTGCGGCGCAGCAGGTCCAGGCGCTGGAGGAAGCGGGCCTGGACGTCGGGTTCGCCTGCCGGGCGGCCGGCCAGGAGGGCCTTGACGACCTGTTCGGGGACGCCCGAGGTGGTGGAGAGGCGGCGCGTGTCGAAGATCTCCGACTGCGGCAGGCCGAGGCGGTCGGCGAGCGTGGTCACGCGTGCGACGACGGCTGACAGGGCGCGGGGCGTCGTCGTGGTGCCCGGACTCTCGAAGCCATCCGTCACCGACAGATCTCCTACGTTTCTCACAGGCTTCTCACAAGCGGTTGCCGTGAACTCGACGGACATTACCGGGTGGTTCGAACTCACATCCAGGTCTCGCCACAACTGTGGCCAGTTTCAGCCGTCAACCGGCATGAAATGCCACGATAGTTGACACGACTCGTGTCCGGGCCGCAGGATCAAGGCGCCGCGTGAAGGCCGCAGAGGCAAGAGGGGTGACCTCCCGATGGCGTATCAGGCAGGAGGGCAGCGGCCGGCACCGCGGCCCGTCCCCGCGAGTCCCGAGGACCAGGCCAATCTGGCGTATCTGCGGGACTACGCCACGCTTCTGGAGGCCGTCCCGTTTCCGTCCGTCGTGCTCGACCGCCGGTGGGACGTGGTTCTCTCCAACAACGCTTTCGCGTCACTTTTCGGTGCGGTCGGCCCGCATCCGACGGCCATGCCGGGCCAGAACTTCCTGCGGTTCGTGCTCTTCCATCCGGACGCGGGTTCGGTTCTGGGCGAGCACGAGTCGAGCTGGTGCCTGCCCATGCTCGCCCACTTCGCCGCCGCTGTGGAGCGGTACGGACACGACCACGGGCTGCAGGCCATCCGGCGGGACATCGCCCAGGACCCGATCATGGAGGCCGCCTACCGTCAGGGGCTGCCGCACTGGATCCGGGCGATGGGGGAGCGGGCCGTCGTGCACGACGGGGCCGTACGGTCCGTGGTCCATCCCGATCCGCGATGGGGCGCGACCGAATGCCGGATTGTGGACGAGACGCCCCGGACCCTCCAGGAGATGGGGTACACGCGGTTGACACTGGTGCTGCGGGAGGCGCGCCGTGACCGGTCGCGGGCCCGCAGGACACGGCTCGCGGGGGCGCACCTGAGGGTGGTGCCGGCCGGCGAGGCCTGACCGGGCCCCGCCGGCGTTCAGGTCGCCGACGGTGCCTCGTCAGCAGCGGAGATCACCAGGACCAGGGGGATGCCCCGGCAGGGGATCAGTCGCGTGCCGGCGAAGCGGCTGGGTCCGCCCCCTTCCAGTACGGCTGCGAAGTCCGGGCCCTTGGTGAGCGAACCGGCGAGGTGTGCCGGGTCCGCGGATGCCGCCACGCGCCCGCGTGCGTTCACCAGGTGGGCGGGGCCGGGCAGTTGGCGAAGGAGGGGGAGTACCGCCGTCTCGAAGTGGCGCAGGTAGACGTCGGCCGCGGCCACTCCCGCGAAACGGCCCTGCACTTCGACGGGGGCCGAGAGCGTGAGGCTGTACTCGTCCGAGCAGAGGTAGTCGACGTAGGGGCCCGCCACGGCTCGCCGGCCGGTGTCGCGGGGCAGGGCGAACCAGTCCCAGTGCGTGTAGTCCGAGTACGCCGACTGGTTCGGGTCCAGGTCCAGGAGGAGCGGCCGTACGTCGCCCTCGGCGTCCGTCTGCCACCACTCCAGCCACGCCGGTACGTCGGTCAGCAGGCCGGGGGCCGCCACGAAGCCGACTCCGGAGACCAGCTCGTACCGGTTCAGGCGCAGGTGGAGACCCGGGCGGAGGGCTGCCAGGTCGACCGTCGCGGGGCGGCGGTGTTCCGCGGCCACCCGGGTCAGCAGGGCCACGGTGTCGGCACGGGTGGCGGCGACGGCCTCGAACACGCTCTCCAGGGCGGAGCGGACCCGGATCGCGACCAGCTCCTCCGGTGGTGCTGCGTGCAGTGGCGCCGACGCCAGGCTCATCCGTGCCCTCCCACCGACGGGAGCCGGGGCGGTGGCGGGTCAGAGCGCCAGCCGGAGCCCGATGAGCTTCGCCGTCGACTCCCGGACGCACCGCTCGGCCAGCTCCCTGGCCGATTCGTGGGCTCCATCCTGCACGGCCGAGATTACGGAGCGGTGACGGTCTGCCACCTCTTCACGATATTCGTCGTCCCCGAACACAAGGCAGAGCAGCGCCCCGACCTCGGTCTGCAGGGCGACCTGCTCGCGGGTGAGGCGGGCCGACTGGGCGGCCGCGGCCAACTCGACGTGGAAGCGGCCGTATACGCGGCTGCGGGCTGCCGCGTCCTCCGCGTGCGCCAACTCCTCGGCCGTGCGGCGGAGTTGGAGGAGGTCGTCCGGTTCCGTGCGCTCCGCGGCCAGGCGTGCCGCCGTGCCGGAGAGGGCCGCCCAGTGGTCGCCCAGGTCGCGGAGTTCCTCGGTGCTCCAGCCGCGCAGCCGGACCTTGAGGCGCTCCTCGCCGGGGACCTCGGGGAGGGAGACGAAGGAGCCGCCGCCGCGGCCCCGGCGCGTGGTGACCAGGCCCTGCTGGCGAAGGGCCATGAGGGCCTCCCGCAGGGTCACCGTGGAGACGCCCAGCTGTCCTGCCAGCTCGCTCTCGCCGGGCAGCTGCTCCCCGTCGGCGAGCAGGCCCAGTTCGATGGCGTCGCCGATGCGGCGGACGACCGCGTCGACCCGCGCCCGGCTGTCCACCGGGGCGAAGACGGCTCTGCGGGCGCCGCCGTTCATCTGCTGCTGCTTCACGGCCACCACCTTGTGCGTTGACTCAAGCTTTACCCTAAGGGGGCCTTGAGCTTTGAACTATGACTTCATATCTTTCCGTGCAACGTACGAGAACGCCAGAAAGGTTCCCGTCCATGGAGGGAATTGCGATCCGGCTGCAGGATCTGCGGAAGTCGTTCGCGGAGACGACCGCCGTGGCCGGGATCGACCTGGAGATCAGGGACGGAGAGTTCTTCTCGATGCTCGGTCCGTCCGGGTCGGGCAAGACCACCGTCCTGCGGATGATCGCCGGGTTCGAGATGCCGACGCAGGGGCGGATCGAACTCGCCGGGCAGGAGGTCACCGGTCTCGCGCCCTTCGAGCGGGACGTGCACACCGTCTTCCAGGACTACGCGCTGTTCCCGCACATGACCGTCGAGCAGAACGTCGCCTATCCGCTCAAGGTGCGGAAGGTGCCGAAGGCGGAGCGGCTCGTGCGCGCGCGGAAGGCGCTGGCAGAGGTGCGGCTGGAGGGGTTCGGCAAGCGACGCCCGGCCCAGCTCTCCGGTGGTCAGCGGCAGCGGGTCGCTCTCGCACGGGCTCTGGTCGGACGGCCTCGTGTGCTGCTGCTCGACGAACCATTGGGCGCCCTGGATCTGAAACTGCGCGAGCAGATGCAGGTCGAGCTGAAGGCGCTGCAGCGCGAGGTCGGGATCACCTTCGTCTTCGTCACCCACGACCAGGAGGAGGCCCTGACGATGAGCGACCGCATCGCCGTCTTCAACCAGGGGCGGATCGAGCAGGTGGGGGCCCCGGCCGAGATCTACGAACGTCCCGCGACCCCCTTCGTCGCCTCCTTCGTCGGCACTTCGAACCTGCTGGAGGGCGAGTCCGCCCAGCGCGTCGTCGGCGCCCCGGGCGTCTACAGCATCCGGCCCGAGAAGATCCGCGTTCTCAAGGAGTCCGCCGAGGCCGACGAGCCGGACCAGGCCACCGCCGTCGGCACCGTCGCCGAGGTCGTCTACCTCGGGGACGCCACCCGCTTCCTGGTCGACCTCGACGCCGGCGGCCGGCTCACCGCCCTCCAGCAGAACCTGGACACCTCCGCCGAGGACGTGGCCGCCTACCGCGGCACCCGGGTGCGACTGCGCTGGCACCGCCGCCACTCGATCCAGGTCCCGCACAACCGCTGAAGCCCCCTCCCGTTTTGGAGAACGTCGTGCGCCTCACCCGAACCCTCCAGGTCGCGGCCTCCGCCGCCGCACTGCTCCTCGCCGCCACCGCCTGCGGCTCCTCCGGCAACGGCGGCTCCTCGTCCACCGGCCTCAACCCCCCTGATCTCAAAGCCCGGTCGAAGCTCGGCAAGTCCGAGGGCCAGGTCAACCTGATCGCCTGGGCCGGCTACGTCGAGAACGGCTCCAACGACCCCAAGGTCGACTGGGTCACCCCCTTCGAGAAGCAGACCGGCTGCAAGGTCAACTCCAAGGTCGCCGCCAGCTCCGACGAGATGGTCAAGCTGATGAAGACCGGCGAGTACGACGCCGTCTCCGCCTCCGGCGACGCCTCCCTGCGCCTCATCGCCTCCGGCGACGCGGCCCCGGTCAACACCAAGCTCGTCCCCAACTACAAGGACATCTTCAGCGGCCTGAAGAACGGCAGTTGGAACTCCGTCAAGGGCCGGATGTACGGCATCCCGCACGGCCGCGGCGCCAACCTGCTGATGTACAACACCCAGAAGGTGACGCCCGCACCGACCTCCTGGTCGGCCGTCTTCGACGACGCCTCGACGTACAAGGGGCACGTCACCGCGTACGACTCCCCGATCTACATCGCCGACGCGGCCCTGTATCTCAAGGCCACCAAACCGGAGTTGAAGATCAAGGACCCCTACGCGCTCGACCAGAAGCAGTTCGACGCGGCCGTCGCCCTGCTGAAGAAGCAGAACGCGAACATCGGCGAGTACTGGAGCGACTATCTGAAGGAGATCTCCGCCTTCAAGAGCGGTGACTCCGTGGTCGGCACCACCTGGCAGGTCATCGCCAACCTGACCGCCCAGGAAGGCGTCAAGGTCAAGGCCTTCGTACCCAAGGAGGGTTCGACCGGCTGGTCCGACACCTGGATGCTCTACTCCAAGGCCAAGCACCCCAACTGCGCCTACCAGTGGATGAACTGGATCGTCTCCCCGAAGGTCAACGCCCAGGTCGCCGAGTACTTCGGCGAGGCACCCGCCAACTCCAAGGCCTGCGAGCTGACGTCGGACAAGAACTTCTGCACCACCTACCACGCGGCCGACGAGAGCTACTGGAAGAACATCGCCTTCTGGAACACGCCCATCGAGCAGTGCCTCGACGGACGTACGGACGTCAAGTGCGTGCCGTACGCCAAGTGGGTCCAGGCCTGGACCGAGATCAAGGGCTGACCCATGGCACTGCTGACCCGGACCGCGGGGGCGCTGCACCGCCGCCCCCGCCTCCGGCTGGCCCTGCTGCTGACCGCTCCGCTGCTGTGGCTGGCCGTGCTCTACCTCGGCTCGCTCGCCGTGCTGTTCGTCTCGGCGTTCTGGACGACCGACTCCTTCACCTCCGAGGTGGTGAAGGTCTGGTCGACCGACAACTTCCACGAGCTGTTCACCACGCCCGTCTACCGGCAGGTGATCGTGCGCAGTGTCGGCGTCGCCCTCGCGGTGACGGCCCTGTGCGTGGTGATCGCCTTCCCGGTGGCCTTCTACACCGCCCGCGTCGCCCGCGCGAAGTGGCGTCCGCTGCTGGTCGTCGCCATCCTCACGCCGCTGTGGGCGAGTTACCTGGTCAAGGTGTACGCCTGGCGGCTCATCCTGTCCGAGGGCGGGCTCGCCGACTGGATGCTGAAGCCGTTCGGGCTCAGCGGGCCGGGGTTCGGACTCCCGGCGGCCGTACTGACACTGACGTACCTCTGGCTGCCGTACATGATCCTGCCGATCCACACGGCGTTGGAGCAGCTGCCCGCCAACCTGCTTGACGCGTCAGCCGACTTGGGCGCGCGGACCTGGCGCACCTTCCGGTCGGTCGTGCTGCCGATGGTGCTGCCGTCCGTCGCCGCCGGGTCGATCTTCACCTTCTCACTCAGCCTCGGTGACTACATCACCGTGCAGATCGTCGGCGGCAAGACCCAGCTGATCGGCAACCTCGTCTACTCCAACATCGAGCTCAACCTGCCCATGGCCGCCGCGCTCGGCACGGTCCCGGTCGTCGTCATCGTGCTGTACCTGCTGGCCATGCGTCGTACGGGCGCGCTCAGCAGCCTGTAGAGGAGCCCGCCGTGCAACTCTCCCGTTCCGCGCGCATCGCCCTGCGCGTCGCCGCCGGGCTCGGCTTCGCCGTGATCTACGTCCCGCTGCTGCTCGTGCTCGTCAACTCCCTCAACCCGGACCGCAGCGCGAGCTGGCCGCCGCCGCGTCTCACGCTGCACTGGTGGTCCGTCGCCTGGCAGAACTCCGGTGCGCGGGCGGCCCTTTGGACCTCGGTCAAGGCGGGCCTCGGTGCCACCGCCATCGCCCTGGTCCTCGGTACGCTGATCGCCTTCGCCGTGGCCCGGCACCGCTTCTTCGGCCGTGGCGCCATCTCCTTCGTGGTCGTCCTGCCGATCGCCCTGCCCGGCATCGTCACGGGTATCGCCCTCAACTCGGCTTTCGGCACGGTACTTGAGCCGCTGGGGGTGGGTCTGGGGCTGTTCACGGTGATCGTCGGCCACGCGACCTTCTGCATCGTCGTGGTCTTCAACAACGTGGTCGCGCGGTTGCGGCGTACGTCCGGCTCCTACGAGGAGGCCGCGATGGACCTCGGCGCCGACACCTTCCGCGCCTTCGTCGACGTCACCTTCCCGCTGGTGCGGTCGGCGCTGTTGGCGGGCGGACTGCTCGCCTTCGCGTTGTCCTTCGACGAGATCGTGGTGACCACGTTCACCGCGGGGCCCGGCATCGAGACCCTCCCCATCTGGATCTTCAACAACATGACCCGGCCCCAACAGGCGCCGGTGGTGAACGTGGTGGCGGCCGTGCTGGTGCTGCTGTCGGCGGTTCCGATCTATGTGGCGCAGCGGCTGTCGGCCGATACGGCTTCGGGGAGTCGGGTGTGAGGGGTGGCGTCCTGGGCTCGCGAACCGTTTCCAGGTGCAGTGATATGTGACATAGTACTGGCGTGAGTCAGCGACTGACCTGCGATGTCGTCGTGGTCGGGGCAGGCATGGTAGGTGCCGCCTGCGCCCTCTACGCGGCTCGCGCGGGCCTCGACGTCATCGTGGTGGACCGCGGCCCGGTGGCCGGCGGCACCACCGGCGCGGGAGAGGGCAACCTCCTCGTCTCCGACAAGGAACCCGGACCCGAGCTGGACCTCGCCCTGCTCTCGGGGCGCCTGTGGACCGAACTCGCCCAGGAATTCGGCGAGTCGATCGAGTACGAGGCCAAGGGCGGCGTCGTAGTGGCGACTTCGCCCGGCAGCCTCACCGCTCTGGAGCGCTTCGCCGACGAGCAACGCACCGCAGGCGTCACCGCCGAACCCGTCGCCGGCGACGCCCTGTACGGTCTGGAACCCCACCTCGCGCCGGGCCTCCCGGGCGGCGTCCACTATCCGCAGGACAGCCAGGTCATGCCCGCCCTCGCCGCCGCCCGTCTGCTACGGGCCTCGGGCGCCCGCCTGTTCATCGGCCGGACCGTGACGGGCACACTGCGCAGCCCCGAGGGATCGGTCCTCGGCGTCCGTACCGACCGGGGCGACATCCACGCACCGGCCCTCGTCAACGCGGCCGGTACCTGGGGTGGGGACCTCGCCGCACTCGCCGGCACCACCCTGCCCGTCCTCCCGAGGCGCGGCTACGTCCTCGTCACCGAACCCCTCCCACGCCTGGTCCGGCACAAGGTGTACGCGGCCGACTACGTGGCCGACGTGGCCAGCGACTCGGCCGCCCTGCAGACCTCGCCCGTGGTGGAGGGCACGGCGGCCGGGCCCGTCCTGATCGGCGCCAGCCGCGAACGTGTCGGCTTCGACCGGTCGTTCTCCCTGCCGGCCCTGCGCGCCCTCGCGGCGGGCGCGACCCGGCTGTTCCCGTTCCTGGCCGACGTCCACGCCATCCGTTCCTACGTCGGGTTCCGCCCCTACATGCCCGACCACCTGCCCGCCATCGGCCCCGACCCCCGCGTCCCCGGCCTCTTCCACGCCTGCGGCCACGAGGGCGCCGGCATCGGCCTGTCCACCGGTACCGGCCACCTCATCGCCCAGGTACTCACCGCGAAGACTCCCGACCTCGACCTGACGCCGTTCAGCCCCGACCGCTTCTCCGAGGAGGCCGCGTGAGTTCACCGCTCGACCTGGCCGACGCCCGTCCCGATCCCGCCTTCACGGTCACCCTGGACGGCCGGGAGATCGAGGCGCTGCCCGGCCGGACCGTCGCCGCCGCGCTCTGGGAGGCCGGGGTCACCTCGTGGCGCAGCACCCGGGGCGAGGGGCGCCCGCGCGGGATCTTCTGCGGTATCGGCGTCTGCTTCGACTGCCTGGTGACCGTCAACGGCCGCCCCAACCAACGGGCTTGCCTGGTGCCCGTGGCTCCGGGCGATGTGATCCGTACCCAGGAGGGAACCGGCCACGATGACTGACCGACCGCACCTCGCCGTGATCGGCGCCGGCCCGGCGGGCCTCGCCGCGACCCTGGCCGCCGCCGCGCGCGGAACCCGGGTCACGCTGATCGACTCGGCCCCGGAGGCGGGCGGACAGTTCTACCGGCAGCCCGCCACCGGACTCCGCGCACGCCGACCGCAGGCACTGCACCACCAGTGGCGGACCTGGGAACGACTGCGGGACAGCCTGGCCGGCCATGTAAAGGCGGGCAGAGTACGGCACTTGACGGAGCATCACATCTGGTTGGTCGAGAAACGGCTCGCAGAAGGTTTCACCGTGCACGCGCTGCTCGGCCCCGAGCAGGAGGACCCGGTCACCGTCCGCGCCGACGCCGTGCTCCTCGCCACCGGCGGGTACGAGCAGGTGCTGCCCTTCCCCGGCTGGACCCTGCCCGGTGTCCTCACCGCGGGCGGCGCCCAGGCCATGCTCAAGGGAACCCTCACGGTGCCCGGCCGCACAGCCGTCGTCGCCGGGACCGGACCCCTGCTCCTGCCGGTCGCCACCGGACTCGCCGCAGCCGGAGTGGACATCGCCGCGCTCGTCGAGTCCGCCGACCCGCGGGTCTTCCTACGGCAGTCCCGCACCCTGGCCGCCCACCCGGGCAAGCTCGGTGAAGGGGCCCTGTACGCAGGCCAGTTGCTACGGCGCCGGACGCGCACGCTCTACCGCCACACCGTCGTCGAGGCGCACGGCACCGACCGCGTCGAGGCCGTGACCGTCGCCGCGCTCGACGCGGAAGGACGGGTCAGGCCCGGCACCGGACGTCGTATCCCCTGCGACACCCTCGCCGTGAGCCACGGCATGCTCGCGCACACCGACCTCGCGGAGAGCCTCGGCTGCCTGCTCGACGGCACACACGTCCACGTCGACGAGGAGCAGCGCACCGACGTCCCCGGCGTCTGGGCGGCGGGGGAGACCACCGGAATCGGCGGCTCGGCCCTCGCGCTCACCGAGGGGCACATCGCGGGCGGCTCGGCCGCGGCGCGCCTGGCGGGCACCGAACCCGACCCGGAGGAGTGGGCCACGGCCGCCAAGTCTCGTACAAAGCTACGGCGGTTCGCGGCAGCGCTGGACCGGGTGTACCGGCCGCCCGCCCACTGGAGCGAGCAGGTCACCGACGACACCGTGGTCTGCCGCTGCGAGGAGGTGACCGCCGGTACCGTCCGGGAAGCCGTCGGCGAGCTGGGCGCGGGCGACCTGCGCACGGTGAAGCTGCTGACGCGGGCCGGGATGGGCTGGTGCCAGGGCCGGATGTGTGGACCGGCGGTCGCGGGACTCGCCGGGTGCGATCTCACGCCCTCACGGCGGCCGTTCGCCCGGCCTGTACCGCTCGGGGTGCTGGCGCGGGCCGGTGAAGAGACCGATCAGTGATATGTCACATACTATTGAAAGGGAAACTGTCATGACCGCCACCGACCACCGCCCCTGGCGCGGCATCCTCGTCGCCACCGCGCTCCCGCTCGACGACGACCTGTCCGTGAACTACGACAGGTACGCCGAGCACTGCGCCTGGCTGGTCGAGAACGGCTGCGACGGTGTCGTCCCCAACGGCTCGCTCGGCGAGTACCAGGTGCTCACCCCCGAGGAGCGGGCCAGGGTCGTGGAGACGGCCGTGGCCGCGATCGGCGGCGCGCGCGTGATGCCGGGCGTCGCGGCCTACGGATCCGCCGAGTCGCGGCGCTGGGCCGAGGAGGCGCGAGACGCGGGCTGTGCCTCCGTGATGCTGCTGCCGCCCAACGCCTACCGCGCCGACGAGCGTTCGGTGCTCGCCCACTACGCCGAGGTCGCCAAGGCGGGGGTGCCGATCGTGGCGTACAACAACCCGATCGACACCAAGGTCGACCTCGTACCGGAGCTTCTCGCCAAGCTGCACGGCGAGGGGTACATCCAGGCCGTCAAGGAGTTCTCCGGAGACGTACGTCGCGCCTACCGGCTCGCCGAACTCGCCCCGGAACTAGACCTGTTGATCGGTGCCGACGACGTCCTGCTCGAACTCGCGATCGCGGGCGCCAAGGGCTGGGTGGCCGGCTACCCGAACGCGCTGCCCGCCGCGAGCGCCGAGCTGTACCACGCCGCCGTCGACGGCGATCTGGCCACCGCGAAGAAGCTGTACGAGCAGCTGCACCCGCTGTTGCGCTGGGACTCCAAGGTCGAGTTCGTGCAGGCCATCAAGTTGTCCATGGACATCGTCGGCCGTCATGGCGGTCCGGTGCGGCCACCGCGCGTGCCGCTGCTCCCCGAGCAGGAGGCCGCGGTCCGCACGGCCACCGAGAACGCCGTCGCCGCAGGCCTGGCGTAGAGGGGAAGCCCATGCGCAGCAAACTCGTCCTGCACGCCGTCGACTCGCACACCGAGGGCATGCCCACCCGCGTCATCACCGGCGGGATCGGCACCATCCCCGGCGCGACCATGAACGAGCGGCGCCTGTACTTCCGTGAACACCGCGACCACATCAAGCAGTTGCTGATGAACGAGCCGCGCGGCCACTCCGCGATGAGCGGAGCGATCCTGCAGCCGCCGACCCGCGCCGACTGTGACTGGGGCGTGGTCTACATCGAGGTCTCCGGCTACCTCCCGATGTGCGGGCACGGCACGATCGGCGTCGCGACCGTGCTGGTGGAGACCGGCATGGTCGAGGTCGTCGAACCGGTCACCACCATCCGGCTGGACACCCCGGCCGGGCTGGTCGTCGCCGAGGTGGCGGTGGAGGGCGGGGCGGCGAAGGCGGTGACGCTGCGGAACGTGCCGTCGTTCTCGGTCGGGCTGGACCGGACGGTGAAGGTGTCTGACAGATCAGTAATATATGACATGGCATACGGCGGCAACTTCTACGCCATCCTCCCGATCGACCAACTCGCCCTCCCCTTCGACCGCTCCCACAAGAACGACATCCTCGCGGCGGCCCTGGAACTCATGGACGCCATCAACGCCGAGGACGAACCGGTCCACCCCGAGGACCCGACCATCCGAGGCTGCCACCACGTCCATCTGTACGCCCCCGGCTCCACCGCCCGCCACTCGCGCCACGCCATGGCGATCCACCCGGGCTGGTTCGACCGTTCGCCCTGCGGCACCGGCACCAGTGCACGTATGGCCCAACTCCACGCACGCGGCGAGCTCCCCCTGGACACCGAGTTCGTCAACGAGTCGTTCATCGGCACCCGCTTCACCGGGCGCCTCCTCGGCACCACCGAGGTCGCCGGCCACCCCGCCGTCCTGCCCAGCTTCACGGGCCGCGCCTGGATCACCGGCACCGCCCAGTACCTGCTCGACCCCGACGACCCCTTCCCCGCCGGATTCGTCCTGTAGGCGACCCGATAATGTCCGGTGACCCAAGGAGGACGATCACCATGGCCGTGCGCAAACGACCAGCTCTGCCCCATCTCGGCGGAAGGAAGCCCAACTTCCGGGAGCGGCTGGTGGATGTGCTGCGGGCCGCGCTCATTTCCGGTGAACTGCGCCCCGGCGAGGTGTACTCGGCGCCGTCCCTGGCGCCCCGCTTCGGCGTCTCCGCGACCCCGGTGCGCGAGGCGATGCTCGAGCTGGTGAAGGAGGGCCTGGCCGACATCGTTCCGAACAAGGGCTTCCGGATCACCGAGGTCTCCGACCAGCAGCTCGACGAGTACACCCACATCCGGTCCCTGATCGAGATCCCGACGACCGTCGGGCTCGCCACCACCGCCGACCCCGAGGACCTGAAGGCGCTCCGCCCGATCGCCCTGGAGATCGTCACCTCGGCCACGAAGGGCGACCTCATCGCCTACGTCGAGGCCGACCTGCGCTTCCATCTGGAGCTGCTGGCACTGGCCGGCAACGACCATCTCGTGGAAGTCGTACGGGACTTGCGGCGCCGCGCGCGGCTGTACGGGCTGACGGCCCTGGTGGAGGCGGGGCGGCTGGAGGCCTCCGCCAAGGAGCACCTCGAACTCCTCGACGCGCTTCTCGCCCGTGACGAGGAGGCCGTACGCGAGGTCATGACCCGCCACCTCGGTCATGTCCGCGGTGTCTGGGCCGCCCGCGAGGAGAGCTGACGCAGCTACGCAAGTCGTTTGCGTTTCTTGCGCTATTCTTGCGTACATGACGCGACGACTTGCCGAGGTGGCGAAGAAGGTCGGGGTCAGCGAGGCCACGGTCAGCCGGGTGCTCAACGGCAAGCCCGGCGTCTCGGAGGCCACCCGGAAGGCGGTGCTGTCCGCCCTGGACGTCCTCGGTTACGAGCGGCCCACGCAGCTGCGCGGCGAGCGGGCGCGGCTCGTGGGCCTCGTCCTGCCCGAGCTGCAGAACCCGATCTTCCCGGCGTTCGCCGAGGTCATCGGCGGGGCGCTCGCCCAGCTCGGGCTGACGCCGGTGCTGTGCACCCAGACCAAGGGCGGCGTCTCCGAGTCCGAGTACGTGGATCTGCTGCTGCAACAGCAGGTCTCGGGCGTCGTCTTCGCCGGCGGTCTGTACGCCCAGGCCGACGCACCGCACGACCACTACCGGCAGCTGGCCGAGCGCAACATCCCGGTGGTGCTGGTCAACGCGTCCATCGACGACCTCGGCTTCCCGGGCGTCTCCTGCGACGACGCGGTGGCGGTCGAGCAGGCGTGGCGGCATCTCGCCTCGCTGGGGCACGAGCGGATCGGGCTGGTGCTCGGCCCCGGCGACCATATGCCGTCGGCCCGGAAGCTGGCGGCCGCCCAGACCCTCGGCGACCTCCCCGAGGAGCATGTCGCCCGCGCCATGTTCTCCCTCGAGGGCGGTCACGCGGCCGCCTCCCGGCTCATCGACCGGGGTGTCACGGGCATCATCTGCGCCAGTGACCCCCTCGCGCTCGGCGCGATCAGGGCCGCCCGCCGCAAGGGGCTCGCCGTCCCCTCCCAGGTGTCCGTCGTCGGCTACGACGACTCCGCGTTCATGAACTGCACGGAACCCCCGCTGACCACCGTGCGTCAGCCCATCGAGGCCATGGGGCGAGCGGCCGTGGAGCTGCTGAACACACAGATCAACGGCAGTTCCGTGGCCCCCGAGGAGCTGCTCTTCGAACCGGAGTTGGTGGTCCGCGGGTCGACGGCGCAAGCACCTCGTCCCTGAGATCCACCCGACTGTCGAATAATTACAGACTCTGCGCGACATCTTGCGGACAGATGTCGCCGGTGCTTGAGTGTGCGGCGCCCACCGCTCCTGCCACGAGGGGTCCACCGATGAGAAGCACCGGGTTCCGTCGTACGTTCGCCGCGCTCAGCGTCTGTTCTCTCGCTCTCGCCGCCTCCGCCTGCGGGTCGGGTGACGACGGATCGGCGAGCGGCAAGACGCGTATCACCGTCAACTGCGAGCCGCCCAGGAGCGCCAAGGTCGACCGCGGGTTCTTCGAGCAGGACGTCGCCTCCTTCGAGAAGCAGAACCCGGACGTCGACGTCGTCGCGCACGACGCGTTCCCCTGCCAGGACCCCAAGACCTTCGACGCCAAGCTCGCCGGCGGGCAGATGGAGGACGTCTTCTACACGTACTTCACCGACGCCAAGCACGTCGTCGACATCAAGCAGGCGGCCGATCTCACCCCGTACATCAAGGAGTTGAAGAGCTACGGCACCATCCAGAAGCAGCTGCGCGACATCTACACCGCCGACGGGAAGATCTACGGCGTCCCACGCACCGGCTACTCGATGGGTCTGATCTACAACCGCAGGCTCTTCGAGAAGGCCGGTCTCGATCCCGACCAGCCCCCGGCGACCTGGGCCGAAGTCCGCGCCGACGCCAAGAAGATCGCCGCACTGGGCAACGGCACCGTCGGCTACGCCGACTACAGCGCCCAGAACCAAGGGGGTTGGCACTTCACCGCCGAGCTGTACTCGCAGGGCGGCGACGTCGTGAGTGCCGACGGCAAGAAGGCCACCATCGACACCGCAGAGGGGCACGCCGTCCTGCAGAACCTGCACGACATGCGGTGGGCCGACAACTCGATGGGCAGCAAGCAGCTCCTGGTCATCAACGACGTGCAGCAGATGATGGGTTCGGGCAAGCTCGGCATGTATCTGTCCGCGCCGGACAACATCCCGATCCTGGTCAAGGAGAAGGGCGGCAACTACAAGGACCTCGCCCTCGGACCCATGCCAGGCGGCAACGGCACGCTCATCGGCGGCGACGGCTACATGTTCAACAAGCACGACACGCCTGCCCAGATCCGCGCCGGCCTGAAGTGGCTCGACCACATGTTCCTCACCCCGGGCACGGGGTTCCTCGGCGACTACGCCCGCGCCAAGAAGGCGAACGCCCCGGTGGGCCTGCCCGAGCCGCGCCTGTTCACCGGCGCCGCCGACGCCATGGACCAGCAGGTCAAGAAGGCCAACGCCAATGTGCCGGTGGAGAACTACCAGGCCTTCCTCGACGGCAACCACGGCCTCCAGCTGAAGATCGAGCCGCCGGACGCCCAGCAGATCTACTCCGTCCTCGACGGCACGGTCTCCGCCGTCCTCACCAAGAAGGACGCCGACATCGACCAGCTCCTCAAGGACGCCTCCGGCAAGATCGACAGCATCCTGTCCCGGGGCTGACGGTCATGACGAAGACGGCCGAGCGGCGGGCGATCGAGACGGCCGCCGTCCCCCCGGTCCCGGCGCCGCCCCCGGCAGGGGACCGGAGGCGGCGCCGCCTCGCCGACCAGGCCCGCGCCTACGGCTTCCTCGTCGGCGGCCTGATCTGCTTCGCGCTCTTCTCCTGGTACCCGGCGATCCGCGCGGTCGTGATCGCCTTCCAGAAGTACACGCCGGGCTCACCGCCCGAGTGGGTCGGCACCGCCAACTTCACCCGGGTCTGGCACGACCCCGAGTTCACCGCGGCCTGGCGCAACACGCTCACCTTCACCCTGCTCGCCCTGCTGATCGGCTTCGCGATCCCCTTCGTACTGGCCCTGGTACTCAACGAGTTGCGGCACGCCAAGGCCTTCTTCCGGGTTGTGGTCTACCTGCCGGTGATGATCCCGCCGGTGGTCAGCGCCCTGCTGTGGAAGTGGTTCTACGACCCCGGAGCCGGCCTCGCCAACGAGGCCCTCCGCTCCCTCCACCTGCCCACCTCGAACTGGTCCAACGGCGCCGACACCGCGCTCGTCTCCCTGGTGATCGTGGCGACTTGGGCCAACATGGGCGGCACCGTCCTGATCTACCTGGCCGCGCTCCAGTCGATCCCCGGCGAGCTGTACGAGGCCGCCGAACTGGACGGCGCCAACCTCCTCCAGCGGGTTCGCCATGTGACGATCCCTCAGACCAGGTTCGTGATCCTTATGCTGATGCTCCTTCAGATCATCGCCACGATGCAGGTTTTCACCGAACCCTTCGTGATCACGGGAGGCGGCCCCGAGAACGCGACGGTCACCGTCCTCTACCTGATCTACAAGTACGCCTTCCTCTACAACGACTTCGGCGGCGCCTGCGCGCTGAGCGTGATGCTCCTGGTCCTCCTCGGCGCCTTCTCCGCCGTCTATCTGCGCCTCACCCGCTCCGGAGAGGAGGGAGAGTGAGCACGAGAACCCTGATCTCCCCGGCGACCCTGGCCCGCCCCCGCGGCAAGGCCCTCTACTGGACCGTCTTCACCACCGTCGTTCTGCTTTTCGCCCTCGCCTTCCTCTTCCCGGTCTACTGGATGGCGACCGGCGCGATGAAGTCGCCGGACGAGATCGCGCAGACCCCGCCCACCCTCGTCCCGAAGAGCTGGCACCTCAGCGGTTACACCGACGCCTGGGACCTGATGCAGCTCCCGCGGCACCTGTGGAACACGGTGGTCCAGGCCGCCGGAGCCTGGGCGTTCCAACTCGTCCTCTGCACGGCTGCCGCCTACGCTCTCTCCACACTCCGGCCCGCCTTCGGCAGGTTGATCCTCGGCGGCATCCTCGCCACACTGATGGTCCCGGCGCAGGCCCTCGTCGTACCGAAGTACCTCACCGTGGCGGATCTGGGTCTCCTGAACGACCCCCTCGCCATCTGGCTGCCGGCCGTCGCCAACGCCTTCAACCTCTATCTGCTCAAGCGGTTCTTCGACCAACTCCCGCGCGACGTCATGGAGGCCGCCGAGATCGACGGCGCCGGAAAGCTGCGTACGCTCTGGTCGATCGTGCTGCCCATGTCCCGGCCGGTGCTCGGCGTCGTGTCGATCTTCGCGCTGGTCGCCGTCTGGCAGGACTTCCTCTGGCCGCTGATGGTCTTCTCCGACACCGACAAACAGCCCATCAGCGTGGCCCTCGTCCAGCTGTCGCAGAACATCCAACTCACCGTGCTCATCGCCGCGATGGTGATCGCCAGCATCCCGATGGTCGCGCTGTTCCTGCTCTTCCAGCGGCACATCATCGCCGGGATCAGCGCGGGCGGCACCAAGGGCTGACGCCCTCCCTCCGACAGAAAGGCAAGCACAGTGGGACAGCCCCGCCATGCCCAGAAGGAGTGGTGGCGCTCCGCCGTCATCTACCAGGTGTACGTCCGCAGTTTCGCCGACGGCGACGGAGACGGCACCGGCGACCTCGCGGGCGTCCGCTCGAAGCTGCCGTATCTCGCCGAACTCGGCGTGGACGCCCTGTGGTTCAACCCCTGGTACCTGTCCCCGATGAAGGACGGCGGCTACGACGTCGCCGACTACCGCGCCATCGACCCGGTCTTCGGCACCCTCGCCGAGGCCGAGAAGCTGATCGCCGAGGCCCGGGAGCTCGGCATCCGCACGATCGTGGACATCGTGCCCAACCACGTGTCCGACCAGCACCCTTGGTTCCGGGCTGCGCTCGCCGCCGGTCCCGGCAGCCCCGAGCGCGAGCTTTTCCACTTCCGGCCCGGCCGCGGCCGGGCCGGCGGGCTCCCGCCCAACGACTGGCCGTCCCAGTTCGTCGGCTCCACCGAGCCGGTGTGGACGCGGCTGCCCGACGGCGACTGGTACCTGCACCTGTTCACGCCCGAACAGCCCGACCTCAACTGGGCGCATCCGGCGGTCCGTCAGGAGCACGAGGACATCCTGCGGTTCTGGTTCGAGCGGGGCGTCGCCGGTGTCCGCATCGACTCGGCCGCCCTGCTCGCCAAGGACCCGGACCTGCCCGACCTCGCCGACGCACCCGAGCCGCACCCCTTCGTCGACCGCGACGAACTCCACGACGTCTACCGCTCCTGGCGCGCGGTGGCCGACGACTACGACGGAGTCTTCGTCGGCGAGGTGTGGCTCCCTGACGCCGAGCGCTTCGCCCGCTATCTCCGCCCCGACGAACTGCACACGGCCTTCAACTTCTCCTTCCTGTCCTGCCCTTGGGAGGCGGCCGGGCTCCGTACGTCGATCGACACCACGCTCGCCGAGCACGCTCCGGTGGGCGCCCCCGCCACCTGGGTGCTGTGCAACCACGACGTCACCCGCACGGTCACCCGCTACGGCCGCACCGACACCGGCTTCGACTTCGCCGCCAAGGCCTTCGGCACCCCCACCGACCTCGTCCTCGGTACCCGGCGCGCCCGCGCGGCCGCCCTGCTGTCGCTCGCGCTGCCCGGCGCCGTCTACCTCTACCAGGGCGAGGAGTTGGGCCTGCCCGAGGCCGACGTCCCGCGCGACCGCATCGAGGACCCGATGTACGTCCGCTCGGGCGGCGTCGACCCGGGGCGTGACGGGTGCCGGGTCCCGCTGCCGTGGGTCGCCGGGGCGCCGTACGCGGGCTTCGGCTCACAGCAGGAGCCGTGGCTGCCGCAGCCCGCCGGCTGGGCGACGTACGCCGCCGACCGCCAGGCCGCGGACCCCTTCTCGATGCTCGCCCTGTACCGCGCGGCGATCGGCCTGCGGCCCGTCTTCGGCGACGGCCCGCTCACCTGGCTGCCCGCACCCGACGGCGTCCTCGCCTTCGCCCGTACGGAAGGCGCCGTGTGCGCGGTGAACCTCGCCGACATTCCCGCCGAGCTGCCCGCCCACTCCCAACTCCTCATTGCCAGCGGGCCGTTGAGCCCTGACGGCCGGCTGCCGAAGGACACCGCGGTCTGGCTGCGTCCCTGAGCCGCAGCCCGACGGCATCCGCTGTCCCCGCACCCCCACCCCCGAAGGGATCAGCACATGCACAGGTCCAGATCTGTCAGGCGCATGCCAGCAACCGGTGCCGTGGTCGCCCTCTCCTTGGCGGCAACTCCGGCTGGAGCAGCGCCTGGTCGGACTGCTCGACCTGGCCCCAGCCCGGCCAGGGCACCCCCGATCCCGACCCGAACCGCAACCTCGCGGGGGGCCGCCCGGCCACCGCGACCGGCTCCCAGGACGTCTACACGCCCGGCAAGGCCGTCGACGGTGACGCGAACAGCTACTGGGAGTCGACCAACAACGCCTTCCCGCAGTCCTGGACGGTCGACCTCGGTTCTTCCTACGCGGTCCGGCGCCTGGTGCTGAAGCTGCCGCCGTCGACGGCGTGGGGCGCACGCACGCAGACCATCACCGTGCTCGGCAGTACCGACGGATCCGCCTACTCGACCGTGGTCGGGTCCAGTGACCACCGCTTCGACCCGGCGACCGGCAACACCGCCACCGTAGCCCTGCCGGCAAGCACCGACCTGCGCTGTCTGCGCCTGTCCGTGAGTGCCAACACCGGATGGCCCGCAGGGCAGTTCAGTGAGGTGGAGGTGTATTCGACTTCGTGACCTCGTCCTGCGGGACCCCGCGCTTGGCCGCCTGGATCTGCTGGTACACATGCGTGCGCAGCTCGGCGAAGCGCGGGTCCACCCGGGTGTGCAACTGGTCGCGTTCGGCGGGGAGATCGACCTTGAGCTGTTCCTGTACGACGGTGGGGGAGGCGGACAGGACGACGACCCGTTCGCCGAGGTACACGGCCTCGTCGATGTCGTGGGTGACGAACAGGATCGTCATGCCGCGCTCGCGCCACAGCCGTCGTACCAGGTCCTCCAGATCGGCGCGCGTCTGGGCGTCCACCGCCGCGAACGGCTCGTCCATCAACAGCACTTGAGGCTCGTAGGCGAGCGCGCGGGCGATGGCGACCCGTTGCTGCATCCCGCCGGACAGCTGCCACGGGTACGCCCCGGCCGCGTCCGAGAGACCCACCGACTCCAGTGCGTCGGCGACCAGCTCCCTGCGTCGCGCCTTGCTCAAGCCCTTCTGCTTCAAAGGGAGTTCGACGTTCTCACCGACTCGCATCCACGGGAACAGACTCCGCCCGTACTCCTGGAACACGAACGCCATCCCCGGCGGCGGCCCGCTCACCGGCTTTCCGGAGAGCATGACGCGACCCGCTGACGGTGCGAGCAGGCCGCCCACGCACTTCAGCAGGGTCGTCTTGCCGCAGCCCGACGGGCCCACGAGACAGACGAGTTCGCCCGTCTCCACGGTGAAGGTGAGGTCCCGTACCGCCTCGACGCGGCGGCCGGAACCCTCGTAGACCTTCTGCAGGCCGGATACGTCGAGCGCGTGCATGGACCGCCCTTTCACGATGTTCACGGGGACCGCCGGGTGGACGCGCGCAGGCCGTGGTACCAGGCGAGGACCCGCCGTTCGACCAGCTGGAAGAGGACGGAGAGCAGGAAGCCGAGCAGGCCGAGGACCAGGATGCCGGTCCACATGTCGGGGATCGCGAAGCTGCGCTGGAACTGGACGATGGTGAAGCCGATGCCGTCGCTGGCCGCGAACATCTCGCTGATGACCATCAGGATGATGCCGATGGACAGCGCCTGGCGCAGACCGGCGAAGATCTGCGGGCTCGCCGAGCGCAGGACCAGGTTGCGCAGGCGGGCGACGCCCGTGATGCCGTAGGAGCGGGCCGTCTCCAGCATCACCGAGTCGACCGCGCGCACGCCCTCGACGGTGTTGAGGAGGACCGGCCAGACGCAGCCGCTCGCGATCACGACGATCTTCATGGTGTCGCCGATGCCCGCGAACAGCATGATGACCGGGACGAGGACGGGCGGCGGGACCGCTCGCAGGAACTCCAGGACCGGCTCGCAGACCGCCCGCACCCGTCGGTAGGAGCCGATGACCGTGCCGAGCGCGATGCCGACGACGGTCGCCAGGGCGTACCCGGCCGCCAGGCGCCAGATGCTCGGGAGGACGTCCGTGCGCAGGCGGTCACCCGTCCAGACGTCCGGGAACGTCTTCAGGATCGTGCGCAGGGGCGGCCAGAAGGGGTTGGTGCTGCCGTCGGACGCGGCCCACCACACCGCGACCAGCACCAGCGGCAGGGCGACGACGAAGAACAGCCGGAGCAGCAGACGCCTCACACCGCCACCTCCCCGCGCACCGACTGGTGCCAGGCCAGCGCCCGTCGCTCCACCGTACGCGCGCCCACGTTGACGATCAGCCCCAGCAGCCCGGCGACCACGATCAGCGCATAGAGGTCGGGCACCGCCTGCGAGGTCTGCGCGATCGCGATCCGCTGGCCCAACCCCGGTGCCCCGATGACGAGTTCGGCCGTGATGGCGAGGATCAGCGCCACGGCCGCGGCGAGCCGGACGCCCGTCATGACGTACGGCAGCGCGGTCGGCCACAGCACATGGCGGACCCGCGCCCAGGTGCCGAGACCGTACGAGCGTGCCGTCTCCTCGGCGACCGGGTCGACGTCCTGGACGCCGTACAGGGTCTGGATCAGCACCTGCCAGAAGGAGGCGTAGACGACGAGCAGCAGCACCGACTTCAGCTGGGTGCCGTACAGCAGTACCGCGAGGGGGATCAGGGCGACCGACGGGATCGGGCGCAGGAACTCGATCGTCGAGGCGGTCGCCTCGCGCAGATACGGCACGATCGAGACGAGCACGCCGACGACGACACCGGCGCCGGCCGCGATCGCGAGACCGATCGCCCAGCCGGTGAGGGTGTCGCCGAGCGCCGACCAGAACGCGCCGTCGGTGAGCTCGTCCCAGAGGGCGGAGGCGATACGGCTGGTCGGCGGGAAGTAGGCCTCCTTGACCAGGCCGAGCCGCGGCACCGCCTCGCCCAGGGCGAGGAAGGCCGCGAGCCCGGCCGCGCCGAGCGCGGTGTTCAACCCCCTCACGGCAGCAGGGTGTTGAGGTCGGGCGCCTTCTTGAAGAAGCCGAACTCCTGGCCGAGCTGGGCCTGTGTCTCGATCGAGGCGCGGTTGGCGTCGGCCGGCCACTTGGGCAGGGTCACCTTGGCCAGCACCGACGCCGGGACCTTGGTGTACGTGGCGACGATCTGGCGCACCTCGTCCGGGTGGGCGTCCGCGTAGGCGAGGGACTGTGCGGTGGCCGTCTGGAACCTCTTCACCACGGCGGGGTTCTTCTGCGCGTACTGCGTCGAGGTGAAGTACATGGCGACGGTGAGGTTCGGCGCCACGTCGACCAGCGGCGAGGAGATCTCCCGGCCGCCCTGGTCCTTGATGGTGGTGAGCGCGGGCTCCACGGCCATCGCGGCGTCGACCTGGCCCTTGTCCAGCGCGGCCGGCATCTGGTCGAAGGGAATCTCGACGAACTTCACCTTGTCCGGGTCGCCGCCCGCCTTCTTCACGGACTCACGGACCGACAACTCCACGACGTTCTTGAGGGTGTTGACGGCGACCTTCTTGCCCTCCAGATCCTTCGCCGACTTGATGGAGCTGTCCTTCTTCACCAGCGTGGCACCGAAGTCCTTGCCCTGCACGCCTGTTGAGGCGACCCCGTTCGAAATCGCCTTCAGGGAGACGCCGTTGGACTGGGCGACCATCAGGGAGAACACGTTGGAGAAGCCGAACTGGTACTGCCCGGAAGCCACCGCCGGCACGATCGCGGCCCCGCCCGACGCCAGGGTCGGCGACAGCTTCAGACCCTGCTTCTCGTAGAAGCCCTTCTTCTCGCCGAGATAGAGCGGCGCCACATCGACGATCGGAATGAGTCCCACCTTGACCGTGGTGACGCCCCCGGACGACGTGCTCCCGCTGGACGAACCGCCGCCCGACGAGCCACAGGCCGTCGCGACGAGCAGAAGGGCGCCGGCACTGAGACCGGCGAACAGACGACGCATGGCTCCTCCTGTACAGACAACGTGCAACGGTGTTCCGACAGGTCGTGCGCAGGGCGCACAGTAGTGCGCGCGCACGCTCAGCGGGAAGGTAGAGCCGTCCAACAGTTCGGTCAATGGGTTCGCTGACAACATTGTTGACACTTTTGGAGGTGGTGATGGCCGCCGGAGCCCGAGCACCGCACTTCGTGAGGTCCTTCGAGCGTGGCCTCGCCGTCATCCGCTCCTTCGACGCCGAGCACCCCGCGCAGACCCTGAGCGAGGTCGCCCGCGCCTGCGACCTCACCCGAGCCGCCGCCCGCCGGCTCCTGCTGACGCTGGTCGACCTCGGCTACATGGCCACGGACGACCGCCACTTCCGCCTCACGCCCCGCGTCCTGGAGCTCGGCTACTCCTACCTCGCCGGCTTCACCCTGCCGCAGATCGCCGAGCCGCATCTGGAACAACTCGTCGCGCAGGTACGGGAGTCGTCGTCGCTGTGCGTCCTCGACGGCGACGACATCGTCTACGTCGCCCGGGTGCCGACCCGCCGCATCATGTCGGCGTCGATCACCGTGGGCACCCGTTTCCCGGCGTACGTCACCTCGGTGGGCCGGGTCATGCTGGCCGGCTTGGCGGACGAGGAGATCGACGCCCGGCTCGCCCGGACACGACTGCGCCCCCTGACCGACCGCACCGTCGACTCGGTGCCGGCCCTGCGCACCGAACTCCTACAGGTGCGAGGTCAGGGGTACGCGATCGTCGACCAGGAGCTGGAGGAGGGGCTCCGGTCGGTCGCCGCCCCGGTGCGGGACAGGGACGGCGAGGTGGTCGCGGCCGTCAACATCGCCGTACCGGCGGGCCGCAACTCGGTCGAGTCGATCCGCCGCGAGCTGCTGCCGCACCTGCTCGCGGCGGTCGCCCGGATCGACGCCGACCTGCGGATCACAGGTCCAGCACGAGCCGCTTCCCCAGGCAGCGGGACACACAGATCATCATCGTCTCCCCGCTCTCCTGCTCCTCGGCGGTGAGCACCGAGTCCCGGTGGTCCGGAGTGCCGTCGAGCACGTCGGTCTCGCAGGTGCCGCAGGTGCCCTCGGTGCAGGAGAACAGCACCTCGACACCTGAGGCGCGCACGGCGTCGAGCACGGAGACGTCGGGCGCGACGGTGACGGTACGCCCGCTCTGCGCCAGCTCGACCTCGAACTCCGTGTTCTCACCGCTCTGTTGGGCCTTCGGCGTGAACCGCTCGACATGCAGCCGGTCGGCCGGGCAGCGCTCCTCGACCGCGTCCAGCAGCGGCCCGGGACCGCAGCAGTAGACGAGGGTGCCGTCGGGCACGTCGTCCAGCACGGAGGCGAGGTCCAGCAGCCCGGTCTCGTCCTGCGGGGCGACGGTCACCCGATCCCCGTAGCGCCCCAACTCCTCGGTGAAAGCGATGGAGTCGCGCGTCCGCCCGCCGTACAGCAGCGTCCAGTCGGCACCCACCGCCTCCGCCGCGGCCAGCATCGGCAGGATCGGCGTGATCCCGATCCCGCCCGCGATGAACCGGTACCCGGGCGCGCTCTCCAGCCGGAAGTGGTTGCGCGGCCCGCGCACCCGCACCTTGTCGCCCTGCCCCAACTGCTCATGCACATGGGCGGATCCGCCTCGACCGTCCGGCTCCCGCAGCACGGCGATCCGCCACACGGACCGGTCCGCCGGGTCGCCGCACAGCGAGTACTGCCGCTCCAGCTCGGGCCCGAGCACGACGTCGACATGGGCGCCCGGCTCCCAGTCCGGCAGGTCCTCGCCGAGCGGATGGCGCAGGGTGAGGGCGAGCACGCCCTCGGCCGCGAACTCCCTGCGGTCGACGACGAGTTCGGCTTCGTACCCGGTCATGAGCTGTTTCCTTGAGACTCGTGCCGTTGCGGCTGGTGGCCTTCGGGGTGGGCGAGCATCCACTCCCACATCTCGACCGGGTCCTGGGCGGCGTGCTCGGCACCGCAGTGACAGGTGCCGTGCAGGACGTCGGTGCCCGGCAGCCAGTCGATGCGGTAGATCTCGCCGGTGGGGCTGCTGCTCACAGGACCTTCTCCACGGGCTTGTCGCCCTCCTCGACCAGCCGCGCGAGGATACGGCGGGCTGCGAGGCCGCCGGTGTCGATGTTGATGCTGAGCTCCTGGTACCCGGTCCGCTCGGTGCCGAGCGTGCGCTGCAGCAGGTTGAGCGCGTCGACGTCCTGCATCACCACAGTGTGGTTGTTGCCCCGCAGGAACTCGGTGACCTCGTCGTTCTCGATGGCCCAGTCGCGGGAGACCATCCAGAAGTCGTACACGCGACCGTCTCCGGACGGCGTGATCGCGTACGTGATCTCGGTGTGGAAGGCGTTGGGATCGCTTCCGTCCGCCTCCGGCAGTACACCCACCGGTGCGATCCGGCTGTGCAGCAGATACAGGCACGGGGCGTGGTACTCGATGTCCTGCCAGCGGGTGATCCGGCCCTCTATGCCGGTGGACTTGGCGTAGAACGGCGGGCATTCGGCGTCGTCCATGTGCCGGCTGACCCGGACTATGCCCGCGCCCTCGTCGACCTCGGTGGTGATCGGCGTCTCGGCGACCTCGGGGGTGCCGATGTAGCCGCCGTGCAGGTACGTCTCGTGGGAGAGGTCGAGGAGGTTGTCGACGAGCAGCCCGTAGTCGGCGTCGATCGGCTCCATGCCGCGGACGGTGACCCAGCCGGGGGAGTCGAGGTGCCTGGCCCGCGGGATGGTGTCGGCGTCGGCCAGCGCCGGGTCGCCGATCCACACCCACACCAGGGAGTCCTGCTCGACCACGGGATAGGAGGCGACACGGGCGGTGCGCGGCACGCGCTTCTGCCCCGGCACATACACGCACGTACCGGTCGTGTCGTACGTGAACCCGTGGTACCCGCACACGAGTTTGTCGCCATCGAGCCGGCTGGGCTTCTCGTGCAGCGGGAACCGGCGGTGCACACAGCGGTCGGCCAGCGCGACCGGGGTGCCGTCCTCCTCGGTCCGGTAGAAGACGAGGGGCTCGCCGAGGATCGTACGGCCGAGAAGTTCCTCGCGGCCGACCTCGTGGCTGTACGCGGCGACGTACCACTGGTTCCTGGCAAAAGCGGTCGTGTGCGGCATGGCAGTTCCCGTCCCTGTCGGCGGGGCGTCCTCGCCCCGCGTGCCGTGGTTGGAACCAGGGTCGTGAGGCTTGCATCGGCT
>Ga0075367_10000068_pt1 | contig 26139 bp, 24 predicted proteins | sample EndMethybrTD3032_FD_71399 | JGI IMG/M metagenome (GOLD analysis project Ga0075367, IMG submission 71399) | Populus endosphere microbial communities from Tennessee, USA - Endosphere MetaG P. TD hybrid TD303-2 | ecosystem: Host-associated > Plants > Roots > Endosphere | place: USA: Tennessee... | reverse complement strand
CGCGTCAGGGGCGTCGAGACGGCCGCCGGAGCGATCCACGCCGAGTTCGTTGTCAACTGCGCCGGGCTCTGGGCACGCGAGGTTGGTCGCATGGCAGGCGTCAACGTGCCGTTGCTCGCAGCCGAGCATTTCTATGTCGTCACGGATGCCAGCCCGGACATTCCTCGCAACCTCCCGGTGTTGCGAGTGCCGGACGAGAGCGCCTACGTCAAGGAAGAGGCTGGCAAACTGCTGATTGGCTTCTTTGAGCCCAAGGGCAAAGCGCTGCCCATGGATAAGATCCCTGATGATAGCGAATTCATCAATCTGCCTGACGACTGGGATCATCTGGCCCGCGAGCTCGAATTGGCGTCCGAGCGGCTGCCGATCCTCAAGCGGATCGGGCTGCACAGCTTCTTCAACGGCCCCGAGAGCTTCACGCCCGATGGCCGCTGGGTTCTTGGAGAGGCGCCATCGCTGCGCAATTTTTTTGTTGCTGCCGGATTCAACTCGATCGGCATCCAAACCGCTGGTGGGGTCGGCAAGGCGATCGCGGAATGGATGGAGGCCGGCGAACCGACGCTCGATCTCACCAGCACTGACATTCGCCGCTGCCAGCCGTTCCAAGGCAACGCGACCTACCTGGCCGACCGGATCGGGGAAGCGCTCGGCCTGCACTATGCCGACCAGTTCCCTTATCGCAGTCCCGCGAGCGCGCGCGGCATCCGCGTGACACCACTCCACGAGCGGCTCGCCGATCGGGGCGCATGCTTCGGTGAGGCAGCCGGCTGGGAGCGCGCCAACTGGTTCCTTCCCGAGGCGGCCCGCGCACGTGGCGAGAAGGCCGAGCCCCGCTACGGCTGGCTGCGGCAAAACTGGTTCGAGTACACCGCCGATGAGCACCGCGCGGTGCGCACGGGCGTCGGCCTCTTCGACCTCTCGCCTTTCGGGAAAATCCGCGTCGAGGGCCGCGATGCAGAGGCCGTGCTGCAGTACATATCGGCCAATGATGTCGCCGTGGCGCCGGGCCGGATTGTCTACACGCAGTGGCTCAATCGAAACGGTGGCATCGAGGCGGACCTGACCGTTGCGCGTCTGTCCAGCGACTCGTTTGTGGTGGTGACGTCGTCTGCCACGGTGCTGCGCGACCTCTATTGGCTCAAGCGGAACATGCCGGACGACGCCCATTGCGTGGCGACAGACATCACCGTTGGCGAGGCGTGCCTGGCCGTCATGGGGCCGCGCTCGCGCGAGCTTCTGGCACCATTGGTGGATGTCCCTCTCACGAATGATGCGTTTCCCTACGGGACGTGGCGCCACGTGGAGATCGGTCATGCTATCGCCCGTGCACACCGCATCTCCTACGTCGGCGAGCTCGGGTGGGAACTCTATGTCCCGGTCGATACGGCGCGGCACGTGTTCGACACGCTCGTGGACCACGGTGCCGCTGTTGGCCTCAGACTTTGCGGCACCCACGCGCTGGACAGCTGCCGCATGGAAAAGGCCTATCGGCACTATGGCCACGACATCGCCTCGACCGACAACGTGCTCGAGGCCGGCCTTGGCTTCGCCGTCAAGTTCGACAAGGCGAGGGGGCGGTTCGGCGATTTCGTCGGCCGCGAGGGCGTTCAGCGGAAGAGGCAGGCCGGCCTATCGCGCCGCCTCATGCAGTTCCAGCTCGCCGATCCTGGACCTCTGCTCTATGGCAACGAGGCAATCGTGCGCGACGGCCGTGTCGTGGGCTATGTGACGTCGGGAGCGTACGGGCATCATCTAGGCGCAGCGGTTGGCCTCGGCTACGTCCCCTGCAGTTCGGCGGAGAGCGCCGACGCTTTGCTCGGGTCCACCTACATGATCGACGTAGCGGGCGAGCAGGTCGCGGCCCAAGCCCGTTTCAAGCCGCTCTATGATCCCAAGGCAGATCGCTTGCGTATGTAGTCAGGCAAGGCCACCTCAGCTCGTGATCGCAGCGGAAATTAGAGAACCCGACAGCCGGCCACTTCTTTCGGTTGTTCGGCCAACCGGCCGGCAGCATCGCCGGTGCGGATAGGTCTGCATACAAGCCACTCCGGTAGACCGGAACTCCATGAGGGGCGGCACCGCAGCAGCGCAACGAACGGACCGAAGATGGCCTTGCGCGGGCCCGCGATGATCGCCTCGGCCGCAGCCCTTTGCGTGTCGGTCATGACCTCGCGCGCCGGCAGCGGGAGGCGCCCGGTGTCGGCCGCAGCAAAGCCCTGGTGCGCGGCGACGCCGTCGCTGGATTGCGTCACAGTGGCTCTCCTTGGCTCCGGTCGGGGCGATGGTGGCGCGATTGACGCCACAGATAGGCCGCGCTCGCCGCCAGGCCGACGGCGGCCAGCTGCAGGGCGTGGCCGAGGGCTGCGTGGTGGCCCCCCGGCAGTAGATCGAGGAGACCGGACACAACCGGTCCGCCCAGCTGGCCGATTGCGAACGCGGCGGTCATCAGACCCAGCAGCGCCGTGGGGTTGCCGGGCGCCCGCGCGCGGGCCTCCTGCATGCCGATCATCGTCACCACCATAAAGGTGCTGCCGACCAGCAGCGCGGCGATCGCGATTGTCGCCGGGGTGAACCAAAGGCTGGGCAGGACGACGCCAATGGCCATTAGCAGATGACTGGTCGCCCACACACGCAACCGGGTGGCGCGACCGAACTGGCGAGCGGTTGCTATGGTGGACAGCGCTGCCGCGATGCCGAAGACGGGCCAAGCCAGCCCGAAAACTTGCGGGTCATCGACCACCTCGCGTGCGAGCACCGGCAGGAACGTGGCCGGCAGGATGTAGCCGAAGCCGAGCAGGCCGTAGCTGATGACGAGGCCAACGCACGACTCATGCCCGTGCGGGGTCGGGATCGCGCGGGCGGCGGCGGACGTCTCCGACCGCCGGCCCAGCACAAGATCAGGAACGACGACAAAGAGGGCCGCCAGCGCTCCCAGCTCCAGCCAAAGCCGACTGGCTGGCACGCCGGGCTGCGCGGCGGCGAGGCAGAACACCCCCGCCATCGCGATTCCAGCTCCGACGCCCGCGTAGACGATTCCGGAAAGATCCGTGCGTCCCGCTCGCGCAAGATGCTGCAAGACCCATGCGCTGGTTGCGACCAGCGTCCAGGCGCTCATCACGCCAGCGAGGAAGCGCAGAACCGCCCACATCGCCAATCCGTCGAAAGCGCCCATGGCGACCGTGGTCAGGACGGTGCCGACAAGACTCACGCGCATCAGTGCCGGCAGGCTGAGGCCGAGCCGGTTCGCGGTCAGGGCGCCGGCCAGGTAGCCCAAGTAGTTGCTGGCCGCGAGCCATGCGCCGGCGCTCGGGGCCAACGCGCCATCGCGGACCATGAGCGGAAGGAGCGGCGTGAAGGCGAACCGCCCGATCCCCATCGCCACGGCCAGGGCGATGAAAGCGATGGCGCAGGCCGCTGCGACCGAAGGCGCGGCCGGACGAGCTTGGATGTCGAGTTGAGCATTCATAGCGAGCACTGGCGCCCGAGCTGCCCACTTGCACAAATGAATTATTGTGCACTATCATTCTCTCCATGAGAACGATCGACCTCGAGTCCCTGAAGATCTTCCGCACCGTTGTGGATGAGGGCGGCGTCGTGCGCGCGGCGACCAAGCTCAATCGTGTCCAATCCAACGTGACGACGCGCATTCGCCAGCTGGAGCAGCATGTCGGCGCGCGCCTGTTCCGCCGCGAAGGGCGCTCCATCCGCCTCTCGGCGGAGGGGCACACTCTGCTCATCTATGCTGACCGCCTGCTGCGTCTGGCGGATGAGGCCGTCAGCCAGATGCGCACGGGCAAACCCAGGGGCATCTTCCGGCTCGGCTCACTGGAGAGCACGGCCGGTACGCGCTTGGCGCCCATCCTGTCGCGCTTTCACAGCCTCTATCCGGATGTGGTGGTGGAGCTCGTCACCGGAACGACCGGGGCGCTGATCACGCGCGTGGTGAACTTTGATCTCGAGGCTGCCTTCGTCTCCGAGCCGTTCACCGCACCCGACCTCGCCTCCCAGGCGGCTTTCGAGGAGCGGCTGGTGCTCGTGACATCCAGGGCGATACCCAAGGTCTCGGGTCCGGAAGATCTCGGGCGTTCGACGCTCATCGCGTTCACGCAGGGCTGCTCCTATCGCAAGCGCATCGAGGAATGGCTCGGGGGCGCGATGCCCGAACGGGTCCTGGAGTTTGCTTCGTATCAGGCAATGATTGCCTGCGTTGCTGCCGGCACTGGGTTTGCCGTGGTGCCAAAATCCGTCCTGGAGGCCCTGCATGCGACAAGGAGCATCCGCCAGCACCCGCTGCCGAAGCGGTTTTCAAACTCCCGCACCTACCTGGTGTGGAACGGCGAGCCTTCGCCGGCGCTCCGAGGCCTGACGTCGCTTTTGGCCAGCATGGCCAAATGACGCCGCAACGACGTCCTGTCACAAGCTCGCTGGCAGGGCGCACGATGGCGAACGGTGCCGCGGAAGATTGAGCACCTACAGCGCGCGCCGGTTCAGCCCCGCCGTAGAGGCGCGGACTACCAGTTCGGGCTCCAGCAGCACGCGGTGCTCCTCGGCCCCAGGCTCGTTGCGCAGCAGCGCGAGTAGCAACGCGCCGGCTTGGAGCCCCATGGCCCGAGGCCCGATCCGCACGGTCGTGAGCGGCGGCTCGACCATGTCAACGAGAGGCATGTCGTTGTGGCCGGTCACCGAAACATGTGCGGGACAGGAGAGGTGGCGCGCCTTGAGCGCCCGTAGCAGGCCCAGGGCCAGAAGGTCGTTGGCGGCCACAACAGCGGTCAGATCGGGCGCCGCATCGAGGAGAGCGTTGCCGGCGGCCTCTCCCGCCTCCCGATCATAGGATGCGGCTTCGGCGATATCGCCGACAGCAGGTGGCAGGCCGTGGACCCGCATCGCCTCGATGAACCCCTCGCGGCGCTGCGCACCGGTCGAGAGGTGTCGCGGGCCGGCGAGGTGACCGATGCGGCGATGGCCCAGGCCGCAAAGATGCGCGACGGCGAGTCCAATGCCGCGCCGATCGTCCGAGACGACCCAGGGCACGCGGTCCGACTCGTCCCGCCGGTTGACGAGAACCACTGGCACCTTCGCTTCCCTGCAGTGGCGCAAGGCCGGATCGTTGCGGCGCACGGTGGCGAGCACCAGTCCGTCGACGCGGCGCGCCATCAGCTCGTCGATCAGCTGCATCTGCCGCTTCGCATCGGAGCCGACATCGGCAACGATGGTCGAATAGCCGTCGGCGGCGAGCGCCTCGCCGAGCCCGGAGATAATCGGCGAGAACACCGGATTGGCGATATCGGGCACGAGCACACCGACCAGCTTCGACCGGCGCGTGCGCAGGCTCGCCGCGATCGGATTGCGCCGGTAGCCGAGGTCGCGCGCCACCGTCTCGACGCGCGCCACCACGGCATCGGCAATCAAGTGGCGCCGGGCCGGATCGAGAGCGCGGGAGGCGGTCGAGGGATGCACCTGCGCACGCTCAGCAACGGAGCGGAGGGTGATGCTCTGGTCGACCATCGCTCTCGCCTTGCGGCTCATGCCGGAACTCGGCCTGGGATCAGAAGACTCACACGGCAGACCCGTATTGGACTCGGCGCGCGGCGCGTCGGCCAATTGACGAGCCCATCGATCCTGCTAAACTCTTATGCAATCGATTGCAACACGCACGCCGCAACATGTCGCATCGGGAGGCCGCATGATCATCGAGCGCCAGGAGGACGTCACCGAGGCCGTGTTGGCGGCCATGGCGGGAGCCAGCAACCCACGTCTCAGGGAAATCACGGCTAGTCTCGTGCGCCATCTGCACGCTTTTGCTCGCGAGGTCCGTCTGACGGAACCCGAGTGGGAGAAGGCGGTCGAGTTCGTCGTCGGCCTCGGGCAACGCACCAACGACACGCATAACGAGGTCGTGCTCTGCTCTGACGCGGTCGGGTTCTCGACGCTGGTCTGCCTCCTCAACAACGGCAACGCCGGCAATACCGAGACGGCCGCCGCGCTGCTCGGACCGTTCTGGCGCGCCAACTCGCCGCGCATTGCCAACGGGGGATCCACGGTGCGCTCGCCGACACCGGGGCCGGCTCTGTTCGCGAATTGCCGCGTCCGCGACGGCTCGGGTCGCGCACTGGCCGGGGTCGAGGTGGACGTGTGGCAGTCCTCCCCGGTCGGGCTGTACGAGAACCAGGACGCGGCACAGGCCGACATGAACTTGCGCGGGAAATTCACCACCGATGCGGAGGGTCGCTTCAGCTTCCGGTCCGTAAAGCCCGGCAGCTATCCGGTGCCGATGGACGGACCCGTGGGCGAGATGCTGCGCGCCCAGCAGCGCCACCCATATCGCCCCGCCCATCTGCATTTCCTGCTCCTCAAGCCGGACTACAAGACGCTGATCACCCAGGTGTTCGTCGACGACGACAAGTTTCTCGAGACGGATGTGGTGTTCGGGGTCACGCGCCGGCTGGTCGGCGACTATCGCAAGCACACGGAGAAGGCGCCAGCCGCCGACGTCAGCGGCGAGTGGTATTCGCTCGACTACACGTTCGTCATGGAGCCCGGCCAATCGGTGCTCCCCGCGCCTCCCATCAAGTGAGCGAAGGCATGGCCAGGCACAACCCGCTTGCGGGCAAGGTGGCGGTTGTCGTTGGCGGGTCGGGCGGCATCGGCGCCGCAACCGCGCGCCTGCTTGCCGAGGAGGGCGCCAGCGTCGTCGTCACGTATCGCTCGGATGCGGCGGGGGCGGCAAAGCTCATCCAGACACTGGCCGGCTCCGGTCATCGCGCCGAGCCGGTCACGGTCGAGGACACAGGCACGCTTACCGCTCTCGCCAACCTCGTGAGCGAGGTCTATGGGCGGGCCGACATCCTCGTGAATACGGCCGGCTTCACCAAGCCCGTGCCGGCCAACGATCTCGATGCCCTCGACGACGCCCTGATCGATCGGCTGTTCCAGGTCAACTGGCGTGGGCAGTTCGCCACCGTCCGCGCCTTCCGCTCCCTGTTGGAAGCATCAGGCGACGGCCTCGTCGTCAACGTATCCTCGATCGCGGCACTCAGCGGCGTCGGCTCCAACATCGCCTACGCGGCGGTGAAGGCCGGCATCGACACCATGACCAAGTCGCTGGCGCGCGTGCTGGCACCCAAGGTGCGCGTCATGTCGGTGTCTCCCGGCGTCGTCGACACCGACTTCGTGCCGGGTCGGGACGCGGCCGCGCTGGCCAAGATTGCGCCGACCATCCCCGCCAGGCGCATCGCGACCGCCGACGACGTGGCGCGCGCGATCGCAGCCTGCGCCACGCATCTCACGTACAGCACCGGCTCGCTCGTCATCGTCGACGGCGGCCGCGCGCTGTGAGCGAAAGACCATGAGCGACAGCTCGCAGCGCAGTGCCAAGGCCGGCGCCAGAGAGGTGATCGCTGCGCGCGCCGTGCGCCTCGCCGCCAAGGCGGCCACAGCCGAGGCGATCAATCCGGCGATCGAGGAGCTGGCGCTCGTGCGCGAGCGCGACGACCAGGTGGTGGTCGAGATTGCCGCCGCCGGTGTCAATCCCTCGGACGTCAAAGCGGCCATCGGAATGATGCCTTACGCCACCTTTCCGCGCACGCCGGGGCGGGACTTCGCCGGCCGGATCGTGGCAGGCCCCGCCGACCTGCTCGGCCGCGAAGTGTTCGGCACCGGTGGCGACGTCGGCATCCGGCGCGACGGCACGCACGCGAGCCACGTCGTGCTCGAGCGGGCGGCCGTCGTGGAAAAGCCCTCCGGCGCCAGCATGCACGAGGCGGCCGGCATCGGTGTGCCGTTCGTCACGGCCTACGAGGGCCTGAGCCGCGCAGGCCTGCCCAAACGCGGCGATACCGTGCTGGTGCTCGGCGCCAACGGCAAGGTCGGCCAGGCGGCAATCCAGATCGCCACCCGCCGCCGAGCCCGCGTCATCGGCGTGGTGCGCAGGCCCGAACCCTATCGCGGCCACGCTTGCGCGGAGGTGGCGGTGCTTGACCATTCGAGTGTGGATGTCGGCCAGGCCGTGCGCGACATGACCGGAGGAAAGGGCGCCGACATCGTGTTCAACACGGTCGGCGATCCCTATTACGAGGCTGGAACCAAGGCGCTCGCCGTGGCCGGCCGGCAGGTCTTCATCGCCGCCGTCAACAAGATCGTACCCTTCGACATCTTCGCCTTCTATCGTGGCCGTCACACCTATGTCGGGATCGATTCGCTGGCCTTCACGGCCGTGCAGTCGGCCGCATTGCTCGCCAAGCTGGCGCCCGGGTTTGCCGACGGCACGCTGAAACCGTTCCCCATCGATCCACGCTTCGTCTATCGCTTGGAGGATGCCAAGTCCGCCTATCTGGAGGTCATGGGCTCGGCGCTGCAACGCGTCGTGCTCGTGCCTTGAGGCCTGTCCGATTGCGCAACTGACACCGCAATAACAAAGGTTCTGCTGAACAGAACCACCTCAACCAAGGAGGTCTTGCCATGTCCCGCTTATCCCGTCGTACGCTCGTCACAGGTGCTGCTTGTCTGTCGCTACTTCCGCGCTCCGCAACGGCCGCCGACTACCCCACGCAAGCCGTAAAGATCGTCGTCCCGTTCTCGGCCGGCAGCATGACCGACCTGCTCGCCCGCGTGATCGCCGACAAGCTCCAGCAGCGCTGGAACAAGGAGGTAATCGTGGAGAACCGGCCGGGACTTGGTGGCACCTCCACCACGGCCAAGGCGGCGGCAGACGGCTATACCCTGATCCTCACATCCAATGGGCACACCGTCATCGGCCATCTCAACAAGAACCTGTCGTTCGATCCGATGAAGGACTTCGTCGGGGTGACTCAGGTGGCCACCACGCCCCTCATCATGGTGGTCCCTCCCGATTCGACGCCGAAGACCGTCAAGGACGTGATCGAGATGGCGCGGGCGAAACCTGGCGCACTCAACTACAGCTCGGCGGGGCTCGGCAGCACCACGGGCATCGCCGGCGCCCTGTTCAAGCAAGTCACCAACACGGACATCGTGCATGTGCCCTTCAAGGGGCTCCCCGAGACGCATACGGCCATCATCCGCGGCGACGTGGCGTTGGGCTTCTCGTTCTTTGCTGCGGCGGGCGATCTCATTCAGAGCGGCAAGGTGCGTGCGCTGGCCGTGACGGGGCCCAGGCGCCTGGACGTGCTTCCCGATGTTCCGACCTTCAAGGAAGCCGGGGTGCCCGAGTTCGAATACGATTCATGGTTCGGCATCCTGGCGCTGGCCGGTACGCCGAAGGAGATCGTTGCAAAGGTCGGCCAGGACGTGGCCCAGGTCCTGCAGATGCCCGAGGTCAAGAGTCGCTTCGAGCCGCAAGGGGCATTCCTCGTCAGCACGCCTCCCGACCAGTTCGATCAGATCCTCAAGAACGACGCACAACGCTATGCCGGGCTCTTCAAGGAGTCGAACTAGCACAGCAGGGTCCCGGCGCGCTTCGATCGTCCCCGGCAAACTGAACCGCAATGGCAATGAAAGGCCGCCGCACCAATGCGTGTTGTCGCGCTTGAAGAGCATTTCACCGTCCCCGCCCTGGTCCGTCGCATCGATCCGGACGTCGTCAGCCGTCGGGGCTTCCGCCCGAGAACACGCCCGCTCGACGGCCCCAATCCGCTCGATGCGCTGCCCGAGATCGGCGAGCGGCGCCTGCAGTCCATGGACGAGGCCGGCATCTCGGTGCAGGTGCTCTCCAACACCGGTCCCGGTCCCGACCTCGTGCCGGGTCCCGATGGTGTCGGCATGGCGCGCGCGATGAACGACCATCTGGCGGCGGCCATTGCCCGTCATCCCGACCGCTTCGCCGGCTTCGCGGTGCTGCCGATGCAGAGCCCCGATGCCGCCGTTGCCGAGTTCGTGCGCGCCGTGAAGGAGCTGCGTTTCGTCGGTGCGCTCATCAACGGCACGACCGAGGGCCGCTTTCTCGATCACCCGAGCTATGACTCTCTGCTGGCGGCTGCCGTGGACCTCGATGTGCCGATCTACATCCACCCGCACCTGGCGCCCGAGGCCGTACGCCAGGCCTACTTCTCCGACCTGCCACCGGGCGCCAGCCGCGTGCTCGAGGCCTCCGGCTGGGGCTGGCATGCGGAGACGGCGATCCACCTCCTGCGCATGGTGCTGTCGGGGAGCCTCGACCGACATCCACGGCTGAGGCTCATCGTCGGCCACATGGGCGAAATGCTGCCGATGATGCTGGCCCGTATCGATGCGGTCTTCGCGCTCGACATCGAGCACCTGAAGCGGCCGATCAGCCGCACCATTCTCGACCAGGTCTGGCTGACAACCAGCGGCATCTTCAGCGAGCCGCCGTTTCTCGCCGCGCTGCTGACGTTCGGCATCGACCGCATCATGTTCTCGGTCGACTATCCCTATGCCCCCAATGCGAAGGGTCGTGCCTTCCTCGACAGCCTATCGCTTGCCCCGGCCGACATGGCCAAGCTCGCGCACGGCAATGCGGATGCGTTGCTGAAGTTGAACGGGCGGACGGTGTGAAAGAACCAGTCCGGCTGCGATATCAAGAGGTTCTGGCGGAGAGGGTGTCCGCCGAATGGCATGGACTACCCTCTGAGATTACTGCCGCCCCGTCGCGCTCAAGTCCGGTCTTCCCCCACAGGACTGTGGTTGATGACTGTGGATGGGGAGACCGTACTGATGGGGAGGAACAATGGTTGGCGGCCGTCGCATGACATGCGACGGCATCTTTGCCTGACCACCGACATCTACCAGAAAGCTGTTGTCCTGTGCGTTTTTGAGTCCCGAGCATCTAGCTGGAGTCCCGGCTATGCAACCAAATCACCGCCTCCGTCTCGAGCCAGACCGAGAGTGGACACCAAGCGGCAAAGGTGCGTCTGACGGCGAGCGCCGGTTTTGTCAAAGACATGTCGCAGGTGCGTCCGGACCGTGTTGGGGGAAACCCGCAGCCGCAGCGCGATCTCGGCGATGCTAGCCCCTGAAGCGATGGCGATGGCCACCTGCGCCTCGGTCCGCGTGAGGCAATAGGCATCCATCATCCACGAGATAGGAATCGGAGCCTGGCGCCCGGGATCGTACAGTCTGACGAGCGCGACCGCACTAAGCAGTCCACGACGGTCGGACCGCTTCGACTCCGCCATCCGCACAGGCGATACGAGCGCAACCATTGGTAGTCCGCCCGCGGGACTGGAGAGCGCAACGACGCGAACAGACGCCCGGTCGAGCGCCGATTGAATAAGCTCGTCAAACCGGCGCGCCGGTGGCCTCGCGGTTAGCCTCGAATTAACCAGCACGCCGCTGTCGCCGCCTGACATGGAGCGCGCTGCTGCATTGGCGAACAGAACCTTGGCAAAGCGGTCGACAAGGACGATGCCGACCGACAAATGATCCCAGAGTTGGAAAGGCATTGAATCTGCTCCGCCTGTGCCAGCGACGTACCCCGGAGCAAGGTACCGATCGTCCGCGCGATGAAACTCCGCGCTATCACGCTGTAGATCCATTGGATTTGCCTTCACCTTAGCGTCTTGTTTGTCGTGGAAAGTTAGGTGGAGGAGCTGCCTTCCACTATCGCCGCACCTTTCCGCTTATTGTAAAATCTTGCGTGTCATCTGGGCGGCAACGCAGGTGCCCTGACCGCTGCACACCGTCGGTGCACATCGGATGCCGACGGCCCACGTGTCGCCAAGCATGCGAGGAAGCCTCGTTGCGAGCGTGCTGAAAGAGATGATGCGCGACATGGAAGGCTCCTGGGCGAGTGAAACTCGGTGTCGCGCCTAGGATGTGAGGTGGTGCCTCTCTAGTCGTTGGTAATTGCCAAGCAGGTTGTCCCCGGGGGGCGGGCGCGTTTGCCCGTCCAAGTCGGGAGGTCGAGCGTCGACGGTTCTGCGGCAAAGAGTGGCATTGCCGCCGCCTGCCATTCAGGCCGAGACGGCAAACATAGGAGGGCTACCCGGTATGCTAACGATCCATGGTGTCTATCGCTCACGGGCCTCCCGCAATCTATGGCTGGCAATGGAGCTTGGTGTACCCTTCGAGCAGGTGCCGGTGATTCAGCTTTATCGGTTGGCCGATCCAGCTGCCGCCGAAGGCATCCTGCACACCAAGTCGCCCCAGTTTCTGAAGATAAATCCAAATGGCCACGTTCCGTCGATCGAAGATGACGGTCTAGTGCTGCACGAGTCGCTGGCGATCAATCTCTACTTGGCCAAGAAGCACGGTGGCCCGCTGGCACCCGCCGATCTGGCGGAAGATGCACTGATGACCATGTGGGCCCTTTGGGCGGCAACTGAGGTCGAGCCGCATGCGCTGACGGTGTTGAATCATCGGGTCGGCAAACCGCCTGCGGAGCGTGATCCAAAATTGGCCCAGGCCGCCATCGAAGCTCTCCGCGGGCCTTTCGCCGTGCTGGACGAGCATCTAGCTACCAACGGCAATGTCGTTGGCGAGCGTTTTACTGTGGCAGACATCAATACGGCGGAGGTGTTCCGCTACGCCTTGCCGGCGCCTGAATTGTTTGAGGCTGCGCCCAGGGTACAGGCATGGCTCGCTGCGTGCCACGCCCGGCCGGCGTTCAAGGCAATGTGGGCCAAGCGGGAGGCAGAGCCGGCCTAGAGAGCATTGCATCGAGTTTGAGGAAGCGGCGGTAGCTGCCTCGCCGCCACTCCGCTGTTCGCGGCGATCAGAAGAAAAAGCGGCCGCTTCCCTCGAGCCTTTTCACCTCCCACCAAACACGGCTCCTATGCCGATGATATCGCTTCGGCCGCCGATCTCGACTACCTTTCCATCGAACGACGACGACAGGCCGGGCAATGCAGGTACAGACCTCCGCTCTCTCTCCCAATCTCTCGCTCTGCCGATCTGTTCGCAAAGCCGTGGTCAAGTCGCGTGCCGGAATTGTGGTCACCCAGAACCGTGCGGCATCGGAGGTTGGCGCCCGCGTCCTGCGCGCTGGCGGGCATGCGGCGGATGCTGCCGTGGCCGCAGCCTTCGCCATCGGTGTGGTCGAACCCTGGATGAGCGGCATTGGCGGTGTGGGAGCCTTGCTCGTCTACGAGGCTCGCACGGCGCAAACTATCGGCATCGACTTTGGCGCACGTTCGCCCAAATCGCTCGACCCCAGAGACTTCGTGCTGACGGAGAAGCGCGACGAAGGCAACCTGTTCGGGTGGCCGATGGTTGCCGACAATCTGAACACGGTCGGTCCCAAGGCCGTGGTTGCCCCGACCGTGCCGGCAGGATTGGCGGCACTGCACCGGCGCTACGGTCGCATGGCGTGGCGCAATCTTGTCGACCCGGCGATCGAGATTGCCGAGCAGGGACCGGTCGTCGACTGGCATACGACGCTGCTGGTCGCTACGGCGATGGCTGACCTCGCCCGCGATCCCGGCGCAAGAGCCCGCTTCCTACCCAACGGCTATCCTCCGCTCGCACCTGCCGCGGTCGAACCCGATCCGATCAAGCGCCTGCCCATGCCGGACCTGGCAAGGACCCTGCGCGCCATTGGCGAGGAAGGGGCGAAGGCGCTCTACACGGGCTCTCTTGCCCGAGCCATCGCCGACGACATCGAAGATATGGGCGGCTATCTCAGCACAGGGGATCTGGCCGCCGTCCGACCCACTGAGGTCGAACCGCTCACAATCCGTTATCTTGACCGAACGATCCATGTGCTGCCGAAGTTCAACGGCGGTCCTACACTCAAGGTCGCCTTCGATGAGCTTGCAAAGGCAAGGAAAGCGCCAGAGGCAAAACCGCAAACGAAAACTTTTCAGGCCTATGCCTCGGCCCTACGCGTGGCCTGGGAAGACCGCTTGCGGCACATGGGTGACGCCGGCCGCCACGGCGCACCGACCTCCACCACCCACATCTGCGTCGTCGATCGCGACGGCAACATGGTGACGTTGACACAGACACTGCTCGCAACGTTCGGCGCCCGTATCGTCCTGCCCAAGACGGGCATCCTGATGAACAATGGCATGAATTGGTTCGACCCCGTACCCGGTGGCCCCAACTCCATCGCACCAGATCGTGTTGGGCTCGCCAACTATGCGCCTGCAATTATGACGGGAAGCGACGATGTGCTGGCGATCGGCGGCTGCGGAGGCCGGCGCATCCTGCCCGCCGTATTCCAACTCTTGGCAATGTGCGCTGATTTCGGCTTCTCACTCGAGCAGGCCTTCCAAGAGCCTCGCATCGACGTGTCGGGGCTCGACGTCGTGGTTGCGGATCGGCGCATGCCGGCAGACACCATCGAGGCGCTTGCGGCGCAATTCGCGACTGTGGTTGCAGAGCCTGTCGAATATCCGTTCCCCTACACCATCGCTGGCGCAGTTCGACGTTGCGGCGAGATGAACGAAGGCGCCACCGAGCCGCAACATCCCTGGTCCGAGGCGGTGGCCGAGCAGATCTGAAGAAGACCAGGCAAAATCGAAGCCAAAGTCGCAGGGCCGGCCCCACCTCCCCGCTTGCAATTCGTTCTCATCAAAGCGAGGATTGCCGCAATGGGAACGACGGCGAATGCCGCGCCCACACAGCCGCTGCTGTGTCCGTCTGCCACCGGAAGGAAGTGAGCGTATGAAGCGCCTCTGGTTCGCCATGGCCGGCCTGATCGCCGGCGCAACGCTGATCGCGACTGATGCGAGCGCCGGCAAAAAAGACGACACGCTGGTCTGGGCGACCGACCGTGACAACCCGATCGCCGATCCCTTCTACATCAATACGCGCGAGCTGGTGGTGATCGGCCATCATGTGTGGGACACACTCGTCTTCATCGATCCCAAGAGCGGCGAGATCAAGCCGCTGCTCGCCACCAAGTGGGCGTGGGTCAATCAGACGACGCTCGAATTCGAGCTCAGGAATGGCGTCAAATTCCACTCCGGCAAGGTGATGGATGCCGACGACGTGGTCTACACGCTGAACCACGCAGCAAACAAAGAGAACGCGATCGCCAATTTTGCCTTGCTTGCCTGGATCAAGAACGCTGAGAAGATCGACGACGGCAAGGTTCGCATCAACCTCAACCGGCCGTTCCCGCCTGCGCTCGCCTATCTCGCTGGCATTGGCTTCATCATGCAGAAAGGCCACTACGACAGCGCTCCGGTGAAACCCGATGGCAAGAAGGATTTCGGCGCCGTCAAGCCGAACGGCACAGGCCCCTACAGAATCGTCGAGGTCAAGCCCGGCGAGAACATCCGCATGGAGAAGAACACCGATTACTTCAAGGACGGCTTCAAGGGCGAGCCGAACATCTCGAAGCTGACCTTCCGCACCATCAAGGATACCAACACGCGCACCGCGGAGCTGATGACCGGCGCCATCGACTGGATTTGGGACGTGCCCAAAGACCAGGCCGAGCGCATTGCGGCCAACCCTGGCGTGATGGTCGAAAACGCGAAGACGCTGCGCGTTTCCTATCTGCAGTTCGACGTGCACGGCGTCTCAGGTCAGAAATTCTTCACTGACAAGCGCGTGCGCGAAGCCGTTGCGCACGCCATCAATCGCGAATCCCTCACCAAGAACCTTGTCGGTCCGGCTGCCGTCGTTGCGCACAGCGCGTGTCACCCCGACCAGTTCGCCTGCTCGAGCGACGTGCCGAAGTATGCGTTCGATCCGGCCAAAGCCAAGTCGCTGCTGAAGGAGGCGGGCTTCCCGGACGGGTTCGAGTTCGATCTCTTTGCCTACCGCGATCGCGAATACACGGAGGCTGTGATCGGCGATCTGGCCAAAGTTGGTATCAAGCCGAAGCTCAACTACGTGCAGTACACCGCATTCGTCGAAAATGTGCACAAGGGCCGTACACCCGTTGCGCACGGCACCTGGGGCTCCAATTCGGTGCCCGACGTCTCGGCCATGACCGCGCAGTTCTTCGCTAACGGGCCTGACGACCTGACGAAGGACCCCGAGGTCGTCAAGCAGATCGCGGAAGCCGACAGCATTACCGATCCGGACAAACGAAAGGCCGCCTGGCAGACGGTGCTCGTACGCATCGCATCGGAAGTCTACTGGGTGCCGCTTTTTACCTACGCGAAGTACTACGCCTACTCCAAGGATCTCGACTTCAAGCCGACTTCGGACGAAATCCCGCAATTCTTCGCAGCGAAATGGAAATGAGAGGTTCGGCTCGGGCTGGTGCGGCAACGACATCGCGCCCGCGCTGGCCAACGGGCTGATCTCCGCACACCAAGGTAGGCGCAGCCGATGCTTGCCTTCGCAATCAAACGTCTGGGTGTCGCGCTCCTGGTCGCGCTCACCGTCTCGCTGATTACGTTCTCGATGATCCATATCTCGGGTGATCCCGCGGTGGCCATCGCCGGCGACACGGCGCGGCCCGAGACCATCGAGGCTGTCCGCAAATTCTACGGCTTCGATCGTCCGATCGTCGTGCAGTATCTGGACTGGCTCGCCAGCGCGCTGCGCGGCGACTTCGGCAGATCCTTCACACTACGCCAGCCGGTGGCGGACGTGATCTTCGCGCGGCTGCCGGTGACGATGGCGCTCGGCGCGCTGGCCATCGCCTTCGCATTGCTGCTGGCCATTCCGCTCGGCGTGCTCGCCGCCGTACGTCCCAACAGCCTCGTTGACCGTTTTGCACTAACTGTGGCGGTGGTGGGCCAAGCGATGCCGACCTTCTGGTTCGCTCTTACCCTTGTGCTGTGGCTGGGCGTGTATTGGCGTCTGCTGCCGATCACCGGATCGGAGGGCTGGAAGAACTTTGTGATGCCGGCCATCGCGCTCGGCTACTACGTCACGCCTGCCATCATGCGCCTCACACGCGCCGGCGTGTTGGAGGTGCTCTCCTCGGATTACATCCGCACCGCGCGTGCGAAAGGTCTGCGGCCGATGACGGTGTTGTTCAAGCATGCCCTGCGCAACGCCATCATTCCGGTCGTCTCGCTTTCGGCCGTGCAGTTTGGCTTCATGCTGGGTGGCTCGATCGTCATCGAGACGATCTTCCAGATCAATGGGCTCGGCTATCTCGCCTGGGAGTCGATCCAGCGCAAGGATCTGCCGACGATGCAGGCCATCGTCCTGTCGCTGTCTGTGATCTACGTGCTGCTGACGCTGCTGGCCGATCTGCTGAATGCGTTCCTCGATCCGCGGCTGAGGGTGGCGTAGATGGCCGAGCTGAGCGCAGCGCGAACCGGCATTCCCAGCGCCGAGGAGATCCTGGCGCCTTCGCCCCGTTCCCTCCTGAGGCGGCGCATCTTCCATCACTGGGGGCTGATACTCGGCGGGGCGATTCTGGCAGCCATCGTATTGATGGCGCTGCTGGCGCCGTTCGTTTCGCCGTTCGATCCTTACGACCAGCAGCTGGGACGCAAGCTTATCCCACCGATCTGGCATGCGAGCGTCAAGGCGACGTGGATACACCCACTAGGCACCGATCACCTCGGCCGGGACTATCTCACCCGACTACTGTACGGCGCGCAGATCTCGCTGCTCATCGGCGTCTCGGCGATGATCATCTCCGGTGTCATAGGCACGACCATCGGGGTGTTGGCCGGCTACTTCGGTGGTCGCGTCGACATGATCGTGACCTTCATCATCACCACTCGGCTGTCGATGCCGGTGGTGCTGGTGGCGCTGGCTGTCGTGTCGATCATCGGCTCCTCTCTGACAGTGGTCATATGGGTGCTCGGCTTGCTCATCTGGGACCGGTTCGCGGTAGTCATGCGCAGTGCCACTCAACAGGTAAGGGTGCGCGAATTCATCATCGCCGCACAAGCGGTCGGCTGCTCGATACCGCGCATCCTGTTCACCGAAATCGCGCCCAACGTCGCCAACCACCTCATTGTGGTGGCTACGCTGGAGATGGCGCATGCCATCCTCCTGGAGGCCGCTCTGTCATTCCTCGGCCTTGGTGTGCAACCGCCTACTCCGTCCTGGGGCCTGATGATCTCGGAGGCCAAGGGCCTGATGTTCTTCGACCCTTGGTTGATTTCGATCCCGGGTGTCGCCCTGTTCCTGCTGGTGCTGTCCATCAACATGCTGGGCGACGGCTTGCGAGATGTCACCGCGCCCGAGAACCGGAGCTGAGGAGCGCATGAGCGATCGTGTGCTGACGGTCGAGGATCTGAAGGTTTCCCTACCCGTGCCTGCGGGCAAGTTGCGCGCGGTGCAGGGCGTGTCGTTTCACGTCGACCGCGGCGAGACATTGTGCATCGTGGGCGAATCGGGATGCGGCAAGACTTTGACAGCGCTTGCTGTGATGGATTTGCTTCCGAGCAAGGCCAGACGTCTAGCAACACGGCTGGAGCTGGAAGGGAAGGAACTTAGCGATATCGGCGAGCGGGCGATTGCCGACATCCGCGGCAATCGCATGGCAATGATCTTCCAGGAGCCGATGACGTCGCTCAATCCTGCCTACACGATCGGCAACCAGCTGGAAGAGGCGCTGCTGCGGCACCGGCGTATCGGGCGCAAGCAGGCCCGCGAGCGGGCCCTCTACCTGCTGGATCGCGTCGGCATTCCCTCGGCGGAAATACGCCTAAAACAATATCCGCATCAGCTTTCGGGTGGACTGCGGCAGCGCGTGATGATCGCGATGGCGCTGATGTGCGGACCCGCGCTGATTCTCGCGGACGAGCCGACCACTGCGCTCGACGTGACGATCCAGGCGCAGATTCTGCATCTCCTGGCCGAATTGCAGCGCGAGTTCGCCATGGGGCTGGTGCTGATCACGCACGATCTGGGCATTGTCGCACGTATCGCCACGCGAGTGGCGGTGATGTACGCCGGCCAGATAGTGGAAACCGGTACGGCCGAAGCGATCTTCTCCGCGCCAGCCCATCCCTATACGTGTGGGCTGCTGGCCTGCATCCCGGTTCCCGGTAAGACTCAGCGCGGCCACAAGCTCGGCACCATTCCGGGCATGGTGCCGTCGCTCATCGGCGACAAGCACGGCTGCCGCTTCGCCGGGCGCTGTCCATTTGTCATCGCAGCGTGCGGAGAGAGCGAGGTGCTGCTCGAGGCAGGCGGCGGACCCGGCCAACTCGTACGCTGCATACGCCACACCGAAATCGCCGGACTGACGGCGCGCTCACCGGAAGCGGTGGCGCTATGAGCGCTCTCACGACCTCCAAGGCGGTCTATACGGGGCCGATCGTGGAGGCTCGCCGCATCGTGCGCTCGTTTAGCGTGTCGCGCGGGCTGTTCAAGCGGGCCCGGACGCTGCGCGCGGTCGACGGCGTCAACCTGTCGATACGGCCCGGCGAGGTTGTGGCTCTGGTCGGCGAGTCCGGGTCCGGCAAGACCACGCTGGCCCGCATGCTGCTCGGATTGCTGCCGCCCTCATCTGGCGAGATCCGCATCGGCGGCCAGGCGAGCGCGACGCTGGCTCGGCGCCAGATCGCCGCGCTGGTGCAGCCGGTATTCCAAGACCCCTATTCGTCGCTCAATCCCCGCAAGTCGATCGGCTCGATCATCGCGCTGCCGTTGCGCGCCCAACAGGACGAAGAACCTGCAACGTGGCGGTCACGGGTGGAAGAGATGATGGATCGCGTCGGCTTGGCACGACGGCTCTACGACAACTTCCCGAGCCAGCTGTCCGGCGGTCAGCGCCAGCGCGTCGCCATCGCGCGAGCGCTGATCAACCAACCCCGCCTGGTGATTTGCGACGAGCCGACCTCGGCGCTCGACGTGTCGGTGCAGTCGCAGATCTTGAACCTGTTGGAGGATCTGCGCCGCGATATGGGGCTGACCTATCTGCTCATCAGCCACAACCTTGCCGTCGTCGAGCACATGGCCACCCGGGTGGCCGTCATGTACCTCGGGCGGATCGTCGAAGAGGCCGAGACAGCCGCGCTATTCCACGCGCCGAAGCATCCCTACAGCCAAGCACTGCTGCAGTCTGTTTTGACGCCTGAGCCGGGTCTCGGAGTTCCGGACACCCAGCTCGGAGCGGCATATCCAGATCCGCTTGCCATTCCGTCAGGATGCCGTTTTCATCCCCGTTGCGTGCGCGTGATGCCGCGGTGCCGGACCGAGGTCCCGCCGCCTGTCGGCATGTCGACCGCCATGGTCGAGTGCCATCTGTACGACACCCCGTTCCAGCCGAAGGCACCAGCATGACAGCAGCGAAATCCCAAGGAAGCCGGAGCGGCGCGATCGAGCGGGCACGCAGCTACGTCGAAAGCGGGGCATTCGAGCGCGACTTGGCGCGGCGCGTCGCCCACAGGACGGAAAGCCAGAAGCTACCCCAAACCCTCCCGGAACTGCACCGCTACCTCGACGAGGAAATGGTGCCGGCGTTCCAGCGCATGGGCTTCACGACGCACATCTACAACAATCCGCTGCCAGGGCAGGGCCCAGTGCTGATTGCCTCCCGCATCGAGGACGCGGCGCTGCCAACCGTGCTCGGCTATGGCCACGGCGACGTCATCCGTGGGCTCGAGGATCAATGGACCAAAGGCAAGGGTCCCTGGGTGACCGCTCGTGATGGCGAGCGGCTCTACGGTCGCGGCACTGCCGACAACAAGGGTCAGCACACGATCAATATGGCGGCACTGGAAACGCTGATGGCCGAGCGCGGCGGGCGCCTCGGCTTCAACTCTCGCTTCATTATCGAGATGGGCGAAGAAGCAGGCTCGAAGGGCCTGGCGGAGCTAGTCACCGCTCATAAGTCCACATTCTCGGCCGACGTGCTCGTGGCTTCGGACGGACCGCGCGTGAAGCAGGAACGGCCGACCATAACACTAGGCTGCCGCGGCGCCATTAACTTCGACTTGGTCTGCGACCTGCGCAGTGGCGGACATCATTCGGGCAACTGGGGTGGGCTGATCGCCAATCCCGGTGTGATTCTAGCCACCGCGCTGGCCAGCATCGTGGGACCTGAAGGCGAGTTGCTGGTTCCCGCGCTAAAGGCGCCGGTGATGTCCGCTGCCGTGAAGGAGGCCCTGGCAGACGTGGAGATCGACGGAGGCGACAGCGGGCCGGCGGTCGATTCCTGGTGGGGTGAGAAGGGGTTGTCGCCAGCCGAGCGCGTCTATGCCAGCAATGTGTTCAACATACTCGCGTTCACGACCGGTACGCCCGGTCGTCCGGTGAATGCAATCCCGCCGAAGGCGGTCGCCAATTGCCAACTGCGTTTCGTCGCAGGCACGGATCCCGACGCGGTCATGCCCGCGCTGCAGGCACATCTCCATGCCAAGGGATTCAAGGCCGTGAAGGTCATGCTTCCACCGGCGGTGAACGACGGACGCTTCGCGGCGACGCGCACGGAACCGGATCATCCTTGGGCGCTATTCGCCGCAGCGTCGCTCCAGCGGTCGACGAATGTGAAGCCCGCGATCGTGCCACAGATGGGCGGCTCGATCTGCAACGATGTGTTCACCGATATCTTGGGTATCCCGACAATCTGGATTCCTCATTCATACGCCTCATGCTCGCAGCACGCACCCGACGAGCACATTCTGATGCCGTTGGCGCGATCGGCCATCGAGCTGATGGCAGGGCTGTATTGGGACATCGGTGAGGGAAATTGCCCCGCCAAAGCGCCTGCGGACCTCTAAGCACATCGGTATGGCTGCAAGGTTCCACGCACTCGCCAGGGCGTCGGGATGCGATGCGCACTTGAGGCAATGGTTGTCCGACCACCGCACCCTCGCCCACAACGACAAACGGCACCCAGTTCGCCGGACTGCCGCTCTCCTTCGCCGCGGCAATCGCCTTGGCAAATGCCAACGACCGGTATCGAACATGGCTGCATGGTGCGTGCGGCCATAGGCCGGCGAACGGCAACAATGGTGTTACCCGTTTTGCCCAATCAAGGAGTGCCAATCATGAAGACGATCATTTCCGCTCTGCTCGCCCTGTCGGTTCTGACCGGAGTAGGTTCTTCCGCAAACGCGTTCGATGCGAAGAGCTTCTATGAGGAGCTGGATCGCTCACGCACGTAAGAGCAGAGCACAATGCAACTCCCATCTTGCTTCTCGGCTCGTCTTGCCGGACAGGTACCCGACGGCACAGCCGAGAAGCGCCCCCTTCATGCTTCATCCGCTGCAGACCAACATGCACATCAACACAACATGCAGGCTTGACCAAGGGTTGGAGAATCCCAGCAATAGCAGGGTTTCCGGCTGCGTCGGCAGGCCCCAGGCAATGACGATCGCTGCGGTCGCCGATATCACTGTCGCGTGCGCGGCCCTGGATTGCGGATACTCGGCTGGGTTTTGGCGCCAGGTGGATCTGGCCATAACACGCCGCGACGAAAGCCTACATGCTCGGCCCCTGGAACCTAACGACGGGTCCGCGGTTCGCAATTCCTCCTGAGAGCCAGCGATCGCGCGGCGCTGGCTTGGTGGGGCCACGCATATGCAAACAGGCGAAGGAATCACAATAGATCTTCGCTAGGTTGTTGCCCCAGAAACCCCGAAGTGCGTCTTGAACGATTTGGCAGGTCGCGGAGCATGGCAACAACCGAGGCCGCGTGACCAACTGGACCACGCGCGCCGAGTTTCGGCGTGCAGATCCTTGGGCTGTGATAGGAACGCCGGGTCGCCCCGAGAAAATGCAAGGAACGACACCGGCGGCGGCGTTGCGAAGGGAGGAGTTCGCCCTCGCCGCAGTCTGCTTGTGAGCATCGAATCCAATGCCCCAGCGGGGAACGACGGCGGACCCGCTGCAAACCGGACTAGGACGTGCAATGTCCGTACCGCGTCGCTCCCCACCGACACCCAACACTGTTCTACGCGGGCTGGCGTTGGTAAAAGTCAATCGCCGGCCGCTAACCATGCCAGGTCGTTTGCATGCCGGCTCGGCCAACGGCCAAACCAACGCCCGAGCACGACAGCGGAGCCGCGCTGCCACGTCGGTTTCCCAGCTGTTGGCAAGATGATACTATTGCCCCACAGCGCTTGCAGGAGGACGTCTTGCCCAAGATTGAGCGCGCGTTGCGTCTCAAGCAGGTGCCGTTTCTGGCACAACTGTCCGCCCCTGCGCTGGAGCGCATCGCCCAGACTTGCTCGTGGCGGGAGTTTCCGGCCGCTGCACAAATTCTCGACTATCAGGAGCGCTCAACGGATGTGTATTTCCTGATCTCGGGCAAGGTTCGCATTATCATCTACTCCTACGACGGCAGGCAGGTCGTGTTCACCGATCTGGGATCGGGGGCGATGTTCGGCGAGATTGCCGCCATCGACCGCAAGCCGCGATCAGCAAGCGTCGAGGCCATCGAGGATTGCACAGTCGCCTCGCTCACAAGCCAGCAATTCGAAAATCTCATGCTGCAGGAACCTCTCCTCGCCCTGGCCACGCTTCGACACGTGACGACGGACATGCGCAGGTTGTCGGATCGCGTGCTGGAATTCAGCACGCTTGCGGTGCGGAACAGGATTCACGCCGAGTTGCTGCGTTTGGCCAACATGGCAGGCCGCGAAGGGGCTGGGGCACTGTTGCAGCCGGCTCCATCGTTATCCGAGATTGCCAGCCGCATCAGCACCCACCGCGAGGCTGTCTCGCGCGAGATCAGCCGCCTGACTGACATCGGCCTGCTGCAGCGCGAGGGCCGCAACATGCGGGTCATGGACGCATCGCGTTTGGCGGCCCTGGTAGCCGAGGCAAAGGGCGAATAGGCTATTGCCGGTTCGCGAGGGTGCTCATCCCCGTTGCAACTCACGCTATGGTCATGCGCGGTTTGACGGTGCGCGATCGTCCAGGCCGCACAGATCGCGCGCGAGATTGCCACGCGAAAAGCCGCGCCGCTCGAGCTCCGCAGGTGGCAGCTTCCTCAATTCCTCGTACATTGCTGCAGCTTGGTAGTAATGCGAGCAGGCAGCGAATACTGACTTTGCCGACCGCAACCACCGGGCGATGGAGTTGCGGATGGGGCGCCCCCGGCTCTGGGAGGCCGCGCTGTCGATCACCGTCATCTTCGGTAGCTCCTTGGGATATTGCTAGCTGCGGCCAGCCCAACGCGGACAGACGGTCCTGGTCGTTGGTATTTGCCAATGCTGTGGCCGTGTGCGACGCGCTTCCCGGCTCGCGCTTCAAGACAAATCGGGAGTTTTAAACGTGACCGCAAAGCCGAGAAGCGGCTGGAGCCGGCATCCCGTTACATGCGGGTGCGATCCAGCTCTTCCCAGAAGGCTTTGGTATCCCAGGCAGCGCTCGCGGGGGCGGCAATGCCTGCCAGCACCGAGAGCGCCAGCAGGGCGGATACGATCGTCTTCATGATGGGTACTCCTTCAATCGGACGGGACGGACAACACCATTGTCGCCATCCGCCGGCCCCTGAGGGCACTCGCATCATGCAAACGGCGGCCATATCGGTCGTTGGCATTTGCAAAGGGAATTTCTTTGGCTCTCAAGCCGGGCAGCTATTCTGATGCTGATTTCAGCGAGCCGTTCGACGCCGCGTTGAGCATCGAAGGGACTTGTCGATGGGCAAGCGTAGGACCGTTTGCAACAGCAGCCGCGGGGCGCGTAGACTGCAGTCGATTTTCAGCTTGGCGCGCGCGCAGGCGCTTCGTTCGAAACTGCTGGAAGGGGCTCATTGCTCGCCGCGTGCGCGGCTAGGTCAGGCAAGCTGTCGCGGCTAGGTCAGGCAAGCTGTTTCGTTTTGGGAGTTACCCCATGGGCAACACGCTGCAGGGGCTCGATCCCCGGCTGAAGAATTTGATTGATAAGGTTTTGCCTAGTCGTTTGGCGGACGAGGGCGAAACGTCCGTGCTGGTGCTCGCCCATGGCAAGCTCGACGAGGAGCTCCTCAAGAAAAACGGTGCCACGCATATTGTCCGATTGACCGAGCATATCTGGTCCGTCCGGGTCGGTTCCAACCGGCTGCTCGACCTCAAGCAGCTTCCAGAGGTTGTCTACATCGAGGCCGCCAAGCAGCTATCTCCAACGCTGATACGGTCCGTGTCCACCATTAAGGCCGGTCCAGAAAACGTCGGCGGGGAGGTTGATGGCCGAGATGTCGTGGTGGGCATCATTGACTACGGCATCGATTGGACGCTGCCGGACTTCTGCGACGAGACCGGCGCATGCACGCGCATCAAATTTCTCTGGGACCAGTCGCTGACCGCCAATGAGGCCGAACGGGCGCCAGAAGATTTCGACCGGGGCGTGGAATACACCGAGAAGCACATCAATCGTGCCCTCGAGGCTTTGCGACAAGGCAGCCGGGCGCAGGCTTTGTCCATGGTGCGGCATCGGCCTTGGCCGGAAAGAAGCGACGATGCGACCGATACCGATGGGCATGGCACGCATGTGACCGGCATTGCTTGCGGCAACGGCGCAAGCGGCAGTGCTGGTTGTCCAAGTTGTCGCCGCCCGCCCTCGTCGACCGGGTACGTTGGAGTCGCGCCGAGGGCTTGGATCGTGTTCGTCCATCTTCCCCGCGGGCGGATCCTGGGACATATCGGCAAGCGCGACGGATCGCTGGGTAACTCGACTGAATTGGCGGAAGCCATCGCCTACTGCTACCGGAAGGCGGATGCGCTATCGGCGCAGCTCGGCAAGCGCGTGCCCTGCGTCGTCAATCTGAGCATGGGTTTCAACGGCGGCAGTCATGACGGCGAAAGCCTGGTCGAGCGCGTCATCGATACCATGATGGAGGGGCGAGGACGCGCGATGGTCGTTGCAGCTGGCAATCAGCGCCAGCAGCGCACGTATTTCACCGCCACCGTCGAGCGCGGAACGCCCTATCGTCTCGCCTGGAAGATGGGCCTCGGAGAGGCCGCCGATATGACGCTCAATGAAATGGAGATCTGGTATCCATCCACATGCATGCTGAACGTCAGTCTGATCAATCCGGCAGGGCAGCGCAGCGAATCCATCGAACCGGGGGAGCGCAAGTCGTTCACGTTAGGAGATATTTCCGGAGTCATTGATTCTGAACGGTTTACGACTCTGAACAGTGATGCCCAGATCTACTTGCGGGTGTCTCCAGGAGGTCGAGGCAAGTTGGAGGGCAGGTGGACCGTGGAACTCACGGCTGCCTCTGGTGCCCCCGTCCCCTTTGATGCATGGATTGAAAGGGAAGCCGGGCCTGGATTTGCGGATGAGGATCCCAGGCAGTCCAAGTTTGATGGCCAGCTGCTGCCGCCGGGACGGCGCGCGACCAGTCTGACGGTCCCCGCTACGGCGCGCCGTCCCGGCGGCAGCAGCTGGCCATCAAACTTGGACTGCCTGGGATCCTCATCCGCAAATCCAGGCCCGGCTTCCCTTTCAATC
>Ga0075367_10000066_pt1 | contig 26270 bp, 26 predicted proteins | sample EndMethybrTD3032_FD_71399 | JGI IMG/M metagenome (GOLD analysis project Ga0075367, IMG submission 71399) | Populus endosphere microbial communities from Tennessee, USA - Endosphere MetaG P. TD hybrid TD303-2 | ecosystem: Host-associated > Plants > Roots > Endosphere | place: USA: Tennessee... | reverse complement strand
CTCAATGACGACGGCCTGAATCTGGTCGCTGACATTGTCAAAACTGTCGATCACCTGCTCCAAGTGGTCGTAGATTTCCTGCCCGCGCACAAAATCCATGGGATCGCCCGCTTTAGACCTTTCGTAGAGGATCTTCAGACCGCGTTCGTGAATTTCGTCTCCGCGCCCTTCTATCTGGGTCACCTGCAAACAGATCTCATTGAGCCGTCCTGCGTGCTGACCGATGTTTGAAAGCAGAGGCATGGCCCGGGCAACCAAACGGGCGCATTGCACGATGGCATCAGCCATTGCGCGCATGTCGGGCTCGAAGGTGGTAAGCTCGAAGAGGTTAATTGCCTTTGCAGTCTTCTGCATCTCGTCGATCGCATCGTCCATTGACGTGATTAGATCTTTGATGTCACCGCGATCGAAGGGCGTTATGAATGTGCTGCGGATGCCAATGAGGACTTCTCGCGTAATCCCGTCAGCCTCTTCCTCCAAGCGCATGATGTCTCGGCAATGCTGCGACGCACGTTCACCGCCGTCCAGCATCTGCCGTAGTGCCTCGGCGCCTGCCGTCACCGTCGTCGCGTGACGCTCGAAGAGAGGAAAGAACAGTTGCGTATGCGGCATCAGCCGCTGAAACCAGCCCAGCATGTCAGCGCTCGCGTGTAAGCGTCCTTGCTCCAGAGAACGTTCGACTAAGAATACCGATTACATTGCCCCGACCTCTCATCCATCTCAAACTCCATGTCGGCTTACCCACGGTCACTCGTGGTGACGCAGTTGGCTGGCCCGATGGATGAACGCTTGAACCTGTTACACGCCAGTGTCAGGGTGCGCGCGTTGATTTCGCTTATTGGCGGTCGAGTTTGGACTTCACTCCACCGCAATTTGGCCCTTACACCATATTAGTGGAGGGCCGCCAATGCCTATCGAGAAATCTCGGGACCCGCAGCTATTCTCCGCTTTCGAATTGGCGGGGTGGGACAGCAACATCACCGGCTACGATTTGGCCTTTGGGGCGGTGGCACGCCAGACGGTGGGGTCTATGCTCGAAGCGGCACATGTGAAAAGCGGCATGCGGGTGCTGGATGTTTGTTGTGGCCCCGGCATGCTGTCGGCGGGGGCATTGGATCGGGGTGCGGAGGCGGTCGGCATTGATTTCTCCCTCGAGGCGGTCGAACTGGCCCGAACGCAGGTGCCCAAGGGCCGTTTTGAGCGGGGCGACGCACAGGCGCTACCGTTCCCGGCTGTACATTTCGATGCCGTGCTCTGCGGCTACGGCCTCATGCACTTGCCGGAACCCGCCGCGGCACTGCGCGAAATACTGCGCGTGCTGCGCCCTGGTTGCCGATCTGCGCTCAGCGTTTGGGACGCAACTGGGTTTGGATTTGGCCTAGTGTATGAAGCTGTTCGTGCTCAAGGCAATGTGGACTTTTCTCTGCCGCACGGGCCCGATTTTTTTCAGTTCGGATCGCCGGAGCGAATGTTGGCGGCGCTAGCGGAGGCGGGTTTCGCCGACACCGCGGCGTATTCCTTTCGCCAAGATTGGCGTGTGGCCAACGCGGACCGTTACATCGAGTCCATTCTCACAGGCACAGTTCGCGCGCGTGCCGTGCTTGCCGCACAGTCGGGTGCTGAGGCGGCTGGCGTTCGCTCTTACATCGCCGACTATCTGAACCGCTTCCGAGCACCCACCGGGGAATTAATTGTGCCGATGCCGGCGATCATTGGAAGCGGCGCACGTCCTGGTTGAAGCACCCATGCTCATTTCCCATCTAGCCTTTCTCCTCACAGCGCCGGGGCAGCGGTCTATGTCGCGGCCGGCGGCAGCACGGTGAAAAACTATTTGCGTCGCTTGAATGGATTGCGCGGCGGCGGTTCCTCGGACCAGCTTTGCGCCGTCACGGCGACGAACGTGTAACGCACCTTTGCCTTCTCGGCCTCGGCATCAAAACAAGCGGCGCACAGCTTGCCGACCGGCCACCTGTTGAGCTGTCGTAGGCCAGCTTCAGGCCAGCATTGTCAGTGGCCACTGACACTTCCAATGGCATCGGAAGCAAGCAACGACGCGGGTGCACTTGTCCTGCTCCACTGTGCCCCCCAGTGCCTTGCCCGGCTGACCCGCCATTGCTGGGTCACCATGACCTGCACGCTGGAGCCGATCAGCAAGCGCCACCGCCTCCCTCTCCTCCTTGAGGGTCAGCACCGACAGGTCGAAGGTGATTTTCTATAAAGGGACCGTTCCGAATCCAACACCGCCCGCTTAAATTGGGAAACGGAGCCTCTGTTGCGGTCAAGCATCAGGTACGAACTTCCGCCCACGCCAGAAAGACAGTTCGCCGAGGCAATTGCACTGGCTGTTGCGGACCACGTGTCGCGGTACACTTCGCGAAGTGGCATCAGGGTCAAGTGTTCCGAGCGCTCTCATGACCCGTGCGCGAATGCGGATACGGCAGGGAGAACCACCGTGGACGCTAAGAGCTACTCGCGGCTCGCTGCCATCATTTTTGCGATCATTGCGGTCCTCCAGCTTGCGCGCGCGGTTTCTGGTTGGGAGATTGCGCCGAATGGTGCGCCCATTCCATTGTGGCCAAGTTGCTCGCAGCAGTGGTCGCTGGCTTGCTCGCATTTGTACGGCTTACCGCTTCTTGAAAAACGCCCTGGTGACCGCCGCCAACGGTCAGTTGGCAACTCGGCGGTTGGGCAAGTCAGGGTGCGTGGTCGCGTGGCCCGAGCATACGTTCGACCGATCCAACGACCTCGTTAGCGCTCGCGGGCTTGCGGATTACGGTGGCGCCCGCCCATTCATCGTCGATCTGCTCGCTCCCCGAATAGACCACACACGGGATTTTCTTCTCGTTCAGAAAGCGCCATAGCTGCGCGCTGTCGCTGTCTAGAACAGCGGCGGCAAGATCAGGATAGTTGGAAAGTTCCAAACCAACTGCGGCGTCACGCGCCAGCAACGCTCGCGCTCCCTTGGCCTCGAACGCTAGTGCTAGACCACGGGCAACGAGCCATTGTTTTTGGACGATCAAGATCGAGCGCCCGACAAATGGGTTGCTGCTCTGTGAGGCAGAAACCGTCCTCATAATCAGACAACGCACCAACCCTTCGATGAGGTTCCAACTAGCGGGGCCAAGGCCAGGCTTTAGTCGATTGCGACGGTGCAAGGCTGGCGCGAACTGAATGTTGTCCAGGGGCTGAAAATTGCGGCCCTGTGTAGTAGTCAATGACTACGCTTGGCAATTGGTCCCGTGAGGACGTGTGGTCTGCCATCTTTGATCTAGGTCAAAGCGCGGTGCTGGGCGAATCGATTTGTCGAGGACGGGGGAACGGCAGGGGTGCGGACATTGCACGTCCAACGTCTGCTTTAGCGCGGGGTCCGCTGTCCGTTCCTCACTATCCACAACGCTACCGCATGCGGCAGGGCAGACGTTGAAAGGTGACGAAAGACACCAGGATCAAATGACAGCGGCGTATTTGCAGGCCGCCGAGAGAGATAAACCGCAGTACTGTCCAGCGGGACACGATGTACCCAAGAACACGCCAATTGCCGCGTGGTGGACTGACAATGCAGGTGCCGAGCCCTCTGTGCAATACCTCACTCCCTGCTGGGGAAACATAACGGACATCACGCCGAAGACGAGCACGAGGGCGATGCTGGCGCCGAAGAGGAACCACCCTTGTCGATCCAGTCTGCTCGTCTCGCGTCGCTTGTTTAGCGCTGCTGGTCGGCCCTTTGCCTTTCGAGGCCGTTGGATTTGGTACACAACGAATGATTGAGCCGTGGGCCGTCAAGAGCAAGGTGCGCAAGTGGCATTGTCCTAGCTCAGTGACTGTTGTCGTGCCAAAGTCTTTGCTTTAGGGGGAGCAAGGCGATGGTCGATGTTTTCATCAGCTATTCCAAGGCCGACCGCGACACGGTGGTGTTGCTCGCCGCCTATCTTGAAAGTGAAGGCTGGACGATGTGGTGGGACAGCAGTCTCGCCATCGGCGACGCCTATCGCGACGAAATCATGAAACAACTCGCCTTGCGCGAGCCGTTGTCGTGGTGTGGACGTCAACCTCCGTGAAGTCGGACTTCGTTCGGGCCGAGGCAGGACGTGCGAAGGCGGATGGCAAACTCATCCCCGTCAAGGATCGCGTCTCCTATGGCGATATCCCGCTGCCGTTTGGCGAGATGCACACCGAAGACTTGGCGAAGCGCGAGCTAATCCGCGCCGCCGTTGTGGCTCAGTTGGCGAAGCCTGCAGTTCACCCGAGCGCACTGTGGTTGGCAGGCAGGACGTTGCGCTATCAGGTGCTGACGTGGGTTGGGATAGTGGGCGGTGGGATTACCCTGTTCACCAATCTGCAGGGCGTTCTTAATCTGGCGGATTGGGCGCGATGGCTAGCGATAGCATGGCACAATTGGACAGAAGCATTTTGGCAAACAGCTTTTGGTTGGCTGGGCATCAGCTTTCCCCGCCAACTGGCCCCGCTGTTGACCTTCATTGCATTCGGATTTGCAACATGCGTCGGAGCAAGAAGATGGGCAGCCGTGCCGAAGGAGCCAGCGGCCCGAACAAGTATTGGCTACCTCGCCATCTTTTCGCTTGTTTACGTGATGACCTTCTACTTAACAGATGCCGCTCTAGCGATGTTCTATGTGCGTGCGCCATATGAACTGCTGACGCATTCCCCAACTCATCTTATGTTTTATTCATTGTTGCCGCCCTGCGTGGCCATTCTCTGCACCGTGCAGGCCAAATGGCCTGACAAGATTGTTTTCGGTCTGCTGATTTGCATCTTCTATGGACTCATATTCGTCCTTCAAGCAAACGGCACGCTACGCTGGATAGAAGACGTGATGCCTCATTGGTTACTGGCCATGTCACGTTTCTTTCCCGACTGGCCCGCGACCAACCCGAGCGTGGGTATATTCACGATGGCTGCGTTGGACGCCGAAATTCGCACGGTCCGCGCAACAAGCATTTTTCTCGGACCATCACTCGCTTTCACGATGTTAATGATGGCAAGGATGTGCCCGCTCGCTCCCTTGAACCGTCGGCTGTCCTTTGTCCTCATAGGACTCGTCATTCTTGTCGGCCTCAACCAACTGTCGCTCTACGCGCCCGTCGTCAGGGAATGGCTGAGGCCAGCTGTCTAACCGCCACTCACCGTATGATCGGCTCAACATCCGCCACGTCATAACCGCACTGGCTTCAGCGTAGTCGCGGGCGTAACTCGTCAACTTCGCAATGTTCGCCGTGCTGCTCAATTAGCGGGACCAAAAACAGCGTGCGGCTGTGACGGCATCGTCGGCACGTGACGTGGAACACTCATTGAAGCGCGCGCGTGATAGTCTCCTAACGCGCGAGGCGGACCATTGCGCTTGATCACGTCGGTTCAAGCGCTGGGATCAGGACAACTAGTTCTGCCATTTCCTGCTCCACGCAGATGGTCGCCGCCCGCACCAGACGGAGGCGCGAGTGGCGTTTGCGGAGCTTGCAGGCGGGATGCACTTCGGGGGTAAGTTTTGTTGATCCGCAAAATCTCTGGCCGTGGTCGAGGGTGAACGGCGGGAGCAATTGAAGCGCTGAATGGCGCGCTGGACCTTCGGAACTAACTGAACAATGGCGGGTTGTTCCTGTATAGCGAAGGTCACGCTTGTGGCCGCGAAGGAGGGAAGCAATGGCAATTTCCAATGAAGGCCTCATCGTAATTCTGCTGGTAGGGCTCGTTGCTGGCTGGCTTGCCGGTCAGCTCGTGCGAGGGACGGGCTTTGGTGTCATCGGCGATATCATCATCGGCATCATTGGCGCCTTCATCGGCGCCTGGCTACTGCCGCAGTTAGGTATTCGCATTGGCGCGGGGCTGGTCAGCGCCATTGCTTCGGCCACGATCGGCGCCATCGTCCTTCTGGTCCTGCTGAGGGTTGTCCGCGGAGGTGGTCGCTGGTGAGAGTATGCATTTGGACGACTTTGCGGAATGGACAGGGCATTTCCTGTCCGTTCCGTCAGGCATTTGGCGACTCTCCGCGAGTTCGATCGGAACACTGAGAGTCTTGAGGCGTTAAGTTCAGGCTTGAGACATTTGGCGCTATCCTGTGCCCCAGTCGAAAACGGTCGGGCTCGACATCCTTGCTGCCCGTGACCCAAAGCGCAGCAATGTGCATCCTGGTCGTCGACGACGAAGCGCTCGTGCGCATGACAACGGCTGATACGCTCAGGGAGGCCGGTTTTACAGTCATCGAGGCGTCGAACGCGTGCGACGCGATCAGAAAGTTCGGCGATGGGCTTGCTTTCAGGGGGGCTTGTCACTGATATCGAGATGCCTGGCACAGCGAATGGATATGTGTTGGCTCGGCGCGCCCGTGCGACCAAGCCTGGCTTGGCGGTTATCGTCGTCTCCGGTCGGGTCTGCCCAGAAGCCAACGATCTTCCCATCCACGGTATATTCCTCGCTAAGCCCGTCGAATCGATCCTGCTGGTAAGGGAGCTGCGCAAGGCTATCGATGCCATGCGCCACAGGCACTAGGCGTGTGATCAACTTGACCGAACGCGGGCGTGGAATGTAGTTTCCCGGTGCCGTCTGCCGTGATCCGGGCGTAGACGCTTGAGAGCTCGACGTCCTCTCGCCCACAATGGTGGAGAGGGCGGTGCCAGAGCCACAACATACAGATCAGCGGATTGCCGATACTTATGAATTCCGGCTGGAGGCCGAGAACCTCGATTTGCGCCGGCTGCTTGCCCAGGCCGGCATTGATGCGGCGGAGCAGAAGGTCGCCGAAAAACTGCAGCGCATTATGGTGGAAGAGCTTCACCATCGCGTCAAGAACATCCTGGCGACGGTACAAGCGATAACATCGCAAAGTCTCCGAGCCGCACAAAACGTGGAGGATGGCCGCAAAGCCATCGAGAGCCGATTGCAAGCGCTGGGTCGCGTGCATGATGTGCTATTGCAGACCAACTGGTCCAAAACCAAACTCGTGGCGATCCTGAAGGCCGGCATCGAGCCTTTCATAACGGCGGCCGCGCCGCAGCTCGCAATGCGCAGCGCGGATATCGAAGTGGCGCCGGCCGCGGCGCTGCCTCTCGCCATGATCCTGAACGAGTTGTGCACCAACGCCGTGAAATACGGCGCGCTCTCTCGCCCCACCGGACGGGTGACTATCGAAGCCAGCGTGGCTGACAACGGCGACAGCTTCCTTCTGACGTGGATGGAAAAGGGCGGCCCTGCTGTCCAGGAACCAGCCCGACGAAGCTTCGGTTCCAAGTTGATCGAGCACGCCTTCGTCGCCCAGCTCGAGGCGACGGCGCAGCTCAGCTTCGACCCGGATGGAGTGATCTACGACCTTCGGATCCCGCTTACCGCACTGAATGGCACGATTGCGCCTCCGTAGCCAAAAAACTAGAGTGTTTCCGCATTAGATCGAAGCATACCCGGCGTTGCGCAGGTAGCTGGCGCACTCTGCTGGTCTGAAGCATTCGAGCAGCCTGCCGATCTGGGTGCAAACGCCGTTGATCGTACTCTCCTCCGCCTTGCGCAGCAGGGTCTTGAGCTTGGGGGAGACCTGCTCGATCGGGTTGGGATCGGGCGAGTAGGGCGGCAGGAACAGGAGTTGGGCCCCGGCCGCGCGGATCAGGCGGCGGACGCAGCTACTCTTGTGCGAGCCGAGGTTGTCCATCACCACGATGTCGCCTGGCTGCAGCGTGGGCACCAGGAACTGCTCCAAGTAGGCCTTGAAGCTCTCGCCGTTGATGGGACCATCGATGACGCAAGGGCGGTGATGCGATCGTGGCGCAGCGCGGCGAGGAAGGTCATGGTGCGCCAATGACCTGTCCGAAATCAGGGTTTTCTGGACAGTTCTCTCGGCCTGCAATCCCGCAGCGAGCGATAGTCACACTGCAGAAGTACTCTCGGGATTTGCGCGCTCCTTTATATATGCAGGGGCAAGATCTTTGGTGGTTTCGCATTGGGACGTGAGCGACGGTGCGAACGCTCGCCTGATGTCCGATGTTTTGACATCAACAGCCGCGACCGAGGGTTGTCGCATGGTGAAGTGTTGCAGCGAGCCATGCATCGGCTCGGGCAGACTTGTCCCACACCGGAACGTGCGGCGTGATGCCCTGATCCCAGAGCCACTTCAGCAGCTTTGCCGCGCCATAGGCGGTATCGCCTGCGAGCCGCTCAGGCTTGAGATCGAAGCGGCGCTCGACACGATCCACCATGGTCTCGGCGATGGCCATCTCGTCGCTGCGATTGGCGCGCGTGCCATCAGCGTCGAGGATGATCCCGAACTTGTTGTCTATGAGATAGTTGGCATCATAGACGAAGAACGGGTCCACGCCCTTGCGTGCGACCCAGGCCGCTTGCGGATCAGTCAACGAGATCTCCTTGGGCGGCTTGCCGCCGCCGCTGTTGCCCGAGCCGCTGCCATCTCCGCCGCCACTCTCCTCATCGCGGCGCGCGGCGTCGAGAGCCTCCAGATTCTCACGCACCGCATGCGATGCCTCCTCGGGCATCGGCCAATCGATCGGCTGGTCGCCATGTGCGCGCTTCCTCTTGTCCACGTCGGCCTTGATCGAGATGGCGTCGATCGAGAACGCTTCCCCACCAACGAGGCCCGCCGCAATGCACAGCCCCACCACCCGTTCGAACACGCGGCGCAAAGCCTCGCTTTCGCGGAAGCGCTCGTGCCGGGCGCGTGAGACGCCGAGTGATCGGGGATATTGTCCTCGATGCCGAGCCGACAAAACCAGCGATAGGCCAGATTGACCTTCACTTCAGCGCAGAGACGCCGCTCCGAGCGGATCGCAAACACGTAGCCGCCAATGAGCAGCCGGATCATAAGTACCGGATCGATCGATAGTCGGCCGGTGTGGGAGTAATAGGACGACAGCTCCTTGTGTACCCAGCCGAGGTCGAGCACTGCATCGATCGTGCGAACCAGATGATCCGGCGGCACAACCTCGTCCAGGTCAGACTCGTAGAAGAATTGCCCCTGCCCATCTTCCCGCCGACCCATCATCCCCGAACCCCGCTGACGACAGCCTCCGCCCGAGGAATCACGGTTCGTCACGATTCTCAACGGACGTTTTGCAACACATTCGAGAGCAAAATCAACCCCAAGAGGATGACATTGGGCAGCACAACCGGCAAGATCAAGGGGCATGCCAACAAAGCCGTAGGCAAGGTAAAGCAGGGTGTTGGCCAGGCGGTCGGCAACGATCGGCTCCGCGCGAAGGGTGCCGAACAGGCAGCCAAGGGCGACGTCCAGAAAACGATTGGGAAAGCCAAAGTCGCCATCAAAGACGCGACCGACAAGGTCGCCGGCAAGGCTCACAAGAAGCTCTGACTAGGTCGCCCAACGGTGCTCGTCCGCTCCGTCCTGTACCATTGGTGGAAGCGTCGGAACTGTCAGAGCCGCCGAAGGCCACTGCTAGGCTGAGATTCGCATCGTTAATCGAGTGATTGTCGGGAGGCAGATCGCCGTGCGATCGAGGATCGGTTCATCGTCGACTCCGCAATCGAGACACTAGGTACATTCCGAGCCTTGGCTAGGCGGGTGCCGTGCGCCCTTACTGGGGCTAGGCATTCGCGATCAAGGAAGGTCACAGCATGCAAGAGAAATGGATCTATGGGCTGTGGGGCGCAGCTCTAGGCGCAGGCGTCTGCATGGTCATCGGATTCTGGCCTGGTGGCTGGCAAACCAGCGGTGGTTCTGCACGACAGGCGGAAGCCGCGGTTTCGGCGGCATTGCTTCCGGTATGCGCGGACGCAATTTTGGCCAATCCAGCCGCGGTCGCCGCCCTGAAAGCAAAACGAGTTTCTGATTACGACGATGTCGTCCGCGATCATCTCCCTTCGGTCGGAAACATGGCAACGCTTGATTACGTGTTCAGGCGCGCCTGCGGCAAGGTAATCGAAGCGCGGCTGGCCAAGGCGGCCTCAAAGTAGGGCACCTCTTGCACAGGAGCTGTGTTGGACGAGTGCCGCCCTGCCCGCGGTGCGATAGCGGCATGGGTGCGCGGCGCTACCTCCGACCATATAGACGGCGTGCTCGAGCGCAGCATAGAGATGCATGATGCAGTCGATCACCCCCAATGACCGAGCCGTTGCCCTGTCAGATGCCTTCCGGTGTCTGGTCAAAGAACTGGACAGGGCCGGAGTTGTGCGACTCGCCGACCTAGATAAGGCAATGCAGCTTCAAGCTGAGACCCGGCGCTCGGCGCATGAGGATGGGGTCGCTGCTGCGACAGTGTTCCTATCTAGCAGCCTGAGGCGGTAGATAAGTGTGCGCGGACACTACCCTTTCGCCTGTCACGGCCTTTGCTCGGTTCAGGCGGCGGCGAGCGCCGTGCGGACAAGGGCTGGAAGGGACTTCGAGCCGGTCTTTCGCATGATTGCCGCACGGTGATTGTCGACGGTTCTTTGGCTGATGCCGAGATCGGCGGCGATGTTCTTGCTTGGATGACCGGCAAGGACGAGGTCTAGGATCTGCCGTTGGCGCGTTGTCAAAGTGGCTACGCGCAGCATGGCCGTCTCCCGCGATGCTGACAGCTTCAGGGAATCCTTTGTCTGGTCGAGCGCGCGTTCGACGCTGGCGAGGAGCTCCCTGTGGCCGACAGGTTTCTCGATGAAATCCACAGCTCCGACCTTCATCGCCTGAACCGCCATGGGCACGGCGCCATTGCCGGTGATGACGATGGCGGGCAGTTCGTGGCCTTCACGCTTGAGACGTTCGATCAGCTCGATGCCGCTCATGCCGGGCATCATCGCATCGACCAGAATGCATCCTTCCCATCCGGGACGAAAGGCTTCGAAGAAGGCCGGCCCGTTGGCGAACATCTCCACTGCATATCCGTGCTCTTGAAGCAGATCGCGCATGACCTCGCAGAGGCCGCTGTCATCGTCGACAACAAACACAGTTTGCCGACGAACGGCTTCGGTGCGGAGCGGCGGTGGCATCACGTGCTCGCTCGTCGCAACTCGCGACTCGGCCAGGAGCCGCTCTGCAAGGCGCATCAGCTCCGGCGCCCTCACCGGCTTGTTCAGGTGCACGCAGCCATGACCCGCGATCTTGCGCAAGCTATCGGTCGAGATGTCCCCCGTCAGAACTATGGCAGGGACAGCATGCCCGAGCTGCCTTTGTAGGGCGGCTAGCACCTGGAGCCCGTTGAGTCCGTTCGGCAAGTTGTAGTCTGCGACCACCAGATCTGGCTTGGTCGCCGCTTTTGCGGTCAACGTTAGCGCCGCATGTCCGTCGGCAGCAATCAAAGTGCGATGATCCCCGTCGTCAAACAGCATTTGCAGCATTTCCAGAACCGCCGGATCGTCTTCGACGATCAAGATCGTCCCGTGCGAGAGAGCGCTCTTGTGCGTCTTGTTCTGCTCCTGCACTGGAGATCTCTCAACGTCGGCCCGCCCGAGGGGAACCTCGACAGTGAAGACCGAGCCCGTCCCCAGCCGAGAGCGGACGTCGATCTTGTGTCCGAGCAGGTTGGCGAGGCGCTGCACGATAGCCAGACCAAGGCCTAGCCCCTTGCTTCGTTCGCGCGCGGGATTGTCGAGCTGATGGAACTCCTCGAAGATCGCCCGCAGCTCAGGTGCCGGGATGCCGGGTCCGGTGTCCCAGACTTCGATGCGGAGGTTGTCGCCGTGCCGCCGGCAGCCAAGCAGGATCTTGCCCTGGTTAGTGTACTTGACTGCGTTCGACAGTAGATTGCGGACAATTTGCTCAAGGAGACGGGGATCACTGCGTACGGCCAGGCCGCTCGACACCACTGACCAGCCCGGTCCGCCCATTGCCGGATGGTAGGTCAACTCAGTCCGCATTTCGGCGAGCAGGTCGCTGATCGGAAAGTCGACGATCTCCGGGCGGACAATTCCAGCTTCGAGCTGATTGATATCGAGGAGTTTGTCGAGCATGCTCGACATTGTCCCCACCGTCTCATCCAGCCGGCGTACGAGTTTAAGCGTGGTTTCATCGTGGATACGTTTCTCCAGGATTCCCTGGATCAGGCTGATGGTCTGCAATGGTTGTCGTAAGTCGTGGCTCGCAGCCGCAAGAAAGCGAGACTTGCCGATATTGGCTCGCTCAGCCTCGGACTTGGCCGTTTCGAGCGCCTTGCCCTCGCGCTTCGCCTCGGTGATGTCGACAATCGCGACCAGGATCTTGCGCTTGGCTGAGGGCAGTTCTCGCAGCACGCGCGCGCTCATCAAAAATGCCCGTCGCCCGGCACCTGGCAACTCGATCTCGACTTCATGATCATTGATGGTGGTACCTCGGGCTTGAATAGAGGCAAGGAATTCTCGCAGTGCGGGTACGTCGAGGTGATCACCCGCAGCCAGGAGGTGTCGGCCGACGAGTTTCTCGGCCTTGACGGAAAAAACGCGATGGAATGAACTGGACGCAGATATGACCTGCAGCGCCTCGTTGAGGACGACCAGCGGCTGGCGGATCGTGGCTATGATGCTGTCGAGATAGGCGCGCGCAGCCTCGATCTCGCGTTCGGCAGCCTTTATCTCCGAAATGCCCGTGAATGTTATGACCAGGCCGGTAACGTCGCGGTCGTCGCTCCGATAGGGCAGCATCCCGCGAATGAACCAGCGGCCATCATCGGCCCTCACCTCGCGGCGGATCGGCGCACAATTTGCCAGCACGGCGCCCGCATCCCCGAGGAGATCTCCGTCTTCGAAACAGCGCAGTAGATCTACCAGCGGCCTGCCGATGTCGGACGCAATCACGTCAAACAGTGATTTGGCCGCCGGCGTGAAGAAGAGGATGTGGAGGTTGGCATCAAGGACCAGTGTTGCGACGTCGGTGCTGTCAAGAATCCTCCGCAGCTCAGTGGACTTCGCGCGCTGCTGGTCCACCGTCTCAGTGGCGATGTCCAAGTCGCGAACTGCAGTTTGCAAGGCCTCGCGAGTGGCTACAAGCTCTTGCTCAAGGTGAGCGACCCGCAATCCCTCGCTTGTTGGTCCGGCGGCTCCGCCAGCGGGGTCACGAGATGGCATCTCCGGCAACGGATCCGTACGCGAGCGCTTGCTTGAGGTGAACTCGTTCGGCCGCGGCCGGGCCTGGCCGGCCTGTCGCACCCTTCGTCCTGTCATTGTTTTGCTTTCGTGAACCCAGGCTCCCGACGGGAAACATCTGGGCCGGATTCAATCTAGCACGACTGTGTCTCAAATTCCTAGTGAAGTGAGTACGTTCCGAACCTTGGCAACGCCTGCCCGTTCGTGCGCACTTATAATAGGACAGCATGGGAGCAGTACCGCGTTCTCGTGCTCGCAACCTCGGCGCCACTGGCTTCGGCTCGTGGAGCGAGGTCGCTGCTTCTGGAGCGGGGCGCACAGTGCAGCCCGAGTAAGTAGGTGCCGAGTCTCAAACGTGCGCTCACCGTCCGCTAGGTTTCCGTCCACCCGCGCGGCGGCCCAGCGTTGTGTGGGTGTCGGCTGATCTGAGCAACGCAGCGCAAGATTGCTCCGCGCGAAATGAGATGGATCAGCATGTCAGCCAGTGGAGAAATGATGCGAGAGCAAGTCGATCGGATCATTGCCCGCGTCGAACGGCGCGTGGAGCAGGATCGCATCCACGCCGGCGCTGTGACACTTAACGGGAATGGGGCCAAGAGGGCGCAAAGCGGCATCGCGCTTACGCTGTCGGGCCTGAAGAAACTGCAGATACTGCGGAGCGAATTCGATGAGCCGCAGCCGAAGCTAACCTGCAGACCGCAGGTTAGCGACCGCGCAGGTTAGAAAATGCAAAGCGACCACAAGAGGCCTGGAGAGCGGCACATCGTCTTGAGGACGAGGCCGTGTTTGGTTTGCGCAGAGCCCTTTCCGAGCGAATGGGCCGGCGAGCGCATCTGTCGTCGATGTAAATCGACGGCCGCGTGGCGGAGCGGTGCCCTCACGTCCACGCGAAGTTCCCGGAAATCGCACAGCAAATGATGATGGTGAACACGCCATACTCGCCACGCCTCCCCAAGCTGAAATTGCCAAGGGTCGCATGACCAACAACCGGCCAAATGGCAGGGGATTCGCAGTCCCTCGCGCAAACCGAAGGGGATCGAGCGCCGCTCAGCGCCGACCCGCTAAGAGCGCCAATGCGAAAGCGAGCTATGAGAAATACGTGGCGTTGGCGCGCGCCGCCGCACGGAGCGGTGATGTGGTCGAAACCGAGAACTACTACCAGCACGCCGAGCACTACTTGCGACTGATGCACGACGAACGGATTGACGAGGAAGTCGACAGCCAAGCCCCACCGATGTCGAAGACAATGATGACGAAAAGCTGAGTAGTTTCCGAGGATACCTGCGCCATCCGTTCTTCTCTACGCTTTACATGTGTCGCCGCACAATCGGCGTCTGCCCATTCCTTTTTGACAGTGGCACCTATGGTGAAGCGCTATGGCGATAGAACTTGCCCGCACCAATGTTCTGCGGAGGCCTTGGGGCGTCCTCGACCTCATGCCGTGGAACAGCGCTCCCAATGACGGGTTCTCGGCCGGGGAAGTCTGGTACGAACGGCCCGGCAAGCCGGCGATTGCCCCGTCTCTCCTTCTCAAACTGTTGTTCACGAGCCAGCCGCTCTCCATCCAAGTGCATCCCGACGATGTACATGCACAGGCGATGGGACTGCCGAATGGAAAGACCGAAGCGTGGTACGTCCTGAGCGCCGCGCCTGGAGCCAAGGTCGCCCTTGGCCTGAAGCAGCAAGTATCAACGCAGCATTTGCGGTCGGCCGTTCACGATGGCTCGATCGCAGATCTTGTGGTCTGGCGGACTGTTGCGGTCGATGATGTCATCTCAGTCCCAGCCGGAACCATTCACGCGATCGGCGCGGGCCTTGTCGTTGCTGAGGTTCAGCAGCGCAGCGACGCTACCTTCCGCCTGTTTGACTACGGCCGTCGGCGTGACCTGCACATTGAACGCGCGCTCGTCGTGGCAAACAGAGGACGAGCGGACGGCCTGACGCGATCTAGTCGCCTTACCGGCCAACGCACAGTTCTTGTTTGCAATCCTCACTTTGTGTTCGAACGGATCGATCTTGATCCTGCCAGTAGGTACAGCCTCCAGGCAGAACGCGAGACTTGGATCCTAGTACTCAGCGGAGACGCGGCCGTCGGAGCCTTCAACCTTGCCAAGGGCGATGCCATCTTCGCGCATTCGGAACGCGTCGATATCCGCACCGGAACGGAAGGGCTGACTTGCCTGGTAGCGTATGCCGCGCACAGTCCCCATCCTGATTTGCTGCATCCCCTCAAACAACCAGATTCAGCAGATGCAACGCCGAGGGACGGTCCGGTGCTGCCCTCCCTCCCGCGGGCAACGGGTGACATGGAGAACGGCCGCGTGGAAGTAATTCAATGAAACAACTCAATCGTGTTGCGTTCATCGGCAATCACCTTCCGCGGCGTTGCGGCATTGCCACTTTCACCCATGATCTGCACCGAGCTGTTGCGATGGCGCGTCCAGGCCTAGAGACCTGCGTGGTGGCTATGAACGACTCCGTCGGCGCGTATGACTATCCAGCGGCTGTGCGCTTCCAGGTCCAGGAGCAGACAATCGATGCTTATGCAGAAGCCGCCGATGCGCTGAACGCTGCGCGATTCGATGTTGTCTCCCTTCAGCACGAGTACGGGATTTTTGGCGGCGAAGCTGGAGGGCACATCGTCGAGCTCCTGCGGCAGCTCACCATGCCGATCGTAACGACTTTGCATACCGTGCTCCCGGTGCCTACGCCGGCTCAGCGCGATGTCATGGGAAAGATTGTTGCCCGGTCGACCAAGCTGATCGTGATGGCAGAAAAAGGCCGCGAGCTGCTCCGGTCCGTGCATGGCGTGCCGGCCCAGAAGATCGAGGTGATCCCACACGGCATTCCAGATTTTCCATTCCTGGAGAGCCACCACGCTAAGACCAAGTTCGGGTTCAGCGGCAAGACTGTCGTTCTCACGTTCGGCCTACTGTCACCAAGCAAGGGCATCGAGACCACAATCGACGCGATGCCGGCAATCGTGGAATCCTGCCCGAACGCCGTCTACGTCATCCTCGGCGCGACCCATCCCAATCTCATTCGCCATCAGGGCGAGGCTTATCGAGACAGCTTGAACGCGAGGGTGCGGAAACTCGGCATGGAGGACCATGTCGTTTTCTTCAATCAGTTCGTCGACCAGGCCACGCTGCTGGACTTCATCTCGATGTGCGACGTCTACGCCACGCCCTACCTCAACGAAGCCCAGATGACGTCGGGCACCCTCGCCTACAGCTTTGGACTGGGAAAGGCGGTCGTTTCGACACCGTACTGGCACGCCAGGGAGCTGCTAGACGACGGCCGCGGCATCCTGGTGCCGTTCGGAGACGCAAAAGCCATCGGCTCTGAGATCGCCGCCTTGCTGAGCAACGATGTCCGGCGGCACGCCATGCGCAAGCGCGCGTACGCGGCCAGTCGGTCCATGACCTGGGCGCAAACAGCCAAGCGCTACATGGCCACCTTCGAGCTGTCGTGCGAGCCCCGTCGTACCGCTCCGGCGGGCCGCAGCGATGCGCTCCCGGAACTCCGCATGGGGCATCTTCTTTCGATGTGCGACAGCACGGGACTGCTTCAGCATGCCATCCATTCAATACCGGATCGCGCGCACGGCTATTGTGTCGACGACAACGCGCGCGCCCTGTTGCTATCGAGTTCACTGGCGACTTTCGGCGACGTGCAATTGACAGAACCGCTGATTGTGCGGTTTGCAGCCTTCCTGCAGCACGCCTGGAACCCCGACACACACCGGTTTCGGAACTTCATGAGCTACGATCGGCGATGGCTGGAAGCGCAGGGATCGGAGGACAGTCACGGGCGAGCGCTGTGGGCCCTGGGCGAATGCGCGCGCGGTGACGCCGATGCATCTCGCCGCACGTGGGCAGCGGCCTTGTTCAAGACAGCCTTGCCCGCCACTGAGAACTTTGGATCTCCGCGGGCATGGGCCTTCACACTGCTTGGGCTGGATGCATATTGCGCTCTGGTGGTGGGAGACCTGGCGGCGAGCCGCTTGCGCGAAGTCATGTCAGATAGGTTGGTGTCTGCGTTTCACGCGACGGAAACCGAGGACTGGGTTTGGTTCGAGGACGTGCTGGCCTACGACAACGCCCGCCTCCCGCAGGCGCTGCTTCTCACTGGTGCAGCACTCAAGAGACCACAATTGATCAAGGTTGGTTTGACGTCGCTGCGCTGGCTTATGGCGCAGCAAACCACTCCCGACGGACATTTCAGACCGGTTGGCACCGAAAGCTTCGGTGTCGCGCGTAAAACACCGCTAGCGTTCGACCAGCAGCCCGTCGAAGCAGCCGCGGCGGTTTCAGCCTGCCTCGCGGCGTCGCGTGTGGACGACGGTGCTGATTGGACGGCCGGAGCAATGCGTGCATTCGATTGGTTTTTGGGTAGCAACGACCTGCAGACATCGCTGGTCGACCCAACCAGCGGCAGCTGCCTGGATGGTCTCCATCGCGATCGCCCAAACGAGAACAGAGGCGCAGAGTCGGTGGTGTCCTATCTTCTCTGCCTTGCCGAGATGCGTCAGTTTGCACGCGCAGGCGTAGCAACGTCACTCGCCGAGCGCGCACTCAAGCCGGCTCTCAGCGCCTGACTAGGCCAGGCGCGCAACGAACCATCCAAGGAGCCTCCTTTTGTCTCAGCCCGTGTTCTTGAACCGACAGACCCTGCATCTGCGCCCCGATCCTACCAGGGTCGTCGTGCGGCCTTTCAAACCGGCGATCGAACCCCGGGACCTCAACCCGACCGACAAGACACGCGCCAATCATATCGTCGGCAGAGTGCTGGGGCTCGATGCTGACGCCGCCGATCAGCAACTGCAGGACGTGCTCGACAACTTCGAGGGTCGCCACAGGAACCTGCTCGAGATCTTCGATGCGCGCGCGGTCGAGATGGAAGGTGCATTGGAGCCGCATGCCGTATTGACGAAAACGCAGCGCTACCTGGTTGGCGCCTATTTTCTTCACGAGTATTCGTTCGAAGCCTCCGCCTTGTTCAATCCGAGCATCGTCCGGAATTCCGACCAGTCCGGCGCACCCGAGGGAGGGTGCCGGTTCATCCTGAGCCTGCGTGCGGTCGGCGAAGGTCACATTTCATCTTTGACTTTCAGGTCCGGATCGATCGCAGCCGATGGAAGTGTCGCCATCGACCCGACGGCGCGCCTCGCCTCAGTCCCGAGAATCAGAAACCGGACGGCCAGGCCCAACGGTGATGACGTCGAGGTCATCTTCCGACCTGACGGAGAGCTGAGCGAGCGTGTGATCTTTCCAATCACGGACGCGCAGGCCAACGGCATCGAGGACGCTCGTTTCGTGGAATTTGAGGACAACGGGCGCAAGACGTTCTATGCGACTTATACGGCCTACAGCGGCAGAGAAATTCGATCCGAGCTGCTCGAAACGACGGACTTCAGATCGTTCCGCTTGACGCCCCTCATGGGAACCGCGGCACGCAACAAGGGGATGGGGCTATTTCCTCGGAAGATCAATGGTCGCTACGCGATGATCGGTCGGCAAGACAATGAGAACCTCTATCTGATCTATTCCGATGACCTCTACACGTGGGATGGTGGTCAGGCATTTCTTCAGCCGGCGTATCCCTGGGAATTCGTCCAAATCGGCAATTGCGGCTCGCCGATCGAGCTGGATGAAGGTTGGCTGTTGTTGACGCACGGCGTCGGACCGGTCCGGAGGTATTCGATTGGAGCGGTTCTGCTGGACAAGAAGGACCCCGCAAAGGTGCTTGCCCGAGCGCGCGAACCCCTTGTTCGGCCTGATGCCACGGAGCGCGCGGGTTATGTTCCAAACGTCGTCTACACCTGTGGCGCAATGCGCCATGGCGAGCGCATCGTTGTGCCGTATGCGATTTCTGACACATTCTCCACTTTCGCGACCATAAAGATCGCGGCACTCCTGGGGGCTCTCGCGTAGCTACCGGTATGCGTGGCTGATGCTACCCAGACTAGTGCGCTGCGGCTTATCGGGTGTCACTCGATCAGGGTTCGGCCGCTCAAGGCACGATCGCGCGCCGCGGCTCGTCGAAACCCGTTTTACCCTCTGGACGGACGCGCGTCGGCGCCGCCGCTCCACCCCCGCCATAGATAGTACCCCTGGGTCACGATTCCTTTGAGGATGGGTTCGGCTGGGATGGGAGCCGGAAGTGGTGCATATCGGCCAAGCTGGAATTCCTCGCAGAGTTCCCAGCCTTGCGTGCACGATGAGCGGGGAATGTTTGCGCCGGTCTTGTCATGGGACACCGCGTATAGATCTGCGCCAGTGCACTGAAAGAGGTATGCGGTGCGAGCAGAATTCGGCATTGGATGTGGCTCCTTCGGCATTTTCTCTACGGCGCGATTCATTGTGAACCACGATCGCAGGAAGGACGAACACGCTGCCTGCAAGGCCGGCGCTTTAGGTTTTGTCGGCGTCTCGCAGTCGTGCCGCCTCCAGATCTTGCGGATCTATCGCCACGATCTGCCTTGATGCAGGACCGAACTGCGGTGACGCCAGCATGATGGTAGTCGACACCCGGCGGTAGGCGATGAATGACAGATCGCTGATCGGCTCCTCGGTGGTTTCGACGGCATACGTTCCCGCGGGTTGTTCGCCTTCGACGCCAGAAAGCTTGAAGGGATGCAGGAAGGTTACGGTCTTGCGCGTCGTTCGCTCGATCATCCGTCGTCCTTGCTCTGGCAAGCGTCGCCCTGGCAGTTGATGAGGGCGACCTCGTCGTCGACGCTTGACCGGAAGCTGCCACCCGCTGGGCATATCGAGCAGGTCGATCACCCGAGGCTTGGCTCCCATTTGTCCAGGTTGTCATACGCTGGGAAATGCCGCCAGATTCGGGAAGTACCTATGCAGCCCTGCGCGCGTGAGGCATCCGCAGGCGTTTGAGCGCATTCTCCAGCGGAGGGGCCCGCGGGTGCAGATCCCAGGCCCTCCCTAAGCCCGCGGTCTGGCTTGAGACCTTGGCCCACCCACGGAGACTTATCCGGCGCGTGATGAAGCTACATGCCGCCCATGCCGCCGTGATTGTGCTCGGCGTGGCCACCGTCCTTCTTCGGTGCCTCCGCAATGCCCGCTTCCGTGGTGATCATGAGTCCGGCGATCGAAGCTGCATCCTGCAAGGCGATGCGCACCACCTTTGCGGGATCGATGATGCCCTTCTCGATCAAGTCGCCGTATTGATCGGCTTGCGCGTCATAGCCGAACGAGCCGGATCGCTCATCCATCACCTTGCCCACGACGATCGAGCCTTCCACGCCGGCATTTTCGGCAATCTGGCGGATGGGAGACTGAAGGGCCTTGCGAACAATGTTGATGCCGGCGTCCTGATCATCATTGTCTCCCTTGACCGTGATCGCCTTCGAGGCCTTCAGCAGCATCACGCCGCCGCCGGCAACAATGCCTTCCTCGACGGCCGCTCGGGTGGCGTTGAGCGCATCATCCACACGATCCTTGCGCTCCTTTACCTCCGCCTCTGTGGCGCCGCCGACCTTGATGATTGCAACTCCTCCAGCAAGCTTGGCCAGCCGCTCCTGCAGCTTCTCCTTGTCGTAGTCGGAGGTGGTTTCCTCGATCTGCGCCTTGAGTTGGTTGACGCGAGCCTCGATGTCCTTCTTCTTGCCGGAGCCATCGATGATGGTGGTGTGGTCCTTGGTGATGGACACGCGCTTGGCCTTGCCCAGCATGGCAAGCGTGACGTTTTCGAGTTTGATGCCGAGATCCTCCGAGATCGTCTGGCCGTTGGTGAGTACGCCAATGTCTTCCAGCATGGCCTTGCGGCGATCGCCGAAGCCCGGCGCCTTAACGGCTGCGACCTTGAGGCCGCCGCGCAGCTTGTTGACGACAAGCGTGGCAAGAGCTTCGCCCTCGACCTCTTCGGCGACGATCAGCAGCGGCTTGCCCGTCTGCACGATTGCCTCGAGAACCGGTAGCAACGGCTGCAGGCTGGCCAGCTTCTTCTCGTGGATGAGGATGTAGGGTTCCTCCAGCTCCACGGTCATCTTCTCGGCGTTGGTGATGAAGTAGGGCGAGAGATAGCCCCGGTCGAACTGCATGCCCTCAACGATTTCCAGCTCGCTGTCGAAGCTCTTGGCTTCCTCGACGGTGATGACGCCCTCGTTGCCCACCTTCTGCATGGCCTTGGCGATCATGTCGCCGATGGCCTTCTCGCCGTTGGCGGCCACGGTGCCGACCTGGGCGATCTCGGCGGTGTCCTTGACCTTCTTCGACTTCTTCTGGATCTCCTCGACAACCTGGATCACGGCCTTGTCGATGCCGCGTTTCAAGTCCATCGGGTTCATGCCGGCTGCGACCGACTTCATGCCTTCGCGCAGAATCGCGTGGGCCAGAACCGTCGCCGTCGTGGTTCCATCACCGGCCATGTCGTTGGTCTTCTGGGCAACCTCTCGCACCATCTGTGCGCCCATGTTCTCGAACTTGTCCTCGAGTTCGATCTCCTTGGCGACGGTGACCCCATCCTTGGTGGTGCGGGGAGCGCCGTACGACTTGTCGAGGATCACGTTGCGGCCCTTGGGCCCGAGCGTTACTTTTACGGCGTTGGCGAGAATGTCGACGCCGCGCAGCATGCGGTCGCGCGCATCGCTGGAAAAACGAACTTCCTTGGCAGCCATTTGAGTCTCCGGTGATGTCTAAATCAGTTGATTTCTGGTGGCAGTGGTGTGCCGCTCTAGGTTGAAAGCACGCCCATGACGTCGCTCTCCTTCATGATCAGGAGCTCTGCACCATCAATTTTGACCTCGCTTCCGGACCATTTGCCGAACAGGACACGGTCGCCCTTCTTGAGTTCGAGAGCGACAATCTTGCCGTCGTCGCCACGTGCGCCCGGACCCACGGCGATGACTTCGCCCTGTTGGGGCTTCTCGGCGGCGGTGTCGGGAATGATGATGCCACCGGCGGTCTTGCTCTCATTGTCGAGCCTCTTGAGGGCCACGCGGTCGTGCAGGGGACGAAACTTCATGTGATTGCGCTCCAATGCAATTGGGCCCGCTCGGGGCGGGAGCCCTTTTGGTTATTTTTTGGCATCGATCAGGCTGCTTGCCAGACGACCCTGAGGCGGTGTCCGGAGAGTGATTGACGGTTCTGATCCCGATCTGCTCACGGAGCAGGCCGTGGACGATACGTTCGGCGCCGACGACACCGAGGACTATGACAACGTTGTCAGACCTCGCCCGGTTTTGATCATTGCCCGCCTTCTGTGCCGCCCCGCATTGGCGCAGTGGATCATTTTTCTTGATAGAGCCGGAAAGTACCTATGCCGTGCGCTTGGACACTCGCATCACCTCGACCGAGCATCAGCCGCCCATTCGTCCACGAGCTTGGAAAGCTTCACGCTGATCTCGTCGCGGCGAGCGGCGCTGGATGCCAACTGCGCCGTTTGCTGCACCGAAAATGGCGGGGTCCACGAGGCTATGAGATCTGTATGCTCCTTCTGCAGGGCGCCGCTCTCGGCAAGCAGTGCTTGCCAACGGCGGGCGTAGGCCTCGGTTGAGGTGGCATCTGGCATCGAGCACTTTGGTTTGGGGTTGGCTACGGAGGTCACAGCACTGAGCTCGGGATCAAGCAGGCCTCAAGACTTGTTACAGCTTCTTGAGGGCTTCAGCACAAGCGTCCGCCAACTCGAATGGCTGGCTCTGGCCGAAGGTCGCCCATCCGCCGCTCACGATATAGTCTCGGCGCGACCACGACTGGGTGATGTTCTTCAACTCGACGAGATTTGCGGGGGCATTTGCATTGCCCTGGAATCTCTCGATGCAAATCGGGGTTAGCACTGCAACGACAGCCGCTTCGGATCGCTTCTGCGTCATTGTCTCGGCCTGACCGCCGGTTACCCAGCCGCCCCACGTGAAGCCCCACTAAAGCGAGTGCCGCGGCTCCAGCAGCGGCGCCCCAAAGCGAGTATGTCCACGTCTGTTCCATTGGCTTCCCTTTCTGACCACTGGCCGGACCGGTCCACGTTGATGGACCACGCGACAGTTGCAGCGGCCAAGGCTCGGAAAGTACCTATCCGAGCTTCTGTGAGCCCGTCTGTTAAGGTGACCGCCGGCGTTTCCCGCGCGCCCAAAGAACGGATCTGACCGTCCGCGCACCGACCCTCGCGCTCGCCGAGCGGATAAGTGTCCCAAGCAAGCTATCGATCATCCACCCCATTCCTTCTGCTCGGTCATCTCGGGGTTGCGTGCCAAGCATGCAAGAGCCCCCTTGCTGCCGCCTTCCCCCGACAGGCCGGAGCCCGACGGACTAGTCAAGGATTATAACACTTGGGGTACGGTTGGTTCGTCTGGAACTAACCCCAGGCCATCCGTTAGTGTCGCGGCCCGGTGGGTCGGTACTGGACGGCTGGCGGGTAGGCTGTCGAAATCACTGTGTCAGATGGCCCGAAATAAGAACCGCTTAACCTGTTGAAGCTTTGCGCACCCCTTCGTCTGGTCCGGGAAGCAAGTCGCGATCGGGCGGCAGCTTGCCGTTCGGCGTTAGCTTGTCGATGATCTCGGGCAGAAGCTTCGACAACTGCGAGAGTAGATCGTCTTTCGGGAGCCCGCTCTCTTGCGAAAGGTTATCGATGGTTTTGGGCCCGAGCGCTCGCTGCAACTGAGGAGGGCTGATCGCCTTGTTCGGCCCGGTACCGATCCAGGATTTGACGACGTCCTCCAAGCCTCCCTGTCGGAAACGATCTATGAGATCGCCGAGCCCACCCTCGCCGCCGCTCGGCGCTGAGTTTGGTTTGCTCTCGTCCTTGGCGAAAGCGCGCGTCGCCAAGAGCATTAGAAGTGCCGCAATGGGGGATCGGCCTTTCGCTAGTTTTGCTCAAGCGCGGATATGACGGCCGTCCGGATGACATTGCTTAGGAGGCTCACGGTGCGTCCTTTTGCGATTGAGCTACCGACGTACTTGGTTGCAATATCAAGCTGTGCCGCGCGCCCGCCATTTTGCGCCGCGAGGGATATCTTCCTGGCTGGTGACGACAACATTTGAGGCTCTGCCGCCGGCTTTGAGCGCCTTCTGGCGCTCTTTCAGCCGGCTGATAGCCTTGTCCTTGCTGATGAACAGCCCGTGACTTGCGTCGCCTTCCTTGAGCGTCCACCCGTACTGGGTCAGGTCCACCTGCAGAATGACCGGCGATTTAGTGTTAGTCTTCATCTCCGCTTCCTGTCCCGAATTGAATTCCCAAAAAGCCTGCACGTCCGCCTCGCCGCCACCTTATCAACGCGCGGATCACTGCACCGTTCCAGCTTTGGAACCCTCGGCACCGCTCTGTGCCGGAACTTTTGCCAAGCTTCGGCGTTGCCACAGGCGGTGATGATGGATGAGCTTGGATGGGGACATGTATCGACTTGGCAGGGCTGCTGCTTTATTCGTGGGCTTGCTCTTAGTGCTTCCAGGCACAGCAGCCGCCGAGATCACCCACGTTTGACAGCATCGTCTACTGCGAGCGCCTCCGCCAGGAAGTCAGCGCAGATCACAAAGTGAGTGCGCAATGTCTCTCGGTGGAGGAGTATGCGCGCAGTGAGCTCGAGGAATTCTGGCCCGGAGCGACTCCGGAAATACGCACGTTATGTAGTAAAGCCGCTAGAGGCCAAGAAAGCTACGCCGGACTTGCAGTTTGCGTTCTTGGCCAGATGCGCGGAGTCTTTATGACTCCATAGCAAGTCCGCAGGTCGCATTACTGTGGCAGAGAGGCTCCTCATCCGACGGCTGCAGAACCTTGGCTGGCAAAGTTGACGCTTCACCAAGCGCTTAGAGCAGAGACGCGTCATGAAATTCAGAGTCGGCTACGAGCTGGACTATCATTTCCCGCAGGCCACGCCCGTTATTTTGGTGCTGAACACTCACTACACACGCGTGTCCGATCTTGAGGGCCCAGACCACATTGTCATCAGCCCGTCGGTGCCGATCTCAGGCTATCGCGACGGTTTCGGAAACTGGTGCAGCCGCATCCTCGCCCCGCCGGGGAACGTGCGCATCGCGGCCGACACGGTCATCAAGGATAGCGGACTACCTGACCCTATAGTGGCGCGTGCCGCTCAGATCCCTGTTCAAGAGCTTCCTGAGGAGGCTTTGGTGTTTCTTCTAGGCAGCCGCTACTGCGACAGTGATCGCATGCTCGATCTCGCCTGGAGCCTGTTTGGCCATACGCATCCGGGCTGGGCGCGCGTCCAGGCCATCTGCGATTTCGTGCACCAGCGCATTGTATTTGGTTATGAGCACGCGCGCGTGACGCGCACGGCCTTAGAAGCCTATGAGGACAAGCGCGGGGTGTGTCGAGACTACGCGCACCTTGCCATCGCCTTCTGCCGCGCCCTGAACATCCCGGCCCGCTACTGCACCGGGTACTTGAGTGATGTCGGCACCGCCTTGCCTTACCCGCCCGGAGATTTCGCGGCCTGGTTTGAAGCCTATCTCGGCGGGCAGTGGCATATGTTTGATCCGAGGAACAATACGCCGCGTATTGGCCGAGCGCTGATCGCACGAGGCCGCGATGCCGCGGACGTGGCGATCACGACAACGTTCGGTCCGAACACCTTGAACAGTTTTCGGGTCTGGATGGATGAGGTTGCTCTGGCATGAGCTGGCGGCAGCGTTGATTGGCTGCCCTCCGTTTGATGACCTGCGGCCCTCGGGGAACATGTTGGCGGATGCCGGGTTAGTGCAGTTCGCGAATCAACTATCCTTGGGCTCATGACAGTTCTTACCGTTCGGCACATAACGACCTACCTGTACAAGCAGCCCGTGTCATTTGGCGAGCATCGGATGATGTTTCGTCCGCGCGACAGCTTCGATCAGAAGCTGTTGGACGCCCGGCTCAGCATCACTCCTGAGCCTTCCAGTCTCCGCTGGGTGCATGATGCGTTCGGGAATTGCGTGGCCATCGCCGATTTTTCCAACCGCCCATCGGACGAGCTGCGCTTTGAGAGCAACATTTGGCTGGATCACGCGCCTTCAACCGGCCCCGACTTCCAGATCGAGGATTCCGCGCGGACTTTTCCTTTTTCCTACGACGCCGCGGAGATGCCAGACCTGATGGCAGCGCTCACGCCACAGTATCCTGATCCTGACCAGAGCTTGCACAACTGGGTGAGCCGCTTTGTGCGCAGGGATGAACCGATCGATACTGGCAAGCTATTAATGACCCTCACCCATGCGGTGCGCGAGGGCTTTGCTTATGAGCGGCGCACCGAACCCGGCACACGTCCCCCTGCACTCACCATAATGCTCGGTCGCGGCAGCTGCCGCGAC
>Ga0075367_10000065_pt1 | contig 26310 bp, 17 predicted proteins | sample EndMethybrTD3032_FD_71399 | JGI IMG/M metagenome (GOLD analysis project Ga0075367, IMG submission 71399) | Populus endosphere microbial communities from Tennessee, USA - Endosphere MetaG P. TD hybrid TD303-2 | ecosystem: Host-associated > Plants > Roots > Endosphere | place: USA: Tennessee... | reverse complement strand
CGTCCGAGCGATCCGTATTGATCAGCATCGCGACCTTGCCGGCATTCTGGAGCAGCAGCGTCAGCTCACATAGCAGATGAGAACGATACGGTGTTGCGACGTCAGACACGATGAGACAGACAATACCGCTCTCATTGCGCATGAGACCGCGAGCAAGTTCATTGACATGGTAGCCAAGAGCTTCGGCTGCTTCGAGCACCCGACGTCGGGTTTCAGCCGATACGCTTGCGCCCGGCGTGAACGTCCTCGATACCGCCGAGCGCGACACACCCGCCCTCTCTGCAACTTCTTGGGCGCTCACAAACACCTTTTCAGACACCCGCTTCAATCCCCGTTTCAATGAGTTATTTGCACGTTGTTGCAATAGCGTGCAAGCCGGGTTGCTCTCCGTTGCTCATGAAGCTTTTATGACGGCTATCCTCGCTTTGCACGCGATTGCAGAGATCGAGCTGTCCCTTCCCCTCAAAGTCATCCAAGCTCACGTTACATGAGCCACCGAAGCCCGGCTACGCCCGTAAAAACAGAGGCGGAGACATGTAAGCAACCGACAGTTAAAGTGAACGCATCGCCACGCTACGAGAAGGATCACGTTTCGGGGGCAAACCAGTTCGGCGATCCTGCCTTGTTGCGGCCAGCGAATAGGGATGTCAGCCGCATGACCAGGACATAGAAGAGAGGCACGAAGAAGATACCGAGAGCGGTGGCCGAGAGCATGCCGCCCATGACGGCGATGCCGATGGCCCGCTGCGCGCCGGAGCCGGCCCCCGAGGCGACTGCCAACGGAAGAACACCAAAGATGAAGGCGAACGACGTCATCAGGATCGGACGCAGGCGCATTCGCGCGGCACGTAGCGTGGCGTCCAACAGAGACTGGCCTTGAGCTTGAAGGTCCTTGGCGAACTCCACGATTAGGATGGCGTTCTTCGCGGCGAGCCCGATCGTGGCGATCAACCCCACCTTGAAATAAATGTCATTCTCCTGACCGGTGAGTTTGGCCGCCGCCAATGCACCAAAGATGCCGATTGGAACCGCAAGGATCACCGCAAAGGGGATTGACCAGCTTTCATAGAGCGCCGCGAGGCAGAGAAAGACGACAAGCAGGGAGAATGCGTAGAGCGACGTCGCCTGCGTGCCTGAAAGTCGTTCCTGGTAAGAAAGGCCGGTCCATTCGACACTGAACCCGCCGCCGATCTCCGATACCAATTGCTCCATCTTGTCCATCGCTGTCCCGGAGCTGACACCGTTTGCAGCAGAGCCCTGGATGTTGACTGCCGACGATCCATTATAGCGCTCCAGCCGCGGAGAGCCTTGGCTCCAACCCGTCTTCGCGAAAGCGGAGAAAGGGACCATCTCGCCGGAAGAATTGCGAACGTACCATCTATCGATGTCGCTCGGATACATGCGAAAGGGTGCGTCGGCTTGCACGTAGACGCGCTTGATGCGGCCGTTGTGATCAAAGTCGTTCACGTAGTCGCCTGCCCAGGCAACCGAGAGTGCGTTGTTCAGATCAGAGACTGTGACCCCCAGGGCGCCCGCCAGACGATGGTCGACGTTGACGCTGAACTGCGGCTGTTCGGCGGCGCCGTTTCGCCTTACGCCCAGAAGCTCCGGATCGCTGTTGGCTTTGGCGAGTAGCTGGTTCTGCGTAGCGATCAGGGTATCGCGGCCCTTTCCGGACACGTCCTTCAGATACATGTCGAACCCGCTGGATTGGCCGAGGCCCTGGATCGCCGGGGGTTGCAGAGCGAGAACCCGGGCGTCGCGAATCTTGCTGAATGCGCCCATCGCGCGCCCCGCGACCGCGCCCGCCGTCTGACTGACTTTCGTCCGATCGGCGAAGGCCTTGAGTTTCACGAAGACCATCGCATTATTCTGGCCAGTACCGGAAAAACTGAAGCCTAGTGCTGCAAACACGCTGTCGACGCTGTCTGCCTCATTTTCCAGATAGAACTTCTCGACTTGCTTCACGACTTCGAGCGTGCGGGCGCGCGTCGCGCCTGTTGGCAGCTCAACCATCGTCATGAGAGCGCCTTGGTCCTCCTGAGGGAAGAAGGACGACGGCAGGTGGGCGAACATCCAGTAGCTGCCGCCGCCAAGGATTAGGTAGAAGGCTCCCACGCGGACGGACCGCTTGACGATCCCGCTGACCCCGCTGACATAGCCGTCCGTGGCCTTGGCAAAACCGTCGTTGAACTTGCGGAAGCCCCAGTTCTTCGGCTTTGTATGCGACGGCCTGAGAAGCGATGCGCAAAGGGCGGGCGTCAGAACCAGAGCGACAAGGACAGACAACGCCATCGCCGTGACGATCGTGATCGAGAACTGCCGGTAGATGATGCCGACCGAGCCGCCGAAGAAGGCCATCGGCAGGAAGACCGCAGATAGCACGAGGCCGATGCCGACAAGCGCGCCGGTAATCTCCTTCATCGACTTTATGGTGGCGTCCTTCGGTCCGAGTTTCTCCTCCTCCATCACGCGCGCGACATTCTCGACGACGACGATCGCATCGTCGACTAGCAAACCGATCGCAAGCACCATGGCGAACATCGTCAACGTGTTGATCGAATAGCCAGCCACCGACAGAACCCCGAAGGTCCCGAGCAGCACGATTGGAACGGCGATGGTCGGGATGATCGTGGCGCGCCAGTTCTGCAGGAAGACGAACATCACAACGAAGACGAGGATGACCGCTTCGAAGAGTGTGTGCTCGACCTTCTGGATCGATGCCCGCACGAACGGGGTCGTGTCGTAGGGATAGACGATGTCCACATCGGCAGGCAGCGATGCCTTCAAGGCGGTGAGCGCGCCTTTCACGCTCTCGGCGGTGTCGATGGCATTGGCCCCGGCTGCAAGGTTGACACCGAAACCAGCGGCGGCCTGCCCATTGTAACGGCCTGCGGAAGAATAGTCTGCCGAACCGATTTCGACCCTTGCGACGTCTCCAATCGTCACCATCGATCCATCCGTTTCGGCCTTGAGGATGATCGAGTTGAACTGTTCTTCTGTCTGGAGCTGAGATTGCGACGTGATGGTGAAGTTCATTTGGGCGTCGGGCGTTGCGGGAAGGTTTCCCAGTTGGCCCGCCGAAACCTGTCTGTTCTGCGCCGAAATCGCCGATGTCACGTCGGAGGGCGTGAGCTGGAACTGCTCGAGTTTGTTTGGGTCAAGCCACACGCGCATGGCGTAGCCGGCGCCGAAAATATTCAGATCGCCGACGCCTTCGACACGCCGGATCGTGTCCTCAATGTTGCTCGAGACGAGGTCGGCAAGATCCGTTGAGCTGTATTTGGGGTTCTTTGAGGTAAGGCCGGCGATCAGCAGGATTCCCGAGGTCGACTTGCTGACTGTCACACCCTGCTGTGCCACTGAATCCGGGAGCCTGGATTCGACCTGAGACAGCTTGTTTTGCACCTGGACTTGAGCCGTGTCGGCATCGGTGCCGTTCTGGAAGGTCAGCGAGATCGACGCAGATCCCTGTGAGCTGCTGGTCGATGAGATGTAGAGCAGACCGTCAAGGCCTGTCATGTTCTCTTCGATAATCTTCGTCACCGAGTTTTCGACGGTCTGGGCGCTGGCACCAGGATAGGTCGCACTGATACGGATTGTCGGCGGCGCGATCTCCGGATATTGCGAGATGGGTAGCTGGTTGAGCCCGAGAAGACCACCCAGCATGATGACGATAGCGATGACCCAGGCGAAAATCGGCCTTTGGATGAAGAACTGAGACATTGGCCGCTCCGCTCAATTGCCAATCGATGCTGCTTCCTTGCCGTTGTCACTTGAGACATCCGCCGCTGTCACGACGAGGCCGCTGGCGTCAAGCTTGACCTCAACCGGCTTGACTGGCTTGCCGTCTTGGGCGTTTTGAAGCCCGTCAACGATTAGCCTGTCCCCGTCCGATGCCCCTTTCGTCACGAGCCAGTTCGGACCAATATCTATTGCAATTTCGAGAACCCGCGTTTCAACCGTGCCGTCGGTCTTAATGAAGCGCGCCGTCGCCTCACCGTTTGCATTCCGCGAAACGCTACGCTGCGGTAACAGAATGCCGTTGTTGTCACGCGCCAGGCTGATCGTCCCCAACACATACATCCCTGGCAAAAGGCGCCGCTCCGGATTATCGAAACGGCTGCGGATAGTGAAAGTGCTTGTCGTTTGCGCAACGAACTGATCGGCCGACTTGATCTCACCGACAAAGTCATAAGGTGTGCCGTCAGCGAATGAGAGGTGTACCTCTGCCTTAGATTCCGGCCCGCCGACCATGGGGCTGAAACCGCCCTTGCGAAGCTGATTTCGGAACTTGATCAGATTGGCGGTGGACTCCGTCAGGTCCACGTAGACGGGATCGAGCTGGCGGATAGTGGCAAGTGCGTCGGATTGCGACGCCGTCACCAGCGATCCCGTACTGACTGAAGATGTGCCAATCCGGCCGTCGATCGGGGCAGTGATTGTTGCATGGTCAAGATTGATCTTCGCTGTTTGGAGATCGGCCTGGGCGACAGCGATGGCCGCCTGCGCCTGAAGATAGCTCGACTCCGCGTCTTCGCGGTCCTGCTGACTGACGGCGCTTGTGGTGGAAAGCGTCTTGTAGCGATCGAACTTCGATTTTGCGCCAGAAAGTGCAGCCTCATTTTTTTGCAAGGTAGCTTCCGCCGACGCAACCGCGGCCTCGTAGGTCTGGGAATCCAGGCGATAGAGGATATCTCCCCGCTTCACCTCTGTGCCTTCCGTGAAAACGCGCTCTCGGACGATGCCACCAACCTGGGGGCGAATTTCCGCCAGCCTGAAGGCGACAACGCGGCCCGCAACGTTGGTTGACAGCACGACAGGTTGCGGATGGACAACCACGTACCCGGCTTCGGGAGGCTGTGCTGCTCCGGTAGCTGCTGCGGACCCTTGCTCCGAGCTGCCGTTGCAGGCCGTCAGTGCGGTGGAAGCGATCATGACCGCACCCAGCAAAAAGGATCGCCTATGGTGGTGGCGGCAGTCTTCGAAGAACTCCAAGGAGTGGTGATCAGCCGCACATTGCCAAAACTCGCCGGATCGATGCATGTTATGATCTTTCCTTCAGCTGACGACAAGTGTGCCCATTCGGCGACCAAAGTCCATCGCTAAGATTGCAGCGAGGGCGGACATCGCGCATGCAGCCGCCGCAAGGGCGATGTCGCATTAACTGGCGGTCAGGCACTTGCACGCCGACCTTCCGTTCGGCCACGGCGATGAGAGCGTCGTACTCGGCAATGACGCTGGCTTCGGCTTCCTCGTCATTCAGTTCGCGCGGGCGAAGTGCGTCAGCGCAAGCTGGATGAAGTTTGCCGAGCCGCCGTATGCCCCAACTTCTGCTGGCAACCAAGACTGACTGCGCAACCAAACACTCAGCGAACGGATGAAAAGTGCAGAACTGGAGGATAAATCACGGCGCGTCCCCTGCACCAATACACGCGTTAATAAGCCTATCGGGGTATGTTCCACCGCATCGGATACTGCGGATTACTATCGTTTTCTCTCGCCGCAAAGGTGACAGGATAGCGTCTCTAGAGATGTGCGCATGCCATTGAGGGGCGTCTGTAATGTTAAGGATCCGCATCAAGAACCGCGATTATTTAAGCGCTTACGGTGGCACATCGACTGTTTACAGCGCAGCGACAGCGGGCAGTGCTCTCCTCGTCACCGCAACAGTCGTCACTTCCCCTGGAGACCAGCCAGTTGCCGCTCTGAGCGCTGTTGGGTCGGTGAATGTCTCACTTGCGGGATTCCAGTCCACGACATCTGCTTTGATGATTAACGCCACCGCGCCACAGATGTCGCCGGCGGCAAGTGCGGTCTCCCCTCTTGACTCAATCAGCGGCGCCAAATTCGCTTTGGCTGAAGCAGCAACGTCGACGCCGAGCTCTTCGACGACCGATTCACAAACGGAAGCAAAGCCTCGTACTGTCCTGCCTCCCGACCCCTCCGCGACCATTATCACAACGTCCCTAGAACCCGCTTTGTTGGATGCTCCCACTGCCACAGTGACAGTATCACCCGTAAGCGACACATCGACGACTCCTGTCTTAAGCTTTGCGACGACAAGTACGGCAACAGCAGGGGAAGATAGTTCATCCGCGTCGTCGACGACGACCGTGACAACAACAGCCTCGGTGGCGGCACTGACCAGCGCGACGACGACAACAGCGGCCGCAGTTGCCGCTCCCAAACGGAACAGGATTGCCGACGAAAACGCGCTACGTGGCAACCCGATCAGCGAATGGGGCCTCGACGGCGATGGCGGTGGCACCATTCAGGGCTTTGCAACAGACATCAGCACCAATGTCGGCCAGACCGTCAACTTCAAGATCGCCACAGACTCAACCCACTACCGTATCGACATCTATCGCCTTGGCTATTACGGCGGGGACGGTGCGCGTAAAGTCGCGTCGATCGACAAGTCACTGACGACGGCGCAAATCCAGCCTCACCCGATCGTTGACATGTCGCTCGGTCTGATCGACTGCGGCAATTGGTCGGTTTCGGCAAGCTGGGAGATACCGGCGGACGCCGTATCCGGGGTTTACATAGCCAAACTGGTCCGCGAAGACGGCGTCGAGGACGCCAGTATTATACCGTTTGTTGTACGCGACGATGCCTCAACGAGTGACATCGTTTTCCAAACCTCGGACACGACTTGGCAGGCCTATAATGCATGGGGTGGGGCGAGCCTCTACTATGGAGAGGTGCCGGTCGATCCGGCAAACATGATCGGCTACCTGCCGCCCAATTGCAGCTGTGGGCTGACGGCGATCGGTCGTGCATCGGCCATCAGCTACAACCGTCCGATTATTACGAACACCAGCCCGGTCGGTGGCACGCACGACTTCATCTTCGGCGCCGAGTATTCCGCGATCCAGTGGCTCGAGCAGAACGGATACGACGTATCCTACGTCTCTGGGGTCGATGCGGCCCGAAATGGCAATCTTTTGCTCAATCACCAGGCTTACCTCTCGGTCGGCCACGACGAATACTGGTCGGCAGAACAACGCGCCAATGTTGAGGCGGCTCGCGACAGCGGCGTCAACCTCGCGTTCTGGAGCGGCAACGAATGCTATTGGAAGGTCCGCTGGGAAAGCAGTATCGACGGCAATGGCCAAGCCTATCGAACAATGGTGTGCTACAAGGAGACGTGGGGAACCAGCACCGATCCGAGCAACATCGGCACCGGAACGTGGCGCGATCCGCGCTATGCCGACCCCGGACAGCAGCCGGAGAATTCGCTTACCGGAACCATGTTTACGGTCGACAGCTATCGTTCCGATACGATTACCATTCCTTACGACTATTCGAATCTGCGCTTCTGGCGCAACACCGACGTTGCCAATCTGCAGCCGGGCCAAACCTACAATCTCGTCCAGAATCTGCTTGGCTATGAATGGGACTCCGACGTTGAAAACGGCTTCAGACCGGCAGGCCTCGTCGATCTGTCGCTCTCTTCCGTCGCCGTCAATACGTATCTCCGGGACTATGGCACCACTATTGGCGACGCGGTCGCAAATCACAGCCTTACAATGTACCGAGCCGCGAGTGGCGCCCTGGTATTCGGCGCTGGTACCGTCTTCTGGTCCTGGGGTTTGAATGACCAGCACCTCGGCGCGTCCACCCCGACCGACCCGAACGTTCAGCAGGCGATGGTCAACATGTTTGCAGACATGGGGATCCAACCGACGACGCTCGACGCGAGCCTTATCCTCGCAACGCAATCCACCGACAACGTCAAGCCGACATCAACGATTACGTCACCAATCATTGGCGCAAGCTTTGTCGAAGGCCAGCACGTCACGATCACCGGCACCGCTCTGGACTTCGGCGGAGGCATCATCGCCGGGATCGAGGTCTCTACTGACGGCGGGCAGCAATGGTTCAAGGCCACCGGCCGCGAAAACTGGAGCTACAATTGGGTCGTTCAGGCTAGTGGCACCTACACGATTATGTCGCGCGCCGTCGATGACAGCGTGAACATGGAGGCACCAGCGGCCGGAAAGCAAGTCACCGTCGTCCTGCCATCGACATCAAGTCTTTGGACGCTTGCATCTAAACCGGCACTCGAGACGGCGATTGACCGTGACGGCGTCGAACTCGGAGTCCGCTTTCAGTCCACGACGGGCGGCTCCATCGAAGGGATTCGTTTCTACAAGGGCTTCTACAACGTCGGAGAGCACACAGTCAGTCTATGGGATGCAAACGGTACGCTGCTGGCAACCGGTGTATCGACGGACGAATCTCTTTCGGGCTGGCAAACGGTCATGTTTTCCTCGCCGATTCATATCTCGGCTGGAACGACTTATGTCGCCTCCTATCACAGTAGTGGCTATTACTCTGTCACCGAGAACTATTTCACCTCGGGGTCAACCTACAGCAACGGCGCGCTAAAGGCAGTCGATGGTGGCGGTGTCTATGCCTACGGCTCGACCAGCACTTTTCCGGGCAACAACCCCGGCGGGTCGAACTACTGGGTTGACGTCGTATTCGATGCTGGCCCGAACAGCGCCCCCGTTGCCACCGATGACAGTGGCTTTTCGATTTCGCGCAACGGCACGCTGACGATTTCGATCGCCTCCCTTGTTGCCAACGACGTCGATTCAAACGGTGACGCGCTCACCATCTCGGCTGTCGGCAATGCCACAAATGGAACCGTCTCGCTCGATACGCAGACTGGCAATGTCATTTTCACACCAAGTGCGAACTACACGGGTCCGGCAAGATTCAGTTACACACTTTCTGACGGGCGCGGCGGCACTGACCAAGGTGACGTCAGCCTAACTGTCGAAGAAGGACCGGTCGGCCAGACACTGTTCCAGGCCGGCGACGGCCCGAGCGGCGCTGGTTACAACGACCATGCCCCAATGGAACTGGGCATGAAGTTTACCGCCTCGACAAGCGGCACGGTTACCGGCATTCGCTTTTATAAAGCCGCAGGCGATACAGGCTCCCACACCGGCTCGATATGGGCCGCGGACGGGACTCTGGTCGGCACGGTCACATTCACAAGCGAGTCTCTGAGCGGTTGGCAGACGGCCAAGTTCTCCTTACCGATCCAGATTACGGCCGGGACGACTTACATTGCTTCCTATCATACGACGGGTAGCTACGTCGCAACCGCCAATTATTTCTCGACTGCCCACACCAGCGGCGCGCTGACGGGCTTGTCGAGCACTGCCAGTGGCGGCAACGGCGTCTTCTCCTATGGGACGAACACGACGTTCCCCACTTCGAGCTACCAGGCATCGAACTACTGGGTAGACGTCGTATTCAATCAATCAACCGTCAACAGTGCACCGGTTGCGGCCAATGACAACGGGTTCACAACCTATTCGAACACGGCCCTGTCAATCGCGGCGGCAAGTCTGCTTGCCAATGACACGGACGCTGATGGCGATAGTCTGACGATCACAGCGGCGAATGGTGCAACAAATGGCACTGTTACCTTTGACAGCCAAGCCAACTCCGTCATCTTCACACCAACGACGGGTTATATAGGCGCTGCAAGCTTCAGCTATTCGATATCGGACGGCCGTGGCGGAACGTCAACGGCCACTGTCTCGCTCAACGTCGGAGCCCAACCCAGCGGCGCGGGCCTCTTTGCCACCTCAGACACGCCAAGTGTTGCCGCCGGGAACGATCCTTCCTCCGTTGAGCTGGGCGTCAAGTTCGTGGCGTCTGCGCGCGGCGAAATCACGGGCTTGCGATATTACAAAAGCGCTCAGGACGTCGGCACCCATGTCGGCTCACTCTGGAGCAGCACGGGCCAACTTCTCGCGACGGCAACCTTCACAAGCGAAACCGCGAGCGGCTGGCAGACCGTAACCTTCTCGCAGCCGGTGAGCATTTCTGCAGGCGTAACCTATGTCGCAAGCTATCATTCGAATGGCTTCTACTCAGCGACACCCAACTACTTCACGACGAGCCATAGCAACGGTGTGTTGACAGCGCCGTCCAGTTCGGCCAGCGGCGGAAATGGCGTTTACGCATACGGAAGCGGCAGCCTGTTTCCAACCGCGACCTATAATTCGGCCAACTACTGGGTCGACGTCCTCTACCAACAGTCGTCGCAAAACGCCGTGCCGGTTGCCGTCAATGATAGTGGAATTTCCACAGGTGTCGGATCGCCTGTCGTCATCCAGGCATCAAGCCTGCTGGCCAATGACAGCGATCCCGACGGAGATCAGATCTCGGTTGTAAGCGTTGGTAACGCGATTAACGGTACCGTGGCTTTCGATAGCCAATCTGGCGCGATCACCTTCACTCCCATGGCCGGATACGCGGGTGCAGCACGCTTTGACTACACGATCAAGGATACTCAAGGGGGATCAGCAACGGCCAATGTCTCACTCAATGTGAGCAACGAAGGCCCCGAGCAGAATGTCTTTGCCGCCGGCACGACGCCTGCAATCGTCTCCGTCAATGACAACAACCCGATCAATCTCGGCATGAAGTTCCAGTCGGATGCAGCAGGCTGGATCACCGGTATACGCTTCTACAAGAGTGCGGAAAATACCGGGGCCCACACAGGCTATCTCTGGACGGCAAGCGGTACCTTGCTGGCAAGCGCGACATTCACCAACGAGAGCGCAAGCGGTTGGCAGTCTGTCAATCTCTCGCAGCAGGTCGCAATCGATGCCGGTACGACATACGTCGTCTCGTACAGCACGAACGGCAACTATTCGGCAACGGGCAACTACTTCAGTGACACCACGAACAACGGCAATCTGCAGGCCCTGTCGTCCGCGCTGAGCGGCGGCAACGGCGTCTATGCATATGGCTCCAGCGGGCTGTTCCCGACGAGCACATACAACAGCACCAACTACTATGTGGACGTGGCATTCAGGCAGCAGCTCGCAGCGTAACAGCGAGTGGGGGTATCAATGACAGGTGGCGACACGCGCCTCCCAGTAACGGTTTTGGCGGGTTTCCTCGGCGCGGGAAAGACAACCATCCTCAACCATGTATTGCGTAACCGGGAAGGACGCCGGGTCGCCGTCATCGTCAATGACATGAGCGAGATCAACATTGATGCCGAGCTCGTTCGTGGTGGCGGCGCCAACCTTTCACGCACCAATGAAACGCTGGTTGAGCTGACCAACGGTTGCATCTGCTGCACGCTTCGTGACGATCTCTTGAGCGAAGTCCGTCGGCTTGCTGCCGATGATCGCTTCGACTACCTGCTGATCGAGGGCACCGGCATCGCCGAACCTTTGCCGATCGCCGCCACATTCTCCTTCCGCGACGAAAATGGCAATGCGCTCTGCGACGTCGCGCGGCTGGATACGATGGTTTCTGTCGTCGACGCGGCCAACATTCTGGCGGATTACTCGAGCGCAGATTTCCTCAGTGATCGCGGCGAAACCCGGGACATCGATGACGAACGAACACTCGTCGACCTGCTCGTGGAGCAGATCGAGTTTGCCGATGTCGTCGTGATCAACAAGATTTCGGAGGTCAATTCAAAAACACGTGCGATGGTGCGCCAGATCGTTGCTGCGCTTAATCCCGATGCCCGTGTCATTGAAACGGACTTCGGCGACCTGCCGCTTTGCGCCATTCTCGATACCGGTCTTTTCAGCGAGGCGAAATCTGCTCGTCACCCGTACTGGCACAAGGAGCTCTACGGTTGGGGCGATCATGTTCCGGAAACCGAAGAGTACGGCATTTCGAGCTTTGTCTATCGCGCACGCCGTCCTTTCGATCCGGCAGCACTCGATCGCTTTCTGGATCAGCGATGGCCGGGTCTCATTCGCGCCAAGGGGCACTTCTGGCTGGCAACACGGCCAAACGAAATCGGCCTACTTTCGATTGCCGGCACGCAGCGGCGCACTGATACCAAGGGCTTCTGGTGGGCGAGCGTGTCCAAGGCGCATTGGCCGCGCTATCCGCAATTCCGGCAGCTGCTCGACCGTTATTGGGACGCAGTCTGGGGTGATCGCCGCCAGGAGCTGGTGTTCATCGGCACCGGGTTCGATCAGCAGGCCATCAGCACCGCACTCGACGACTGCCTGATTGGAGAAGAGACAACCTTTGACCCTGATCTCGGCAAAAGTCTCGCCGATCCGTTCCCGGCCTGGCAACACACGCAGCATCACCATCCATGATCACTCATCAAAGCGAGGAGACGACAATGAGCAATGAACTTTATGCAGACGGAATTGGCGAAATCACAATCACCGGCACCATCGTGCGCATCGATCTGATGTCGCTGTCGGCCACCGAGCGTGATGCGAGCAACAATCCGAAGCCTGTCTTCCGCCAGCGCATCATCATGCCGGTCGACGCTTTTGCGAACGCTGTCGACTTGATGCAGAAGGCGCTAGGCGGATTGGTCGAGGCCGGTGCGGTGCGCCGCATCAACGACCTGCCATCAAGCCCGAAGGCTGAAATCATCCAGCCGTCTGGTTCATCGGCAAACGCCTCACCGAATTTCAACTGACCGTCAATCTCTTCAACGCAGACACCCGGGTGGGCCATGAGTACATTTTTGCACACCAATCTACACTGCCTTGCTCTCGTCGCGCGCCATCACGGCGTCGATCTGTCACCGGAACGCCTGCAGCACGACTATGCAGTCGACGAGCGGCCGGTCGAAATCCGGCAGTTGCTGCGCATGGCCAAGGATGCTGGACTGCGCGCACGGCAGATCAGCCTCTCCTGGACGTCGCTGCTCCAGCTGGGTGAGGCCTTCCCGGTTCTGGCCGAGCTCGAAAACGGCAACTGGGTCGTCATTGCCGGCCCGGCCATGGGTGAGGAGGAGGCAAAGATCAGGGTTCTCGACCCGCTTGCCGAGCGCCCCGACTTCATTCTCCTGAACGAGGAGCAGTTCACCAGATCCTGGCGTGGATCTGTGGTGATGCTTAAGCGAAACTTCGGCCTCAACGATGCCGACCAGCCCTTCGGCTTCCGCTGGTTCATTCCCGAGATCATCAAACAGCGCAGCTTCTTCCGCGATGTTGCCCTTGCCGCCATCGTCCTCTACGGCCTTGGCTTGATGACACCGATCTTCTTCCAGCTCGTCATCGACAAGGTGCTTGTCCATCAAAGCTACGCAACGCTGACGGTCCTGACCATCGGCATCGGAATTGCACTTTTCTTCGATGCCGCCTTCAGCTTCCTGCGCCGCTATCTGTTGCTCTATGCCACGAACAGGATCGACATCCGCATCGCGACGCGCACCTTCGGGCATCTGCTCAATCTTCCAATTGCCTTGTTTGAACAGGCATCGGCTGGCGTTCTCGTCAAGCATATGCAGCAAACGGGCAGGATCCGCGAATTTCTGACGGGCCGCCTGTTTCTGACCCTTCTCGACGGCGTGTCCTTGCTGGTCTTTATTCCGATCCTGCTTCTCTACAGCGTGAAGCTGACGCTCGTCGTCGTCGGCTTTGCCGCGCTTGTCGGCCTCGTCGTCATGCTACTTGTAGGTCCCTTCCAGCGCCGTCTTCAGGCGCTCTACAAGGCCGAAGGCGACCGGCAGGCTTTGCTCGTTGAAACCGTCCACGGCATGCGCACCGTCAAGTCGCTGGCGCTCGAACCGCGCCAGCGTCGCGCCTGGGATGACTATTCGGCACAATCGATATCTGTCCGGTTCCGTGTCGAGAAGATCTCAACGGCCGCTCAATCGATGACCGGGCTGCTCGAGAAGCTGATGAGCGTTGCCATTATCGGGCTCGGCGCACTCGATGTTTTCAACGGTACCATGACGATTGGCGCACTGGTCGCATTCAACATGCTGGCCGGACGGGTTTCCGGCCCGCTTGTCCAGATCGTGACCATGGTGCACGAGTACCAGGAGGTAGCGCTTTCGGTACGCATGCTGGGCGAGATCATGAACCAGCGCCCGGAACAGGCCGGTCGTGGTCGCGGCATCCGCCCGCACCTGCGAGGCAACATCGAGTTCGACAAGGTAACCTTCCGCTACGGGCCGGATGGTCCACCTGCGCTCGACGACGTCTCCTTCAGCATTCCCGCCGGCTGCGTCTTCGGCGTTGTCGGCAAGAGCGGGTCCGGAAAGACCACAATTACGCGTCTTATCCAGGGGCTCTATCAGAACCAGCAGGGTATTGTCCGGATGGACGGCTATGACAGTCGCGAAATCGACCTCGTGCATCTGCGGACGAGCACCGGCGTCGTGCTTCAGGACAACTTCCTTTTCCGGGGCACCGTTCGCGAAAACATCGCCGCAGCAAAGCCGGATGCAAGCATCGAGGAAATCGTGGAGGTGGCGCGTATTGCCGGCGCCGAGGAGTTTATAGAACGGCTTCCGCGTGGTTTCGACACGATGCTGGAGGAAAATGCCTCGAACCTATCAGGCGGGCAGAGACAACGTCTCGCAATCGCCCGAGCACTCATCACCGATCCAAAACTCCTCATTCTGGACGAGGCCACCAGCGCCCTCGACCCGGACAGCGAGACGATCATTCGCCAGAACCTCAGCCAGATTGCGGCCGGGCGAACCGTGGTCATCGTTTCGCACCGCCTCTCCACGCTTGTAGATGCTGATGCCATTCTCGTCGTCGAGCGCGGCAAGATCGCCGATATCGGCAGGCACGATCAGCTGGTGACGCGCTGCATGACGTATCGTCACCTGTGGTCACAGCAGATGAGGCAGGTAGCATGAACGCGCGCGCTGAAAAACCAAGAGAGAACTTGCCTGTTCCGGCGGCTGCCCCAGTTACACAGCCGGCCCTCAGGCGCTCGTTGCCGGCCGCGATCGCGGAGTTCCAGTCGGACGCTGTGGAACTTGAAGAGCGCGCTCCCCCGAGGGTCGCCCGCATGACACTCTACGGCATCACCGCGTTGATTGCCGCGGCAATCGTCTGGGCATCGGTGTCATCGATCGACGAGGTTGTCGTTGCGCCCGGCAAGCTGATTACGACGCAGCCGACGATCGTGGTCCAGCCGCTCGAAACATCAATTATCCGAACCATCAATGTCACCGCCGGCGAGATCGTGCAGAAAGGCCAGGTGCTTGCGACGCTTGATGCGACGTTCAGCCAGTCTGACGTCGATCAGCAACGGGCAAAGTTCGTTGCGCTTGACGCCCAGGTCAAACGCCTGGAAGCCGAGCTTTCCGGCGTGGACTACACCCAGACGGCGGGCGGATCGCGCGACGAACTGCTTCAGATGCAGTTGTTCGGGCAGCGCCGCGCCTATTATGTGGCACAGTTGCAGAACTACGATCAGCAGATTGCGGCCCAGGCGGCGACGATTGCCTCAAGCCGGAACCAGGAGGCGGTCCTTACCACTCGACGCGAAACGCTGTCACAGATCGAGGGCGCCAGGGAACGGCTTTATAATCGCGAGAGCGGATCCCTAATAACGCTTCTGGGGTCGCGTGACGCCCGCCTGGACGTAGAGACCAGTCTTTCGGCTGTGCAAGGCAAGGCCAACGAGGCCGAGCACACCTTCGCCAAGCTTAAAGCGGATCGACAGGCGTTCATCGAGGACTTCCGCCGCGCCGCCATGGAGCAGCTCGTTGACCTGCGCGGCCAACGCGACACTGCTGCCGAGGAACTGAAGAAGATGGAACTTCGCCGCGACATGGTGGCACTGACGGCACCGGCCGATGCCGTCGTGCTTGATCTCGCCGCACGCTCCGTCGGCTCGGTGGTTCGCGAGGCCGAACCCATCGTGACACTGGTGCCGCTGAATGTCCCGATCGAGGCCGAGGTCTCTGTCAATACGCGCGACATTGGCCGCATTACCACGGGCAAGGAGGCACGGATCAAATTCGACGCCTATCCGTTCCAAAAATATGGCACCGCCTCTGGAACGGTCAGAACAGTGAGCCGTGACGCATTCACGCCATCACAGCAGGAGGCAGCGACCCAGACTCCCGCGCCTTACTTCAAGGCACGCATACCGCTTGCAGACCCAAGGCTGAAAGGTTCGGACGAACCGGTGCGATTGCTTCCGGGCATGACCGTGTCTGCTGAGATCATGGTTGGTCGCCGCACCGTCATCTCCTACTTCCTCTATCCCATCCTGCGTGGACTGGATAGCGCAATCCGGGAGCCGTGAGACGAGGGCAGCCACCGTCCGGCGGCTCTCGCGTAGTCGTTCACCAAAGCACCCCCATCTCGTGGTGGGGTGCAGCAGCCTGCTTAATATGATAGATCGCACCGCCACCATCCAAGGAGGAGCCGGTGACGGCAGCGACCAATCAGGCAGATGCCCGGGCTAGCGAACTGATCCGACAGATTCTTGCTGAAAGCCCTCTAAAGGCAGCGGGCTTTATCGTGACGATCTACGGCGATGTCGTCGAGCCGCGTGGCGGCATCGCATGGATTGGCAACCTGATCGAAACCTGCGCTGAAGTCGGCATCAGCGAGACGCTCGTTCGCACAGCCGTCTCCAGGCTTGTTGCCGCCGGCCAGCTTTCCGGTGAGAGAGAGGGCCGGCGCAGCTATTACCGGCTGTCGCGATCGGCCGGCAGCGAGTTCGCGGCTGCTGCACGCGTACTGTTTGGCGTTCCTGAAGAGGGAAATTGGCAGTTCGTCCATGTCTCTGGGCCCTCGGTCGAAGACGCCATGCAAACGCTCAAGCGCGCCGGCTATGCCCGGCTTGGCAGCCGCCTCGCGGTCGGGACTGCAAGGCTTGCGCCGGCGGCAATTCCTGGTTTGATATTCCGCGCGGACGTCCCGCAGGATCACGAGGCCCTTAAGGCCTTTGCCTGGGAATATTGGGACCTGCCCCCCCATGCCAGCGCCTATGAAACATTCCTGGAGCAGTTCGGCTCGATATGCGACCCGGCCGAGACCATCGGGATTTCACCCGCGACGGCGCTTATAATTCGGCTTCTTCTGGTGCATCGGTTTCGCACCGTCCATCTTCACGATCCAAGGCTGCCAGCCGCCGCACTCCCTGACAACTGGCCGGGCAAAGCGGCGCGGCGACTGTTTTCACAGCTTTATCTACGGCTCTCACCAGCGACTGATGCGTTCGTGGCCCGCACATTCCTGACGGCTTCCGGCCCCCTGCCAGCCTCAACGCCCACAACCAATCTTCGCCTTGAGATGCTGACTGACGGGGCCGTCTAGCGCTCCGTTCCTAATGCTTTTCAGGTCGGTTCGCGGCTTTTGTGCTAGAATTTTGCTTACGCACATTAAACATCACACATATACGCAAAAATGCGTTGATCTGTGACATATGTCGTGATAAATACATGACCGATCGGTCGGTTAATCAATATTGAGTTGATCGACTTTGCGGGAATTGGAGGAAATCGCGCATGTCGGAAGCATTCATCTGTGATGCCGTTCGCACACCCATCGGTCGCTATGGCGGCGCGTTGGCGACGGTTCGCGCAGACGATCTGGCGGCCCTCCCCCTTAGTGCGCTAATCAAACGTAATCCTGATGTCGACTGGAAAAAGGTCGACGATCTCATCTACGGCTGCGCCAACCAGGCAGGCGAAGACAACCGCAACGTCGCCCGTATGGCCGTGCTCCTGTCGGGCATGCCTGTCTCCGTTCCCGCAACCACCGTCAACCGTTTGTGCGGCTCCGGCATGGATGCCGTTGGCATGGCGGCAAGAGCGATCCGCTCCGGCGACTGCGACCTCGTGATAGCTGGCGGCGTTGAAAGCATGAGCCGGGCGCCCTTCGTCATGCCTAAGGCGGATAGCGCATTTTCTCGCGCCAACGCCGTCTACGACACGACGATCGGCTGGCGCTTCGTCAATCCGAGAATGAAGGCTGAGTTCGGCGTCGATTCGATGCCTGAGACGGCCGACAATGTGGCGGCCGATTTTGGCGTCAGCCGCGCCGACCAGGACGCATTCGCAGCCCGCAGCCAGGCCCGTTGGGCGGTGGCGCAGGAGGTCGGCCTGTTCGCAGACGAACTGGTCGCCGTCAAGGTTGCGCAAAAGAAGGGCGATCCCGTTGTCTTCGACCGCGACGAACACCCACGCTCCGGCACGACAGTCGAACAGCTTTCAAGGCTCAAGGGGGTCAACGGTCCGGACCTCAGCGTCACGGCGGGAAATGCTTCGGGTATCAACGACGGTGCTGCGGCCCTCATTGTCGCAAGTGAAGCGGCTGCAAAGGCGCAGGGACTGATGCCGAAGGCACGCATTGTCGCAATGGCGGCAGCCGGCGTCGAGCCGCGCATCATGGGCGTCGGCCCGGTACCCGCGACGCGCCGCGTGCTCGAGCGCGCTGGCCTTTCGATCCGCCAGATGGACGTGATCGAGCTCAACGAGGCATTTGCCGCCCAGGCACTCGCTGTGCTGCGCGATCTGGACCTTCCCGACGATGCGCCCCATGTCAATCCGAATGGCGGCGCCATCGCGATGGGCCATCCGCTCGGCATGAGCGGCGCCAGACTGGTCACAACGGCAACCTACCAATTGCACCGCCAGGGCGGCCGCTATGCGCTTTGCACCATGTGTATTGGCGTCGGCCAGGGCATCGCAATCATTCTCGAGCGTGTTTGACGCGCGACGGCAAAAGGAGACGAACCATGTACGCACAGATGGTCAAGACCGACAGCGCCCGCGTCAAGACGCTCGATGAGATGGATCCTGTCGAACGTGCATTTCAGGAGCGCATCGACGCCGGCCAGAAGATCGAACCGAAGGAATGGATGCCGGAAGGCTATCGCAAGACGCTGATGCGCCAGATCAGCCAGCACGCACATTCCGAAATCGTCGGCCAGCTGCCGGAGGGAAACTGGATCACCCGCGCCCCCACCCTCGAGCGTAAGGCAATCCTGCTTGCCAAGGTACAGGACGAGGCCGGCCACGGGCTCTATCTTTATTGTGCTGCCGAGACGCTCGGCATCAGCCGGGACGAGATGTACGAGCAGTTGCACAGTGGCAAGGCGAAGTACTCGTCGATCTTCAACTACCCGACGCTCAGCTGGGCTGATATCGGTGCGATCGGCTGGCTGGTCGATGGCGCAGCCATCATGAACCAGGTGCCGCTGCAGCGCTGTTCCTACGGGCCATACGCCCGCGCCATGGTTCGCATCTGCAAGGAAGAAAGCTTTCATCAGCGGCAGGGCTTCGACATCCTGATGAAAATGGTGAAAGGCACGCCCGCCCAGAAGGAAATGGTCCAGGATACATTGAACCGCTGGTGGTGGCCGTCGCTGATGATGTTTGGACCCTCAGACGACGCATCGGTCCACTCCGCCCAGTCGATGGCGTGGAAGATCAAGCAGAATTCCAATGACGAACTGCGCCAAAAGTTCGTCGACCAGACCGTGCCGCAAGCCGAATATCTTGGATTGACGGTTCCAGACCCGGATCTGAAGTGGAACGAAGAGAAGGGCGGCTACGATTTTGGCGAGCCGGACTGGACCGAATTCTTCACCGTCATCGCCGGCAACGGCCCGTGCAATGCCGAGCGCCTTGGTGCCCGGCAGAAAGCTTGGAACGACGGCGCCTGGTTCCGTGATGGTCTGCTCGCCCATGCCGAGAAGACGAAATCGCGCCGCGCCGCCGAGTAATGTCGCAGTTGTAACAATTACGCGATTTTCGGGTCCTCGGCCAAGGAATCGCAAGCAGGGAGAAACACCGATGTCCAGCGAATGGCCCCTTTGGGAAGTCTTCATCCGCGGCCAGCACGGCCTTAATCACCGGCATGTTGGCAGCCTTCATGCGCCCGATGCCGAGATGGCCGTCAACAACGCCCGCGACGTCTACACTCGTCGCAACGAGGGAGTGAGCATCTGGGTGGTTCGTTCCAGCGATATCACGGCAAGCGCACCGTCGGACAAGGGGCCACTATTCGATCCGTCGAACTCCAAGGTGTACCGCCATCCGACGTTCTTCGATATTCCCGATGAAGTGGGGCATATGTGATGAGTGCGCCCTCCAACACGACCGTTACCCCGACGGCACTCTTTGAATTCCTGACGCGGATCGGCGACAACACCCTGATCCTCGGTCATCGCGTGTCCGAGTGGTGTGGGCATTCGCCGGCGCTGGAAGAGGACATTGCTCTCTCCAACACCGCGCTTGACCTGATCGGACAGACCCAGCTCTGGCTCGGCCTTGCCGGTGAGGTCGAAGGTAAGGGGCGCAGTGCCGACAATCTTGCCTATCTGCGCGATGCCCGCGACTTTCGCAACGTGCTGCTCGTTGAACGACCGAACGGCGATTTCGCAAAGACGCTGACGCGTCAATTCCTGTTCGATGCCTGGCATTTCCTGATGCTGAAAGCACTGTGCGCCTCGACCGACAAGCGCATCGCCGACATCGCGGAGAAGACCTCGAAGGAAGTGGCTTACCATCTCGATCGCAGCCGCGATCTGATCATTCGCCTTGGCGACGGTACCGCCGAAAGCCACCGCCGGATGCAGGAGGCCCTTGACGATCTCTGGGCCTACACCGGGGAACTCTTCACCGGCGACATGATCGATGCGGAGCTCGCTGCAGCAGGCATTGCACCAGAACCTGAAAGCCTGAAGGCTACGTGGGACGAGTTGGTTGGTGACACGCTCCATGAAGCCACGCTCAAAAGGCCGGCTGACGGTTTCATGCACAAGGGCGGCAAGCGCGGCATTCACACCGAGCATATGGGCTTCGTCCTCGCCGATATGCAGTTCCTGCAGCGCGCCTATCCCGGCGCGACCTGGTAACGGAAGGAGGCGGTCATGATAGCCGCGACTTTGCCTTCGATTGCCGATGTCTGGCGCTGGCTTCGGGAGGTACCCGATCCGGAAATCCCGGTGATTTCGTTGGTCGACCTCGGCATCATCCGTAATGTCGCCTTTGAGGATGAGACGCTCGTCGTGACAGTAACGCCCACCTACTCCGGCTGTCCGGCGACCGCGATCATCAATCTCGATATCGAGCGAGCGCTGCAGGACAAAGGCATCGAGAAATTGCGGCTGGAACGCCAGCTCTCGCCTGCCTGGACAACCGACTGGATCAGTGCCGAGGGGCGCGAAAAGCTGCGCGGCTACGGTATTGCCCCGCCGGTAGAAGGCACCGCAATAGACGGCATTCTGCGCCAGCGAATTGACCAGCTTTCCGGCAGCTCCAATCTGACAATCGCCTGTCCGCGCTGCGGATCGACGAACACGGAAAAGATCAGCCAGTTCGGCTCGACTCCCTGCAAGGCGAGCTATCGCTGCACCGACTGTCTGGAACCATTCGATTATTTCAAGTGCATCTGACCCTTTGCCTAGTGAGGTCCGCAATATGGCGCGTTTCCATTCCCTTCAAGTCACCGACGTCAGGCGCGAGACGCGCGATGCCGTGGTCGTCACGCTCGCTCCCCAAGACGAGGACCGGGGTGCATTCGATTTCACGCAAGGCCAGTACCTGACGTTCCGCCGCAAGTTCGACGGCGAGGAACTCCGCCGCTCTTATTCGATCTGCGCGGGGCGTGACGAAGGTGTCTTGAGGGTTGGCATCAAGCGGGTCGATGGCGGCTGCTTCTCGACCTGGGCGAATGAAGAATTGCGGATCGGTGATACGCTGGAAGCGATGCCGCCGATGGGTGCATTCTTCACCGCGATCGAACCTGCCGTTTCCAAAAGCTATCTCGGCTTTGCCGGCGGCAGCGGCATCACGCCGGTGCTCTCCATCATCAAGACCACGCTTGCGCGCGAGCCGCGCTCGCGCTTCACGCTCGTCTACGCGAACCGCCAGATCAGTTCGATCATGTTCCGCGAAGAACTGGAGGACCTGAAGAACACTTATCTTGGCCGCCTCTCCATTCTGCATGTGCTGGAAAGCGAAGCTCAGGACATCGATCTCTTCACTGGCCGCATCGACACTGACAAATGCGCAGCACTCTTCAAGCACTGGATTGACCTCAAATCAGTCGACACGGTCTTCATCTGCGGTCCCGAACCGATGATGCTGGCGATCGCAGCCGCCCTTCGCGATCACGGCATGCGCGAGGAGCAGATCAAGTTCGAGCTGTTTGCGTCCTCGCAGCCCGGCCGCGCGCGCCAAAAGAGCGAGAGTGCCGCCGCTGCCGACAGGGGGGCGGCTTGCGAGGCGACGGTTACCCTCGACGGCACGACCCGTGTCTTCAAGATGCCGAAGCAGGGACAAACACTGCTCGAGGCCGCTCTTAAGAACAGCATGGACGCGCCTTATGCCTGCAAGGCAGGCGTCTGTTCGACGTGTCGGGCCAAGGTGCTCGAGGGCGAGACCGAGATGGAGGTCAACCATGCACTCGAGGACTATGAGGTCCGCCAGGGCTACGTTTTGACCTGCCAGTGCTATCCGCTGAGCGACCGTGTCGTGGTCAGCTACGACCAATAAGGCTAAAAAAGCGGGGGAGGAATACCGATGTCCGATATGATGCCTATCGAGGAATATCTGCTCAAGGGCGGTGTGCTGACGTCGCCTGATAATGTACCCCCGCGCTATCGTGGCGAGCTTCTGCGACTGATGGCGAGTTTCGTCGATAGCGAACTTGCGGGTGCCGCCGGCTTTGCCGACACCATCAACGATGCGCCTGGCATAAAGGAGCGCATCGCTTCCGCGAAAATCGTACTTGAGAAGACCGACCATGCCGGTCGCGTTCTCGATATCATGGGCAGTTTCGGCGCAGACACCGGGCGATATGCCGTGCATCATCCCTGGGACGCCCGCCTGACACGCGAAGCCGATATCGGTGCCGCCCGCCAGGGAGGCGACATGCGCCTTTCCGTCTTCCACTACCCCCTGCAGGGTTGGATAGACGCAGTCGTCATGAATGTGCTGATGGGAACCGCAGGCTCCATTCAGCTGCGTGAGCTGACCCACGTTTCCTATCAACCGCTTGCCGAAGTGTTCCGTACTATTTTGCCGCGAGAGGCGCACCACACCGAACTCGGTGTCGAGGCACTGCGGCAGATAGCCGAAAATGATGACGGAGCGAAGGCCGCACGTGAGGCGATCGCCTATTGGCGGCCACGCGTTGCCGCAAGCTTCGGACTGGCCGCCTCGGCCCGCTACGAGACGCTGGCGCGTTTCGGCCTTCGCCACACCCCCAATGAGGCGCTGCAGTCCGAGTGGCAGGCAGCCGTCGATGCGCAGCTTGCTGTGCTCAATCTGAACTGACCGGAAGGATAAGACAATGAACGTTCTGGTAAACCCGCCGCGCCGTCTCGAAAGCTATGTCTACGGCCGCTGGGTTCCCGGCACGAAGGATGGCGCCGAACTGCTCGATGCCTCTACAGGCGTGCCGGTGGCATTGATCGATTCCACCGGTGTCGATTTTGAAGCGTCTCTGGCGTACGGCCGCGAGAAAGCCGGCCCGGCGCTGCGTCGCATGTCGTTCCATGAGCGCGCCGCCATGCTGAAGGCGCTTGGTCAGGCGCTGATGGACGCAAAGGAAGAGTTCTACGCCCTCTCCTATGCGACCGGTGCCACAAAGGCCGACAGCTGGATCGATATCGACGGCGGCATCGGCACTCTGCTGTCCTATGCCTCGAAGGGCCGACGCGAGCTTCCCAATACGCGCGTGCTTGTTGATGGCGACGTGGAAACCCTGTCACGCGACGGCACCTTCTCAGCCCGGCACATCCTGTCGCCGCTGCAGGGCGTCGCTGTCCATATCAATGCCTTCAACTTTCCGGTCTGGGGCATGCTGGAGAAGCTGGCGCCGACCCTGCTCGCAGGCATGCCGGCGATCGTCAAGCCGGCGAGCCAGACGGCCTATCTCACCGAGCTCGTCGTGCGTCGCATGATTGAAACCGGTCTTCTGCCTGACGGCGCGGTGCAATTGGTGTGCGGCTCGGTCGGCAATCTGCTGGACCATGTCGACGGACAGGATGTCGTCACGTTCACCGGCTCGGCCTGGACGGGTCGCAAGTTGAAGACGCACCCGGCGATCATTGCGAATTCGGTTCGCTTTACCATGGAAGCAGACAGCCTCAATGCCTCGGTCCTTGGCCTCGACGCCGCTCCGGGAACAGAAGAGTTCGACCTTTTCATGAAGGAAGTTTCCCGCGAAATGACGGCGAAGGCAGGCCAGAAGTGCACGGCGATCCGCCGCATCATCGCGCCTCGAGCCTATTGCGATGCGTTGATCTCGGCACTCGGGGAGCGTCTTGGCAAGACCGCGCTTGGCAATGCGGCCGATGAGAATGCCCGGATGGGCCCGCTTGCCAGTCTTGCCCAGCGTGACGAGGTCCGCGCGCGCATCCGCGATCTTCTCGCCGATGCCGAGATTGTCGCGGGCGATCCGGACAATCCGCGCGTCGTCTCGGGTGATGCCGATGCTGGCGCTTTCCTTAATCCGGTGCTCCTTTATTGCGGCAAGCCGTGGGAAGCTCAGGCCGTTCACGACGTCGAGGCCTTCGGTCCGGTCAGCACGGTCATGCCCTATGACAGCGCCGAGGAGGCGGTGAATCTTGCTCGCCGCGGCAAGGGAAGCTTGGTATCCTCGGTGTTCACCAACGACCCCGCCTTTGCCGAAGAGGTTGTCCTTGGCATGGCGCCGTTCCACGGCCGCGTACTGATCGGTAACCGCGTGAGCGCCAAGACTTCGACCGGCCATGGCTCGCCGCTACCGGGTCTCGTGCATGGCGGCCCTGGACGCGCTGGCGGCGGCGAGGAGCTGGGCGGGCTGCGCGGGGTCAAGCACTACATGCAGCGTACCGCGGTACAGGGTTCGCCGACGCTACTGTCGGCTGTTACCGGCCGCTGGGTTTCCGGCGCCGACGTGCGCAAGAATGGCGAACACCCTTTCCGCAAGTCGCTTGCCGAGCTGAGGATCGGCGACCAGCTGGTCACCGGCACTCGAACCGTCACGCTTAAGGATATCGAGCACTTCGCCAATTTCACGGGCGATACCTTCTATGCCCACATGGATGAAGAAGCCGCCCGCGCCAACCCGTTCTTCGATGGGCGCGTTGCCCATGGCTATCTAATCGTCTCCTTCGCTGCCGGCCTATTCGTCGACCCAGCCCCCGGCCCGGTTCTCGCCAATTATGGGGTCGACAACCTGCGCTTCCTCACACCGGTCAATCCCGGCGACACGCTGCAGGTGCAACTAACTTGCAAGGAAATCAATCCGCGCATCGGCGCCGAGCATGGCGAAGTGCGCTGGGATTGCCGGGTGACCAACCAGAACGGTGCGACGGTTGCTCAGTACGACGTGCTGACGATGGTCGCCAAGACCAGGGACTGACTAAAATGGCGCAGGTCTATTCCTATGATGGCGTTGTGCCTGTCATCCATCCAACGGCCTTCGTCCACCCGGCCGCGGTGGTGATCGGCGACGTCATTATCGGACCGGCCTGCTATGTCGGACCGTGTGCCGTATTGCGCGGCGACTTCGGACGGATTGTCATGGAACGGGGCTCGAACGTCCAGGAGACCTGCGTCGTTCACAGCTTTCCAAATGTCGAGGTGGTGATTGGGGAAGACGGCCATATCGGCCACGGTGCCGTTCTGCACGGATGCCATATCGGCCGCAATGCCATGGTCGGGATGAATGCGGTCGTCATGGACGAAGCGGTCATTGGCGAAAACTCGATTGTCGCCGCCATGGCCTTCGTCAAGGCGGGCGCCGAAATCCCGGCAAACAGCCTGGCGGTCGGATCACCGGCCAAGGTCATTCGCGAACTCAGCGAAAAAGAAATCACCTGGAAGCGCCAGGGAACGGGCGTTTATCAGCGCCTCGCGCTGGAAGCCAAGGACAAACTTCGACCCGTCGAGCCGCTCAGCGAGCCGGAGGCAGATCGTCGGCGGATCCAAGCTCCCGAGTATGACCCGTTGATCCTGGCGCGGCTTAAAATTCGGTGATTGAGCCAAGCCATGTCTCCCGGAAGGGACCGGTTTCGCGATAAAGGCATGCGAAAAAACGAAAGCACAGCAAGCGAAATCTGAAGGATTGCGATGGGACCAAACCGGGATCGCCGCGGTCAGCGAGCAGATTCGCGCGTCAGAACATAGAGGTTGCCGTCCAACGCAGAAACGACGATCCGCCGCTCGTCCCAGACAAGCACAGAGACCGGGCGGGTTAAGCCCTCGAGAATAACCTTCAGTTCCCGCGTCATTTTATTGAATTTGAGCAATCTTCCACTCCCCTTCAGAAAACCTTCTTTCTGGTCGTAAGTGCCGTGCTCGACGACAAGCATCTCGCCATCGTTGTCGAAGGCAATACTGACGGGCGCATTGAGCGTTTCGACGTCAAGCTGCGGCATTGACTGATCGCCAGATTCGGGAATCGAAACGATCTTTCCAGCACCGGTAAGGAAGGGAAAGCCGCCGAACAGTGCTATGTAGAGGCGCCCGCCGTGAAGGGCGATACCGGTCGGCACGGCATCGGTTTCGTAGCTGTTGCCTTCGGCGAACTCCGTCGGTGAAAGGCTGCGCAGCGCCGTGGCCGCCTGCCCCAT
>Ga0075367_10000064_pt1 | contig 26426 bp, 31 predicted proteins | sample EndMethybrTD3032_FD_71399 | JGI IMG/M metagenome (GOLD analysis project Ga0075367, IMG submission 71399) | Populus endosphere microbial communities from Tennessee, USA - Endosphere MetaG P. TD hybrid TD303-2 | ecosystem: Host-associated > Plants > Roots > Endosphere | place: USA: Tennessee... | reverse complement strand
GGTATCGCCAGCGGCTGGACGACCGATAACGGCAGCGCATTCACCGCTGACAGCGCCAACCACGGCGCGCCGGCAAACGCAGCCAAGTCAGTCAAGCTGACAGCGGGCTCAACTAACGCGCACCTGTTCTCGCCTCGTATCGGCGTTGTGGCTAACACCGAGTACACGCTTAAGAGCTACTTAAACCTGACCGCCCGTACCGCAAACGAACTTGGCTACTACATCGACGAGTATGATGCGAGTGGTAATTGGATCAGTGGTAAATATGCCCACGGCAAAAGCACACTCGGTGTCGAAAACATCACCTATGCCTACACGCCAAGCTCTGCAAATGTTAAAAAGGCCAGCTGGCAGGTTATCCTCCCTGCTAACTCAGGCATTACAGGCTACTTCGACTACGCACAGTGGCTGGCGCCATCCGGCAGCGTAACTCCACCCGCTCCCGAGCCAACCAACTTAGTCGCCAATGGCACCTTCGACAATGGCATTGCCGATGGCTGGACGACCAACACTCCCGCCAATGTAACCGCCGACAGCTCAAACAACGGCAGTGCCGCCAACCCCGTCAACTCTGTCAAGATGGTTGCCGGAACCGCTAACGCCCACTTGTTCTCGCCCAAAGTTACCGTAGACTCCACAAAGAGCTACAGCCTTACCAGCTACCTGAACTTGCAGCAGATTACCGGTGGCGAACTTGGCTACTATATCGACGAATACGACGCTGCCGGCAGCTGGATCAGTGGTCAGTGGAAGAAGGCCGAGACTTCGGTCGGCTCCCGCGATGTCGCGCTAAGCTACATGCCAAGCTCTGCAAATGTTAAAACAGCTAGTCTACAAATCTACACTACTGCCAACTCTGGAATTACCGCCTACGTAGACTACGTTCGCTGGTACCAGAACTAGCATATGGCTAGGCCGGATCAATTTCTTTCAGAGCTTGAGCCCGTTAGAGATCAGTACAGTGGTCCCCTTGTGCGCGGGGTATATAAATAGTCTGCGACACGATACAAGTCGCAGACTAGACGACTGGTAGTTTACAAATTGTGTATTTTATAGTATAATTATACTCAACATGTCGCTCACTTTTGTGGTGGCCTGGAGATTTTATGCTGCAAAATTCTATTCTACTCTGGATGATTACCCTGATCGGGCTGATTAACTTCGTGCATATCAGTCTGTATATTGGCGCGGCTAATCTGTACGACATTGCGCGGCTTCGCAAAAAAGCCAAAGCACGAAAACAGTCGGAAACAGATGACAAGCCCTTCAATCCACACGTCACGGTGCTGATCCCTGCTCATAATGAGCAGATGGGTATTGTGCGCACGCTGGAGACCGTCAGCCGCAGCACTTACAAAAACATATCAATAGTTGTTGTCGATGATGCGTCAGGCGACAACACTTCCCAGCTGGTGCGCGAATTTATCGCCAAGCACTCCCGGACGGCTTCGTCTAGGCTCGTTACCCAAAATGGCCAGACAAGGCGCGAATACTACCGGCCTTCGTCAGGCATACCGTCGATCTGCCTGTTAACACGCCCGGTCAACAGTGGGAAGGCCGCAGGGCTGAACTACGCCCTCAAACACGCAGTTCGCGGCGATCTGACGATGACTCTTGATGCAGACTCGGCCCTTGACCCGCGCGCCATCGAAAATGCCGTGGCCTATTTCCGTGACGAGCGTGTGGCCGGTGTGGCTGCCAATGTGAAAATCATGCAGCAGAACTCTGTACTTGGCCTGTTGCAGAAGTTCGAGCATATGATCGGCTATCGTTCTAAAAAATTCTACTCGCTCGCTAACTGCGAGTTCGTGGTGGGGGGCGTTGCCAGCACCTACCGCTACAATGTACTCAAAGAACTCAACTTTTACGATACCGATACGGCCACAGAGGACATCGCCCTGAGCATGAAGATTACCGCCGATGGTAACCGCGGCCGCCGCCTGGTCTATGCCTCTGATGTTGTCGCCAGCACCGAAGGAGTACAAACATTCAATGCACTGCTGAAACAACGTTACCGCTGGAAACTCGGCACGCTGCAAGTCTTGTTCAAATATCGCCATATACTGGCTAATCCGGACCGCAAATACAGCCGTAGCCTGACCATGTACCGTATGCCGATGGCGTTCCTGAGTGAGGTGCTATTGCTGCTCCAGCCGTTTATCCTTGGCTATATTTTGTTCATATCTTTGTCGAACCACGCGTACGGGGCGCTGCTGGGCGGTTATCTGACGATCACCGCGTATGTGCTGTGGTCTGTATGGCCGGACGAGCACCACTCCCGTAAAGATAAGCTGCTACTGAGCGCTTACGCACCGTTTATGTACTTCATTTTCTTCATTATGGATTTTGTGCAGATTATGGCTATGATCCGCTGCCTGAGCGATGTTAAGAAGCTTACTCGGCTGACCGGCCAGCATGTAACATGGGTTTCGCCCGAACGTGCCGGCGGCACAGCGTAAGCAAGAAGCCTTCACCTTAAGACTACGGAGCAACGATGTTTACCTCACCAAACAAAATGACAGAACAAGCCATGACGATGACCCAGGAGTTTTTAGCGACTCCTGAGGTAGTTGGAGTGTTGGGCGAAGAAGCTATGCGGCTCAGCGTGCAACTTGACCAGGCTTTTGTGCCCAATAATTACTTCGGCCGACTGAGCGTCCCAAGGGATTACCGCAATACGGACGGAGCTGCGATTCTAGCAGTAAACCCAACACGAAGCCTTTACCTCGGGCGTGGCTTTGATCACTTTACCCCAGGTCAGGCTGCTGCCGCCGAAGCATTTATTGCCTCACATGACGATTGCCCGTCCCTCTCTGAGATAGAAAAGGGGTTGGCAGCGAACAGGGGTCGCAAAGAAGCTATGGTAGGTACGGACGAAGACTCCCTGGCATCGCCCGCCATGCCAGTCGAGTACTGGCCGTCCGCTGCCAACCTTAATGTGCATGGTAAGGCCGGCAAACAAGTGATAACCGCAGGGCCGAATAAAGGTCTTGTGACGCCGCGAGTAACGGGAGCTGGCAGGCCATTAATTCTTCTGCCTTACGGTGTTCCGGGCAAAGAGTCCACGTTAGAGCATCCTGAGGCCACTATCCACGAGCTTGTTCATGCCCGCCAGGCGATTAAGAAGCCGTTGCTTTGGGTCGACCCCGCATACGGCCTATTACTTTCGCGCGGAATCCGAAACGCCAGAAGAGAACTTGAGGCCTACCACCCAGATGCCGCGGTTACCAAGCTGCTTGTGGACCGCGGCGAACGCCAAGAATCCCATTCGACCAGATATGCCCTACAAGTTGAGGCGATAAGGCAACAACATGCTCCCGCGGACGACCCCTTCTATCCCACAATGGCCATTCTCGACTTTTTCGGAATAAAGTTCTATCACGACCAAGTGGGGCCGCTGCGGGAAGGCTAAGTGTCTCTAGTTCATATCAATTCATATCGCCTAAGGGGCCTAGCCCATATCTGTTATTCCTGATATAATTACTTCGTCTTAGTCCCCGCGCGGGTGTCGTATAACGGCTAATATGCCAGCCTTCCAAGCTGGAGATGGGGGTTCGATTCTCCCCACCCGCACCAAAGACACCAAAAAACGCCCTGGTAGCTCAGCTGGATAGAGCAGAGGACTTCTAAGCCTAAGGTCGTTGGTTCGAGTCCAACCCGGGGCACCATTATTCTAGATTATTTTTGTGGCTACAGATCAAAGATAGCGCGGACGCAAAAGTTGGCCGACTTTGTGGGCCTAAGGTACTTTTTCTCTAAAAGCTCTTTGGCATACGCAGGAACCACAAGTTCACCTGTTTCGCGTAAGCGCTCTACCGTCTGTAGCAGAGGGTTCCCGCTATATAATTCCAGCCCGCCAATCGTCCCTTCATGCTGCAACTTTTGCAGGATACTGATTACGCGCGGATTGATCGGCTCTGTGCGCCCATAGGCAAAGCCTCCTTCGACGGCGTATTCAACAGCACGTCGGATCAGCACGGTGCCAACACCGGTTATAGGTTCGCCTAGGCCGTAAGGAAGCCTGGATACCGCCGAAACATACTGGATGTGGAGCGTGTCCGGCTCAACGACTACTTCTTGCCCATCCCTCTCGCCAAGGGTATAACCTTCGAAGGCGTGCAAATAACCCACTTCCCTGCCGCCCTGGGCTTCGGCATGGACGGTAAAACCTGGACGGTCAGTCTCCCACCGGTGGTCGTCTGTGCGGGGTCCGATAGTAAGGTTAAGCTCTGGAGCAAATGTCTGCATAGCGTAGTATTATATAATGTTGAGGTGATCATCACAATATCCAGGGATCCCCGGTCGCAAGACCACATCCGGTCTGGATTATTTAGTCAAAAAATGCTACAGTGTATCTGTTATTCATGTGGCGGATGTAGCTCAGCTGGTTAGAGCGCTGGATTGTGGCTCCGGAGGCCGTGGGTTCGAACCCCATCATTCGCCCCAAGATAGTCGAAAAATAGTTATACATAACTACGCCGAGACCCTCTTCTAGAGGGTCTTTCTTTATATATAACTTTATAGTATAGTCGCCTGATGATACTCGACAGATTCACTCAAGGCCGGATGGCCACCGTCTTTAACCACCTTGCCGACCGTGGTATGGCAGACAGCCCGGATGGCCCGGCTGCAGAGGAAATGCGCGCTATGGCGAATAGGTCAGAACTGACTGACGCGCAGCTTGAAAAAGTTGTAGACATTGCCAAGGGTCAGGCAGCTCTTTACAGCGAAGTGCTGAAACAGGAGGCCCAAAGAAGGCGGAGCCGTGCCCTCCTTACCACCTTCGCTCTGGTTGACACAATCGATCCGATTGCCACTGCAGCAGAAGTCGACCAACTGTTTCCGCTCCCCGGCGATCATATTCTGGAAGTCGCCCAAGCAGCCGTCGATGTGGTCAACTTTCTTGCGTGGCAGGTTCGAATAGAGCCCACGCCATACGCGCAGTAAACCAAAGATCAACTCACGACTTTCCCGAACAGCGAACTGCCATTCCGCTCTGGTATCATTATCCTATGCGGATACTTGTTACTGGCAATGCTGGCTCTGGAAAATCCACACTTGGGAGAAAGCTGGCGCACGAGTTGGGACTTCCCTTTTACAGCCTCGATAAAATCGTCTGGGAGCCCGGCTGGAAAAAACCTTCATCCCAAGAGCAGGATCGGCGAATTTCAGAACTCACGCGCCAAGACAGTTGGGTGATTGATGGCGTTGCGTACGAAATCCAGGATACAGCCGACATCGTGATCTTTCTTGATATGCCCAGACGGCTCTGTTTTTGGCGGGCGAGCCGGCGCAGCCTCAAATATCTGTTTGCTTCCCGGCCAGATCTGCCGGAGCACTGTCCGGAAATCTTGATAATCCCCACGCTCATAAAAATCATTTGGCGTTTCCCCGTAAGAGGCCGCGTAAAAATACTGCATAAAGCTACGACGAGTCCCGCCCACTTTCTGCACGTCCGCTCTAAAAAAGAACTCACGCAGCTTCACGGTCGCCCCGCCCAAAGCATTGTGGCGGATATGATCAGATAACGCCAAGCCACCTTGGCGTCCACACCATTTCCATGCATAATGGACAGCATGTCAGAGCTTGTTACCCTTCCTGGCTTTGTTGATCTGCACGTCTACTTCCGAGAACCGGGCGATAATACTGCTGAAACTATCGAGAACGGGACGCAAGCCGCCTTATTGGGCGGCTACGTCCAGGTATACGACATGCCGAATAATCCCGGGAACCCTACGTGGACTGTAGCGCGCCTTGACGAGAAAATCGGCATTGCTCGCGGAAGCGCTTACGCCAAACATTGTTGGCGGCGCAGGGACGACGTTCTATCACGAATCAGGGGACTGGAAAAGGGATACTGATAAACTACTGCGCGGATACGCAAGCGCACAAATCTAAGGCTACGAGCAAATACAGTTGGCTGCCCTACCCCGCTACAACCTGACGCCCGGTGCGCGCAGGTGAAACCCATGTACTGGTCGTATCCTGGCCCCGCACCAACCGATGCGTCTGCGCCAAGCAGCGCACTGCCGCTACGAACTGCACAATATCCATAATGTAAAAAACCATGTACATAATAGGGACGTAGATACTGAGCCTAAGGCGATGCCAGCCTTTGATATGCTCGTCAAACCATAGATTTATAAAAGTGTAGGCGGTAATCGTCAGATACGCGCCCATGACCAGCTGCAAGTTATGCGTTGTAAGGCTTAGGTAAAACACGTAGCCCCACATCAGCGGCGTTACCAGCAAGACTAGCTCGCTGAGTATCGCCATAGGCAGACGGTACCATGTAAGCCGCCAGGTATGGTGCCGGCGATTGAATTTGAACATCAAGTGGCGGTATTTTACGACGTTTTGCAGGCTGCCGTATTTCCAGCGGTAGCGTTGTTTTAGCAGCCCCCGGAATGTCTGAACGCTTTCAGTCAAGGCCGCCACATCCGCCGCATAGACAATCCTGTGATGCCGGTTACCCTTGTGATTAATGATTTTGATACTCAGCCCGATATCTTCGGTCAGCGTGTCGGTGTCATAGAATTCAACTTCTCGAAGTAAGTCCATACGATAAGTACTAGCCACGCCGCCGATTACGAATTCGCTTTTACTGAGGGAATAGGTCTTTTTAGAGCGGTAGCCGATCATGTGTTCGAACATCTGCAACATGCCGAGGACAGTGTGCTCTTCCATAAGCCGCACGTTGGCGGCGACGCCAACGATCGTTGGGTCGGCAAAATATGCGATGGCGCTCGAGATAGTGTCGCGCCGAAGCACCGAGTCGGCGTCGAGCGTCATTACGAATTCACCTTTGGCTAGCCGCCTTAGCCCGTGGTTGAGCGCACCGCCCTTACCAACGTTCTGGCGTTTTCTGAGCAGTCGGATATTATGTTTTGGATGGCGCACGATATAGTCTTTCACCAGCTTCGCTGTCAGGTCCTTTGAGGCATCGTCAATGACAATAATCTGTAGATTTTTATATGTACTTCTTGTAATTGAATCGAGACAACGGGTAATGACCAGCTGCTCGTTATGCGCCGCGACAAGCACCGAAACCAAAGGCTCGCTGGCTAAGGGAGCACGCTTTGCCAGATGATGCCGCCGCCGATACTGCCACATATCATAAAAATTCGCCCCAAGCAGATAGATGCCGAAATGCACGATATACAAAGTGCTCACAACGGCAAAGACATAAAAAAACAGCTCGCTGAAGTTCATGAACGTCCTTTCTGGAGGCGCTTTGTTTTATATTTATACAAAAGGCGTATGGCAAACCGTAAAAGGGTCACGAATATAACCGAAATCCAAATGGCGGCGCTAACGATTGCGAGAAACCCGATAAGTCCCTGCAGGTTTTGATACTGGGAGGCAGACAATGCAGAAAAAATGACTGACATAACAGAACTTTGAACAAATAAAACAACAAAACCACGCACGGATTTGAGATCATCATAGCACCGGACAGTAACTTCAAACAAGCGCATGATGTGGTAAAATCTGCTAGTTCGATGTGTAGTCTGTGCATAACTGGACAGTAACGTTTTCTGCGGAGACTGATTTGCCTCTGTTATACTACGAGTATGCTAAAGAAAATGTGGAAGGTTATTAAACATCGTTATTTGTTTTCGGTCGCTGTTTTTGGTGCGGCCGCGGCGCTAGGGCTGGATATTACCGGGCACGATCAGCTGGCACATTGGCTACTTATCCTGATAGTCGTCTTTGAGCTGATTCCGCTGCTCTGGGGCATGGTCCAAGATATCCGGGACGGCACATATGGCGTAGATATTCTGGCGGCAACAGCCATCATCGTCTCGGTCATTATGCAAGAATACTGGGCGGGCATGGTTATTGTGCTGATGCTGACCGGGGGTGAATCGCTGGAAGATTATGCCGAGCACCGGGCGCGCCGCGAACTCGACGCCTTGCTCACCAAAGCTCCGCAGAAAGCCCGGATTTTACGCGGGCGTAAAGAGATAGAGGTGAGAGCCAGCGAAGTGCGGCCGGGAGATAAAATCGTGGTGCGGCCGGGCGAGGTCGTCCCAGTTGACGCCGTAATCCTGGAGGGCAGTGCCAGCTTTGACGAGTCCAACCTGACCGGCGAAAGCCTGCCCGAAGTAAAGCAAAAGGACAGCGTTACGCTCAGCGGCTCTATCAACCTTGATGGCGCCATCACCGCCCGTGCACTGCATTCGGCTGCAGACAGCCAGTATGAGCAGATCATCAAGCTGGTGCGCATTGCCAGCAAAAGTAAAGCACCGTTTGTGCGCCTGGCCGATCGTTACGCAGTTCCGTTTACCATTATCTCTTTTGGTATTGCTGGAATTGCCTGGGCATCAAGCGGCGATGCGATGCGCTTCTTGCAAGTGCTGGTAGTTGCCACGCCTTGTCCGCTTATTTTGGCGGCGCCTATCGCCATCATTTCGGGGATGAGCCGGGCGGCGAAGCACGGCATTATCATCAAAACCGGATCGGCGCTGGAGCGACTGGCCGAAGCGCGCACTTTTGCCTTTGACAAAACCGGGACCTTAACACAGGGTACGCCGGTAGTCGACCAGGTAAAAACGTATGGTGGATTCACCCAAAGCAAGCTGCTTGGCCTGACGGCATCGCTTGAACTCAACTCCAACCATGTGCTAGCGAAAGCGGTTATCGATAAAGCTGAGTCCGCCAAAGCTTCGTTCAGCAAAGCGCGGAATGTCCGTGAACTTTCCGGCAACGGTCTTGAGGCAATGGTCGGCGGTAAAAAGGTATTGGTGGGGCGGCTCGGCCTGCTTCAGGATTATGAGGTTTCGCTGCCGGGGCAGTTCGATCCAAAAAGCATCCAGACAACGGCAGCATTTATTGCCGTCGACGGACAGCTGGCCGGAATCATAACCTTCAAGGACGAAATCCGCGCCGAGGCCAAAGGTACGCTGAATGCACTACGCAAACTGAGTGTACGCAATATTCTAATGGTCACCGGCGACAACAAAACCACAGCCAAGACCGTAGCGCACAAACTGGGCATTACCTCTTTTCGTGCCGAAGCACTGCCCGGTGATAAGATCCATGCCATAGAAGAAGTCACAGAAAAACCCGTGGCTTTTGTGGGCGACGGTGTTAACGATGCGCCGGTGCTCACCGCATCGGACGTTGGTGTGGCTCTGGGCGCCCGCGGATCAACTGCTGCCAGCGAGTCGGCAGATGTCGTGATTATGAAAGACAGCATCGCGCACGTAGCAGAAAGCCGGGCGATCGCCACCCGCACCTTTTTCATTGCCAAACAAAGTATCTTTGTGGGTATCGGATTAAGCCTGGCACTCATGCTAATCTTTGCGACGGGTAAGTTCAAGCCGATTTATGGTGCGGCCATCCAGGAGCTCGTCGATGTCATCGTCATTTTCAATGCGCTGCGGGCACATGGCAGCGGCCGGAAAAACTCGCCATACCCACGCCATACCAGAGTAAAGCCGTAAAGGAGTAGCTACATTCCGGTCGTCAGTACCGCAGCCACAAGCAGCGGCATAACCAAGTTGTCTGTGCCGTTAGCTGCCAGGTTCTCTGCGGCCGTTGCGACAAAAGGCAGCCAGACAAGCGTTGTAAAAGTCGTGCTAGAGTTCGCAACCACGGCATACACTACCAAAATACAAAAGGATGCCAGCAGGAATGCAGCGCTCCCGGCAATACTTTTAGTCTTTCCCCATACTTTGTAGCTGTTGCCATCTCCCCAGCCGATGCCGATAATTGCCGCCAATCCGTCGGCGATGCTTAGGTGCAGCATCGCCGCCCAGAAAACCCATTCGTTGGTGCTGATCATCGCCAGCAGGCCTATGACCGCGGCAAACAGCAGCTCACCGGTAATCCCCCGCTTAACCGCGTGAATCGATCTGAACACGTTCAACCGGATAGAGATACAGATAACGATGAAGAAGGCCAGGGCCAGGAACTGTATCTCCCGCCATGTCAAAAAGAACGGCCAAAAGGCGACAAATGTGCCCACGGCTACATGCACCAGTTTCCGCGTCAGCTCTGCGTGGATCTGGCGTGCACGGGACAGGTACTCAGCCCCGACAAGAATACAAAACGTGACCGCAACAACCAGAAGGGTATGCAAGACATCCATGGCTTTTATTGTAACAAGTTTCTGGTGAGGCGGTAGCAATTTGCCATCTGCACCCTGTTAGTGGCCGGTAAACTAATACACCGTAATGCTTTTTACGAAGTCTCCAATGACTTTGGCGTAGGCGTCCTTGTTGGCCTGCGTGGGCAAGGTGCCATCATTCGGGCATAGTTCAGGGATGGACACTTCGGCATAACTGTTCTTAAGTTCAAGCAACCAGCGTGAATGCGTACAGTCTTCATCAACAAAGCTGAGGTCGAGAGCCGTGCCACCATTCACTTTAACCTCTTTGGTTTTGTAGGTGTCTCCAACCTTGTCATTGCCAACATTGGCTGGATTCACCTCTGAAACGACCCAGCTTTTGCCATCAGCAGATCGCTTGATGGTTGCGCCGTACTTGCGTGCTACGACCGAGAAGCCTTCTTTTTTGGAGATTGTCAACATAGTCCTGCCTTGTAGGTTCAAGGAGTCGTTCTGGTATACGGCTGTCATCATTGAGGTCGCAGTGGCCGTTATACGTACTGTAGACTTCTCTAAATCTAAAGTGCCCCATTCTTTAGGATAGCCGAAGCGCAGGCCATCCGAGTCACTCTTATATTCTGTCCAGTTGCTTAGCAGGGTGCTGAATACCGGGGTCGTATCTTCCTGATGTTTTGACTCTTCGCTCGATTGAGAGGTATGGGTATCGTTTTGCTTATCGTCCTTCTTGTTCTTGGACCAGACATACCATCCGGCGGCAGCGATCAAGGCGACTACGATAATTATAAGTATCGCTTCTACGGCGCTGAATCCCTTCTGGTTTTGTTTCATGTTACTGCTCCCTTTTGCTTTATGCGCTTTGTTGTAAGAATAGCATCTGCAAGAATGCCGGAAAAGGATGGCCGGAAAAGTTATTCGGCCCGACGGCAAGCCCGGCGAGTATAACGTCATGGAAGCACTTGATGGGGCCTTTGTGCTGGCTCTTGACGAGGAAGACCGGGTACAGTTCATCCGTAAATAGCAGTATACGACAGACGTTTATTCACTTGAGCTGCCTGCGGGCGGCATCGAGGCAGGCGAAGATCCGCTTGCCGCGGCGAAACGGGAACTTCAAGAAGGGGCTGGTCTAGCTGCGAAGCAGTGGCGGCGTCTTGGAAGACGTGCTATGCCGCATTTTGCTTTTGAACCTGCGTGTTGATAACGAAAAAGTGGCTTCCTACCTCTGGCGCGAACCGTTCGCCAGCCTGGTGAAAGCCACTGAATTACAATTTGGTCGGGGTGACAGGATTTGAACCTGCGACCTCAGCGTCCCGAACGCTGCGCGCTACCAAGCTGCGCTACACCCCGAAAATAACTTCCTCATTTTACCAGAGGTGTTTAACGAAGTTAAAGCTATTTTACATTTTGCCGGACAGTAGCTGGAGTGCCGGGGAAGTCGTCGCGTTTCGCTACTCTACAATGATGGCGCCTTTTAGTCCGACGGGGTCAAGCTGGTCGTGGTAGTTAAACGTTCCTGCCTGTTCAAGTGTGGTCGTGAATGAATCATGCTTCACGAGCGGCTCGTCGCTGTTTAGGCTGGGCAGTGCATCATTCGACGGGAACGGATCAGAGGCGATTTGGTGCGGCTCAGCATCTTCATTAACCCAAGTGATGGATTGGCCTGGCTTAACCCTGACCGTTTGGGGCGAGAATCCGTTTGCAGTGATCTCGACTACGGCCGCCGGAGCGGCTTGTGCCACCTGCGGGCTATCGCGCAGCACCCAGTAGACCGATCCACTGCCGATGAGCAACACCAAAACCGCCAATGTCAACCAACGGGATATCCGCCGTCGCCGGGGCACAGGCCGGGGGCTTACGATTTTAATCTCGGGATTGGGGTTAGTCGGTTCCATGCAGGTCTGCTGAGTACGATAAGGTTATGCTTACAGCATGTCATATTCCTGTTACTTTTTCCAGACAATCTTAAGCTGACTACATGGCGTGCGGGTAGCAATAGACGAACCAAGCCTGGACCGCTATCATAAAGGTGTGCGTACATCACGACTCGCCGGCATGTTGCTCGGCCCTTCACTTCTTAGCTCAACAGTTAGCCTTTTACTTTCTTCCACGATTTTGGTGGTGGCAGGCTGGTCGTATGTCAAACCCGACAGCGGACTGTATGATTACCTGTTCGGACCTTACGGACTCACTACTATCCTGCAAAATTCCAGCAATGCCTTAACGGCGGTCAACGGAGCGCTAAGCGGCTCGACCGCCTACAATGTTGCAGTAGCGGTTGTTGCACTGTTCGTCGGCCTGCTGGTGTATGTCTTCCTCGGAGGCATCAATCGTATCAAGGACAAAACTGCTAGTGCACGGGATGAAGTTGAGTTTATCAGCGACAAAAATCTGAAAAAACAAGCAGAACACCGGGCTGAGATCCGTTTCGGATTTCGGTTAGCGACGCTTGCCGTGTGGATTGTGTATCTTATATTATTTGCTCGTGTCATTGTCCCCGCTTGCCTACTCGTGTCCCGTTTGGACGCCACCCATTACATTTTGACATGGCGGAATATAGCCGCGTCGCTGGCCGGGCTGGGGTTATTACTTGTGGCTATGCATGTACATGTCATCCTTATGCGTTTACTGGTGTTACGCCCGCGGCTATTTGGCGGCGACGTTGTTGGGCGCGGCGGTCATGAAGAATAGTTGACAAACCACCCCTGTTAGTATAAGATTTTCTCACTATGTCGACTGAGCAGGAGGTGCCCATCACTGAGCTGATGGGCACCTATTTAGATCTACCTTCAACGCATGAGCGCTATTTCGATCTTGCTTTGCTTGCAGCCGAACTGCACACCAATCGCACACCGGGCTGCAACACTCGTAAAATAGAGGGCATAACCACTGTCCCGGTCAATACTCACGAAGATGGCGATTTAGTCTGGGCTGCGTTAAAGAGCCGCATCGATTCACTTGCCAATTACCGGGCACGAACACAAACCGTTTTCTCGTTGTACGGCCCGCCGGGCGTCCCTAGTGCCAAAACGCAGGCAGCCAAAGACGCTGTCCGGACTTTTGCAAAAGAAAACAAGTCATTCCCGTTTAGCTTTTACGAGACCGTGTACGCGCCGGACACACCTATGGCCGTAATTCGCGGCGACCTTACAGATAGTGCGCTCTTATGGATTTCGCAGCTGGGAAAGCACCGCATCACCTCTAACCGTAAAGACGATTTCTACCTTTTCTCTAACACCATTGATGAAATCAGCAGGACGCCGGGCTACGAGACCGAGATGCTCCGAAATCTTGCCAAACCCTGGACGGCAGCTGTCAGAGGCATGGTCGAGTATGCACCTACGGGCCGTCCGAATATAGACAAGTCTTTAGGGTGGCGTAGCCTCCCGCTCCAAGCCAGCATAGAAGTTAGTGACGCCAACCTGGCAGTAAGCCTGCGCAATGTGTATGTTCCAGCCGGGGGTTATGGGCGGGACGCCGTGCAGAACGAGAGCGCGGCCTTACTTAGGCGGGCGAGCCAGTTCAAACAGGCAAAATCTTCGAAAGAGCTGATAAAAACAGCCCACGAAGCCGTAATCACATCGTCGGGACGCCTGTTGGTAGATGCAGCGCTCCAGGGCGTAGCACCTTGGGAAGCATCTGTGGATTCGATAGGGTCCACCCTGGAGATCATTTCGGGCGAAGGCACCGATATCCTGGATATCAGTGACGAGACATACAGGAGGTGGGTTGGGCAGTATCAAGTAAATCTTTTGCACTATGGGGGCAAGGAGATACTCGATAGAAGGGGCAAGATTGCACTTCAAAAGTTCGTGTCGCTGGTCAACAAGACACGAACTAGGTTGGGCGGAGACCTGAACGAGGCTGATCTAGTTGAGGCCATGCAGCTGATGACAGCTGATGACCCCACGTCAAAACGATGGCCGGGAGCATCCCATTTTCTACTCTAGGACCGGGCAGGCATTGACTGGAAAAGAGCAAGGTTGTATGGTTAATCAAATGTCAGCTGAATTTACACCAATCACCCAGGTTGTCGAGAGCTACCTCGCGACCGACTCCGTCCAACCACGTATCCCCGAGCTTACGCAGCTTGCAGATCAAATAGCCGCAAACCGTACGCCCGGAACCGACGGGCTGGACCTGGAAGGGATAACTGCCGTCCCTGTTGCCGCACATCAGGATGGCAACCATGTCTGGCATACGTTGCAAGGCCACGTTGATTCGCTTGGTACAGACTTCAACCCCCGGACACAGGTACTCCTCTCTTTAAATGCGCCCGAGGGGGCGAAACGGCAGCCTGTCGATGAAACGCTTGATGCCGCCAGGACATTCGCCGAGGAGCATCCTGATTTCCCCATGAGCTTCTATCAGCTTAGGTACAGCGAAGGCACTCCCATCGGTACTGTGCGTGGCGATCTAGCCGATAGCGGCTTGCTATGGGCCACACGAGTGAGCGGCCTGATTGCGCCTGACCGCCCCGACCTCGCCCTTATCATTAATGATATTGATGAGCATGACAGGCAAGAAGGTTATGAGACCGCTATGCTGGACACGCTGCAACTGCCTGAGACATTAGTTGCCCGCGGATTGATGGACTATGAAGCTTCCGGTTTCGATAACATAGACAAATTAATAGCTTGGTTTAACGTCGTCCTCAGGGCCGAAGTGTCGGTATGTGAAGCCAATCAAGCGATCAGCGTAAGAGATGCTTACATACCCGCCTCAGGCTATGACCGCACCAAACGGGCTGATGAGTCTATGACGGTTGCCGCTAACGCGCCTAGCTACAAAACCATGACGAAACCTGTAAAAACTGCCGAAAATTCGCTGATAACTTCGTCGAACCGCCATTTGCTAGCAGCGGCCCTGCAGGGCACACCACCTTGGAAAATTGATATAAGCCTGGGCGTTGAGTCACTCCCTCACCGATCCAAAGAGGAAACAACCAGAACTTTGGAAGCAGGACAAGACGTAAGCGAAGCGGACTATGCGGCCTGGACTCTAAAATGGCAGCAGGATATTTTGCGCTACGGTGGCGCCGTAAGGTATCGCCGAAATGGCCCTGATTCGCTGCGAAAGCTGGCGCAGGATATAGAAGACGCCCGCGCTACCCTTGGCGGCGGCGTCCTGGCAGAAGGTGAAGCCGACAGCATCATCGCCGACGTGATTGCGAACACCGAGTGGATCCATGACCCTGCCAAACGTATAGAAGAATAAAGTGGACCTCTTAATTCCGGAATACCCGTAGAACGGCTTTTTTGTTATGTCCGAAACGAGCCGGTCCTTTGCTGAATTTGCCGATGAATCCTACAGCTGGAAGTCTATTGAACGACCCGCGCTGACCATGTGGATCGTGGCGTTTCAGCTCAAAATGTCATTGGGGTCGACCCGGATGAAGACATAGTGGACATATCGAATGTTGGGAACATACCTCAATGGTGTTGCCGATGCTGGCCTGCGCCTGACCCGCTTTGATGAATGCCGGATTGCCGACGGCGCGCGCGATGCCAATCCGAACGAGTACGCAAACTACAGCCAGTCGCCGGCACGGTTCGCGATCGCTGCCACGGTGGACGGGTAAACAACTAACCCCTTATTCTTCGCCGTTATAACCTTTAGGGCACCGCCTCAAACTAGTATAAGGTCACTCCTGAGTAGCTCCTGCTATACTTAAGTAATTATGCCCAGACTGAAGTCCACTAAGGATATTTTCCGCAATAAAATTCAGACAACGCTTACGCTCTTAAACACCACTATTAAAAGGCTTGAAGCAGATGAGTTAAGGCTAACAAAATTTCGTACATCACTTGTTCATACTAAAAGACGAGTCACCCTAAATAAGACCTACCAGGAGCTCAGTAAGTTCCTAATAGAACTCGGCTACAAAGGACTACCAGACGCAGAAAAAGAACATATGCTTTGGCGTATTCGTACAGCCAGAAAACGCAATACATACCTCGAATACGCTGCAAAAAACCAGGCAATCATTGGTCTCTGCGTAATATTCGAGGACTACACTAGAAGAATAATAATGAAGTACTACGAAGAAGATATTCGTAGGCTATCCAGCAAAGAAACTGTTAAGTCTGCATATATTGTCGATATAATAGTCAGGAAAGGTAACTTGCATCGTTGCCTTGCCCAAAGCACGGTAAACGGCATTATGTACGGTAGCTTAGATGATTGGTGCAAATTTCTGACTACACATGTGAAGCTTGAATTTTATATTCCCGATGAAGTAAAGGAGCTCTTTCTAGTTCGTCACTGCGCAATACACAATAATAATAGGGTATCGGATAGCCTACACTATGCGTTTACCGATAAATATGAAGCTGGTGCAATTATCTCTCTAGAGTTGGCAGACATAAAAACGTTTAAGGATAGCTTGTTTTCGCTTGCACTTAAGATAGCCGGCGAATTCGATAGAAAATACCCTGATAATAAAGGTACATGGGTTGAATAAAATCCTTGAAGTTATTGATTTTGTGTGGTATTATGTTTTAGTAGTAAGTCGGATGTCTACACTACGTGAGCTTATAGCTTTCGCCTAAGACATACGCAGCAATAGGCACTCCTAGGAGTGCCTTTTTCTTGGTCGCACAACGCATGGCCGGTCATAGCATACAGGGGTAGTTTCATTTTAGTAGTATGAGTACAAATTAAACGAACCCTGGGAAGGGTTCGTAAAATCGAATGATTTCGTTCGTGGTCGGGGTGAAAGGACTCGAACCTTCGACCTCGCGGTCCCAAACCGCGCGCGCTAGCCAACTGCGCCACACCCCGGGTGTGTAACGAGGCTAAGTATAGCAGTAATTACTGGAAATTACTAGGGGTAGGAAGGGGCGGGCTTGTTCTCTGCTTTACCCCTCGATCTCGCGGATCGCAGCCGCGCTAACCGCCAATCCTGTCGTCTCATCAACCTCGACCAGTAGGGCATTCAGCTGCATGCGGCCGTTAGTTTCGACTACGTTGCGGGTCTGGTGGTCATCGCGCCATCGGGGGATTAAGCTATCGAACGTAACGCCGAGTGATGAATCCAGCGAGCCGCACATCCCCACATCTGTTATGTGGGCGGTACCGCCTGGCAAAACATCCGCATCAGCTGTTTGAATGTGCCAATGGTCGCCCACCACCATGCTTACACGGCCATCCAAATAGTAGCCGATAATCCGCTTTTCACTACTAAAGTCACCGTGGAAATTAACGATAGTGGCCACGCGCTGATGATCCGCCTCCTGCTTCAAAATCCGGTCAATTGTCTGCAAGGGATTGTCAACGGCAACATCGGCATCCTTACCAACTATTTTGCCGAGCAGGCTGATAACCAGCACCTCACCTTTGGTCGAGCGGACGTATTTGTACCCCAGCCCGGGCGTACCTTCAGGATAATTAGCCGGCCGGATGATAGGCTGGGAAGGATCGTCTAATAATGGGAAGATCTCTTCGCGGTAAAATGAGTGGTTGCCGCCGGTGCAGAAATCCACCCCTGCTTTTCGCAAACGTGCGAAGTCGGCTTGGCGGATGCCCTTCCCGTCCGATACGTTTTCGGATTGCGCCACCACAAAATCCACGCCATTAACCCGCTTTAACTCCGGCAAACGACGCTCGGCCAGTGCGATGCCCGGCTCCGCCATCACGTCGCCGAGGTACAGGATCTTCATAGTTTTTCCCAGCTATGCATCATTGGAATCTTACGCATCATCTTATACATTATGAGAACCTGCCCAGGAAGTTATCAAGTCCGTCAATAAAATTATCCAGGGACTGTTCGGCGCTTGCCATGCCATTTTCGACTGCCTGACCGAGCGTATCGCCTAGTTGCTGGGCACCACTGGCAGCAGCATCTACTTGCTCATTCAGGCTGTCTGCCGCGCCGGCGAGTTCGTCTTGGCTCTGCGGGTCAGGAGTTTGACTGTCTATACTGTCTGCGGAATCCATATTCGTATTATATCGCAATGCCGTTCACTTTTTGGATGAGCGCCTCGGTGTCTGCCACGATCTGTGCAGGCGACATAGCCTCGATGACATACATTCCGAGCTTACGTGCCGGTTCCAGGCATTTCTCCTGGTCATCAATAAATAGGATTTCTTCAGGCTTCAGCCCCAGGCTGTCCAGCATAATATCGTAAATCTCGGGGTCGGGTTTTGCAAAGCCCAAATTGCAGGATAGCAGGACGGGATCAAAGTCGTCATACCAGCCCTGCTCCTGCAAAACATGGGCGTTCATCTCAAAAATATTCGACAGTATACCTGTGCGGATGCCGTGTGCACGCAAACGCTCCGCTATATCATACACAGGCGGTGAGGGGACAAAAACCACGTTCATCCTTTCCAGAAACATCTGCTCGGTGATTGGTTTTTTTGCGCCGTAGCGCCGGTTCAGCTCGTTGAAAAAATCAGTGTTGCTGCTTTTGCCGCGTCGTAACTCGCCATGCAAATCGGCGATATCGATTGTTTCCGGAGGCACGCCGTACAGGCCGGCAAGCGTTTCGGCAATAAAGCCCTTCTTGCCGCTCTCGGTCAGCACACCACCGAAATCAAACAGCGCTGCTTTTATCATGCGCCAGGCTCGAGAATGTTGCGAAGCTCGGGTTCCACTTGGGAACGGATCCATTCATGGCCGCGGTCGTTGGGGTGCAGGCCATCGATAAATACGTACGATTCTGCCCAGTTCGCAGGAGCTTGATCAAACAGCGGAACAAATGGCACACCTTCCTCGTCGCACGTACGCCGTAGTGCTTCTTCAAATGATTTAATCCGCCCATTCGAAAAATAAGAGCTGGTCATTTGGGTAGGGCTCTGCTTTGGACTGGTTTTAGATTCATCCACAGGACACAGGCCAACGCCCAAGATATGCGCCGCGTAATCTTTCGCAAGATGGATAAACGAATGTACCGATGCAGCAAAATCATCCGGCGAAGACAAGTGGTTGTCGATGGCATCAATTGCCCTAGAGTCATTCGTACCCGCCGAAAATACAATGATAATGTCCTCGGGCTTGCTGTGTACCGTGCGCGCCTCCACTTCTGCAATAAATCTGCTTTCCATGTCTGACAGGGTAGTACCGGGCACACCCAATTCGTACACCGTACTGTTTTCTCCACGGGCCTCGCCGCCGTACATCTCGTGGTGGAAGCTGGCCTTGAGCTTATCTGCCCAGCCGCCGTGCTCTCCGCCCACCCCATGTACTGAGCTTGCTCCGAAAATAAGAATGGTCTTCATACTGTTATTGTAGCGTGTTTTTCATTTTTTGGCTGGTCATGTCCGCTCCGGGGTACTTTATTCTGCAAGTCGCTCGAGACGTTGCTCTACCAGAGAAAGCTGTTTGCTAAAGTCGGCCTGCTGCTGTTCGGCTGTTTGCAGCCCGTCCAGCACAATGACGTGCTCGCGTTCGTCAGGCACTTCCATCCGCTTGAGCATCTTTTGGATGATGTTCGGGTCAAAAATAACATGACCTTCTGTTTCGGCACGGCTCTTGATACGCTGCTCGGCCGTTGCTTCGGGAGTCTTTACCCACACAACCACTGGTAAGGCGTCGTATTTCCGGGCCAGGCGTGCGTTTTCCAGCCGGAGGCTGCGCTTGTTAAAGTTCCCGTCCAAAATGATATTTGCGGTGCGGGTTTTCACGATTTGCCCGTACACATACGCCACGGCGTTGTTGACAAGCGCCTTGTTTTCAGGGGTGTACAAATCCGGCCGGTCGCCATCGAACATCGCAAACCGCAAGTTATCGACTTTCAGATGAACGGCGTTATATTCTTCGGCCAGCCACTGGGAAACAAAACTCTTCCCTGATCCAGGAAACCCGAGCGTGATAAAAACATATTTCGTCTTCACAAAGTGACTCCTCCCAATGCCTATGGAGTGGCTGGCGTTGCCGGCTGTCGGTTTCTCTATTTAGCGAATTCGACAGCCCGCGTTTCGCGGATGACATTCACCTTGATCGTACCGGGATATTGCATGGTCGATTCGATCTTGGTCGCAATATCGCGCGCCAGGCGGATAGCGGCCAGGTCATCGACATTTTGAGGCTTCACAAACACACGGACCTCGCGTCCGGCACTGATGGCGTAGGATTTCTCGATGCCGCTAAAGCTGTTGGCAACGTTCTCCAGTTCTTTCATGCGCTCCACAAAATTCTCGGCAGATATGTTGCGTGCACCTGGACGGGCGGCGCTGATAGCATCGACCACGCGGACAATGATCGACTCGACAGTCGTCGCTTCCACATCGTCATGATGCTGCTCGGCCGCAATCGCCACAGCCTCGGGCGCACCATACTTACGCAACATTTCGCCGCTGATGTGGTGGTGCTTGCCCTCCATTTTGTGCGTGAGTGCCTTGCCCAAATCGTGGACCAATGCGGCGTACTTGGCGGTCTTTACGTTGGCACCGACTTCTTCGGCAATGATGCCGGCGATGTGCGCCATCTCGGTGCTGTGCTTAAGGACGTTCTGGCCGTAACTGGTACGGAATTTTAGCTCACCAAGCAGATGCAGGACTTCTTTAGGAATACCGATCACGCCGACTTCGCGCGCAGCGTCTTCTCCGGCGCGAACCACGTCTTTTTCGACATTCTTTTGCGCCTTGGCTACAACTTCTTCGATGCGTCCCGGGTGGATACGTCCATCTTTCATCAGCATCTCAAGTGCTTGGCGGGCAACTTCACGCCTCACTGGATCGAACGAGCTCAGGACGATGTAGCCCGGCGTGTCATCGACCATAATATCGACTCCCGTAGCGCGCTGCAGCGCCTGGATGTTGCGCCCCTCTTTGCCGATGATGCGCCCCTTCATCTCCTCGTCTTCCAACTTGACGGAAGTGACAGTGCGTTCGGCGGTCACTTCGCTGGCCATCCGCTCCATCGCGGTCGTAATAATAAGCGCAGCCTGCTCCTCGGCCTGATCCTTTGCCTCGTTTTGCAGCTTAGCAACGAGTCCGGTCAGGTCACCCTTGATGTCGCGTTCGGTCATCTGCATCAGCTTCCCGGCGGCTTCGTCTTTACTGAGCTTAGCGATCTTTTCCAGTTTTTCCTGCTGCTTCGTGCGGATGCCGCGGATTTCATCCTTCAGCTCCTCGACTTCCCCTTCGCTTTTACGGAGTTTTTCACTTCGCTTGTCCAGGTCATCCAGCTTCTTGTCCAATGATTCTTCGCGGGCAACCAACCGCTGTTCGACATCTTTTATCTCGCGGCGGCGAGTCTGCTCTTCTTTACGCGCCTCATCGGCCAGCTTGCCGGCTTCGTCGCGGGCAGCCTCAACTAATGTAGCGGCCTCTTTTTTGGCCTTAGCCAACTCTTTATCTGCCTGATCCTGTGCCGAGCCGAGCTTTTTTTTGGTTATGACCGTGTTCGCGCCAAAACCGGCAGCAATCCCGGCCACAGCGAATACTATGGTTAATGGGTCCATATGCTTCCTTTCTATCGTGCAGGTCGCCGTCCGGCAATCGCTATCACTTCACTAGCCGAACAAGTTCCTGAAAATCGAATATGATTATGAAATATATTAGGTAACGGATCGCTCTCGAAATCTCTCGCAAATCCTTATGTAAAACTATACGCTTATTGAACGAACACGGTCAATATCTTAGGGTGCGGATACGTCCTTGCCTATCGTCCGAGAAGTACGAATATATTTCCTCAGGCTATCAAAAAGAGGCAGGATGAGTGCTCCGGCCCGGTTCGCCAGCAAAAACCAGCTCTTCGATTCTGTGTCCGCCGATTTCTCCTCGTCCTCGGCTTCTTCTTCAGTGGACTCAGAGTGGGAATAAGAGTGCGGCCGCGATGCGAGATGGTCTGCCAGCACCTCCTGGATATGGGCGTGATCACACAACAAACCCAACCGGCTAATAAGCTGGTCGATCAGGTTGAATCGACGCGCTTCATCACTAAAACCGGCCTCTGAAGCAGATGCGATGAGCAAAGCTACCTTTCCGGCAATCTCATCCCTGGCAGTCTGCTCTTCTGCCGAGCGCACATATTCGTCCAAAAGATCACCAGCAGCCCCCTCGAAGGCCGCAGCAAACATGTCGTCGTCCCATATTTCTACATGTGCTGGCGTTTCCGGGACAGCTTGGAACGTGGGGCTCATATCAGTTGCATCGTTCGCATAAGATATTCGTCGAATGCCGGACCGGACCGCTCAAGCTGGGACTGCGCGGCCATACTCCCCATACCGACTGCCAACTCCATCGCCGATACGCCCAGATTGCCTGATTCCGGCATATCAGTGATGGCCTCGTGATCTACAAGCATCATTGATCTGCACGGACCGTCGAAGACAAATTCATGGGAAAATCCGTTTTCTATCGGGCCGTCGGCGGTCTGAACAGTAAAGGCGCTAACGCCGTGGTTGCGGTTAGTAACACTTCTACCGACCCCCGTGGTTTCCGCCCAAGCGTGCGCCCAATGATCGCCATTCTGCAATGCCCGAAGCAAGGCCGGGTCGGTCAGCGCACTTATGCCTTGGACGGTGTGGCCGAGTTCGCTGGCCGTGCCGCGGGCTGTATCCGCGGCGGCAGTGCCGGTTTCCGGATGTTGGGTCAATCCGCCGATCTCCAGCATAATTCTGCCCAGTTCATCCACACCGCCAAAGTCCTTGAGTGGCACACCGCCGCCCTCCAGTATGGGGGTAAAGTGTAACTCATCTGGCCTTGTGCGGTCGGTGATAATGCCGCTATGGACAATCTGTCTGCTGCCCATAATCCCAAATGTCCGTCCGATCGCCGCCGGGCTGGTTAAAATCGACAGATTAGCGTCGTCCAGCGGTATACAGCTGATGGACTTCGGAGCGCTTCGCGGGCGTACGGCGTGCAACAAACCCATAAATGCCCGGCGCGATTGTTCCTCTGTCCGCGCGAAGCCTTCCGGCGCACGAAGCTTGCCGAACTCACGTGCCATGCGGTTCGAAACTTTCTGACCTTGCTCTGCAATGCGTGCTGCTTCAATTCTTTTCATGACCCCAGCGTACGGTCTGGAAACGATTTATGCAACTTTGTCGCATTTATTTTGTGGAGCTGCGACTTGTTCGCAATATTACAAGATACTTGCGATGCTTTGTATGATATGAGCTACTATTTGCGCGGTTGGGTGATGTGGGCCGGAGCACCGTACTCGGGCAAGGCAATAAGGTCAGCCTGGCCATCTTCCAGTCGCTCAGTCCCTTCGGAAATCCAATGTTCGCCCTTAGCAGCCAGTACAGGTATTTTGAGGCCGTATGCTAACGTGTTCGCCACCGTCAGCCCGATGCGGAGTCCGGTAAAACTTCCGGGGCCGGCGAATCCCACAATACCCTGGATATCATCCAAGCTTTTCCCTTGGGATTCCAGTAGTGCGTCAATTTTGGACAGAATAGTTGCCGATAGCTCGCGGTGAGCGTGCCACACTTCGTAGGTGAGTTTCTCTTTGTCATTGAACAAGCCGATCTCGGCTTCTGGTTTGTCGGTGCGGATAGTAAGCACAATCATTACTGCTTCGCGGCCTCCACTAAGTACGCCAGTATGGCCGGTGCCTCAAAAACAATATCGCGGTTGCCTTCCGGCGTTTGGGCAATGGTAATAGTCAAACGAGCCTCTGGCAGTACGTGTTTCACGACTTCAGCCCATTCAACCACCGTCACAATGGTAGGGTCACCAGCTACTTCGGCTAGTTCATCGGCGATAATGCCTGCTTCGTGTAAGCGATAAAAATCAAAATGATGCACTTCCAACGGGCCAGTCTTATAGAGTTTGCTGATAGTAAACGTCGGGCTGGCCACTTTATCCTCGCTGCCAAGGCCGCGCACAAGTCCTCGGACAAATGTCGTTTTGCCGCCGCCAAGATCGCTCACCAGCTCGATGACTTCACCGCCGCGCAAAGAGCTACCGATTTTCTCGGCCAATTGCTCGGTATATTCCGGTGTCTTCGACAAGACACGCCACGTCACATGCTGCATGGTTTGTATAGTACCCTGGACGGGGATGGAAGAGCAAGCCGGGAGGCCATCCATAAGGACTTTGCCACAATGTAGCCAGGGAGTTATACTAGTAAATATGTTGCAGTTTAGTGCGAGTTTGCTTAACCGGCCGGTGCTCAGCCTCCAGACCGGTGGGGTGGTAGCCACCACGACTGGGGCGATAATCAACCCGAATAACCTTAAGATCGAAGGATTTTACTGCATAGACCATTTTGATCGCCGCCGGACGGCTGTGCTGCTATACCAGGATATCCGCGACGTCATTGTGCAAGGATTTGTGGTCAACGACCAGGATGTATTGGCTGACCCTGGCGAGCTTGTCAGGCTTAAAGAAGTTATCAACATTCATTTTGATGTTCTGGGCAAGCAAGTCGTCACCACCAAAAAGGAAAAGCTTGGCAAGGTTATAGATTTTGCCGCCGAGACGACCACCATGTACATCCAAAAACTGTATTTGGCGCAATCGATGTTCAAGAATTTGACCGGGGGCAACCTGGGTATCGACCGCACCCAAATCGTCGAAATCACCGATAAGAAGATCATCGTGCAGGATTTATCAGGCACAGTTTCGGCACATGCCGGGGCGATGGCGTAAAGTAGCAGTAAGCAATAACCTTGACGTCACAGATCGCGATTGCTTTAGTAGCAGCTCCAGGAAAGAGCGGAACTTGGTCTGTAGCGTGAGTGCGGCCCAGCTTTAACTACCCGGCCGGTTCTACCTGCTTCATTCGTCAATCACCGATTTAATATCATCATATCCAAACCCTTGACGCGCTAAGTATTGCATGAACTTGTTCCGATCAGGATAGCGGCGCTGTTTTTTTGCCACTAGCTCGCGAAGCGTGGTACGTTCATCAGTTGCATCTTCCCGCAAGGCCTGCTCGATAATCCGTTCGGGCACACGCTTTTGCTTCAGCTCCAGATGCAAGCGACGTTTGCTTGTACTTTTTAGTAGCCGACGGTTGGCGATCCAGGCGGCAGCAAAAGCCTGATCGTCGAGCATTCCTAAGTCCCGGAGGCGCTCTATAATTCTGGCGGCCACCGGCTCTTCGACGTCCTTGCGTTTTAAGTATGTTTCGAGTTCCCATTCGCTGCGGGGCCGCAGTGCCGCGTAGCGGAGGGCATCCCCGTAAGCTTTGTCTTCGCCGGAAGCCCGCTTTAAATCTTTCAGTTTTTGGGCGTCGAACTCCTGCCCACTAGCGAGGCCTTGCTGAAGCAGCGCGGACTCACTCAAACTAAAAGCGTACTTTCCGTCCACAAAGATAGAGTAGCGGTCGGCCCTTTTAACTTGCTGCTTGATATTGGTTATTTTCATGATGCCGCAAGCAGCCCGAGCGCCGTGCCCATGGCGACAAACCACAGAATTTCCACCACGATACCCGGGGGTCGCTCGAACCACTGGATTTTTTCGTGGAATGTGGTTAGCCAGCCTTTCGCCAACTCCTGGCCGCGCCGGCTATGGACAAAATGCCTGATCCAAACTGCGTCCGGAATCCAGGCCAGCACCATACCCAGCAAAAGCACCCAGCGGTCGATGGCCCCACTTAAAATCGATGGCAGCATTACCAATAGCGCCGCCGCCATGGCGATGTCGACCGCCAAAATAAAATGGAACAGCGGGTGCTTGTTGCGCTTGGCATGATCGTTCTCGTGTACGCCGAAATGAGGCACCATGTCCAGCACGAAGTGCGAAATAAGTGCAAGCGGAACAATCAACAGGGGCTGTTGCACACCTGTTGCGACCACAGCTCCAGCTAGCATATGGTTCGTCGCCATCATAGTACTCTTATTGTACACCTCTTACACCAGAGGTGTCATGGCTTAAATGAGATGCTCCGGTGACTTTTTGTAAAATCTAGTCCTTAGCCCCAGCTTCGGGAGCAGTTTTGGGTTTGTCTTCGGTGGCTCCTTCGGCAGAACTGCGTACCTTTTTGTCAATTTCTGTCATGACTTCGGGGTGCTCATTCAGGTAGGTCTTGGCGGCTTCCCGGCCCTGGCCGATCTTTTGGTCGTTGTAGGCGAACCACGCACCGCTCTTGTCCACGATACCACGCTCGGTAGCCTGGTCGAGCACGTCACCGCTGCGGCTGATGCCTTCGTTGTACATGATGTCGAACTCTGCCTCACGGAATGGTGGAGCGATCTTGTTCTTTACGACCTTTACGCGTGTCCGGTTACCGATGACAGCATCCGCTTGCTTGATCTGGCCGATTCTGCGAATGTCCATGCGTACTGATGCGTAGAATTTAAGCGCGTTACCGCCGGTAGTAGTTTCGGGATTGCCGAACATAACACCGATTTTCATGCGGATCTGGTTGATGAACACCACGGTTGCTTTTGAGCGGTTGATAACACCGGTCAACTTGCGCAGTGCCTGACTCATGAGGCGCGCCTGGAGGCCTGGC
>Ga0075367_10000063_pt1 | contig 26427 bp, 26 predicted proteins | sample EndMethybrTD3032_FD_71399 | JGI IMG/M metagenome (GOLD analysis project Ga0075367, IMG submission 71399) | Populus endosphere microbial communities from Tennessee, USA - Endosphere MetaG P. TD hybrid TD303-2 | ecosystem: Host-associated > Plants > Roots > Endosphere | place: USA: Tennessee... | reverse complement strand
AGGTTCCGGGTTCCCTGGGGGGCCGGGGGGCAATCAGGGCGTGGGCCGGGTGAGTGACGGTCCCAGGCCGGAGAAGATCACCCCCGGGTGCGAGGGGGTCTGGTTCAGCACCCACAGGCCGATGAGCGTGGCCAGGGCGAAGACCACGGTGATCAGTACGGCGAGGACGAGCCGACGTCTCCGCTCGCGCCGCAGCCACTCGCCCCGCGCCGTGCGATAGGCGTCGGGCGCGGGCCGCACCCCGTCGGCGAGGGCGGCGAGGGCCTCGCTCAACTCGCGCTCGGTGTCGTTCATCGCCGGGCCTCCATCGCCTGGTTCAGTGCGGCGAGGCCGCGGGAGGTGTGGGTCTTGACCGAGCCGCCGGAGATGCCCATCGCGGCGGCGATCTCGCTCTCCTTCAGCCCGAGCCAGTGCCGCAGCACCAGCGCCTCGCGCTGCCGGGAGGGCAGCTGCTGGAGCGCGTCGATCAGGACGCGCTGGTCGTCGCGGAGCAGCGCCGCGCTCTCGGCGGAGACGGCGGTCTCCTCGAGCGGGTTCTCCACATGCTTGCGGGCCACCTGGAGATGCCGTATCCGCATCCGGGTCAGATTGCACACCGTGGAGCGCAGATACGCCTCCGCCGCCTCGACGTCCCTGAGGCGCCGCCACTTCCGGTAGATCTGGTAGTACGCCTCGGCGACCACGTTCTCCGGGTCGTCCGCGCCGAGCAGCACGGCCAGCCGCAGCATCGAGGAGTAGTGCAGCTCGAACAGGCGCGCGAGCCCTGCCTCGCGCTCCAGCTCGGCCGGATCGGCCGGCGCGGGCGCGAGGGGCTCCACGCGCGGCTCCGGCACGGGTATCGGGGGTCTGCGTCTCACGGCTGGTTCGCTCCCGTCTCGGGGCGCCGCCTGACGGTCAGGCGGGACGGCAGGTCGGTCAGGTCGGCGCCGCGCGGGACGCCGAGACGTTCGAGGAGGGCGGTGCCGGCCACCGCGACGGTCAGGTTGAGCAGCAGGGCGGCGAGGCCGGCGTAGACCTGGAGCGGTCCGAAACCGAGGCGGACGATGGAGGAGAACCCCTCGCGTACGACCATGAAGGTCCCGGCCAGCATTCCCACGCCCCACCCGGCGAGCAGCGCCCGCGGATGCAGCCGCCCGGTGAACAGGCCGACGGCCACGGCCGGGAAGATCTGCAGGATCCAGACCCCGCCGAGCAGTTGGAGGTTGATCGCGTCCTGGTCGCGCAGCCCGAACACGAAGGCCACGGCTCCGACCTTGGCGGTGAGCGAGACGGCCTTGGCGATACGGACCTGCCGCTTGGGCGTGGCCGTCGGATGCACGTACTCGACATACACATTGCGTACGAAGCTGGTGGCGGCCGCGATCGACATGACGGCGGCCGGGACCAGAGCTCCCACGGTGATCGCGCCGAACACCAGCCCGGCGAGCGGCCCAGGCATCAACCGGTCGACCAGCATCGGTACGGCCGCCTCGGCACCGCCCTTGGGTGCCCGCACGCCCGCCGCGAGGGCCGCGATGCCGAGGAACCCGAAGAGGGCGAGCAGTCCGGTCCAGGCGGGCAGGGCGACGGAGACCTTGCGCAGGGTGCGGGGGCCGTCGGCGGCGAACCCGGCGGTCAGCACATGCGGGTACATCAGCAGTGCCAGGGCCGAGCCGAGGGCGAGGGTGGCGTACGCGGGCTGCTGTTGACGAGTCAGCAGCAGGGCGGGGCTCCCCAGCCTTCTCGCAGCCCCGTCGAACACGTTGCCCGGCCCGCCGAGCCGTTCGAGGACGAGCCAGGTGACCGCGGTCAGCGAGACGAACACGGCGACCGCCTTGAGCGCCGAGATGACCGTCGGCGCCCGCAGCCCGTGCCGGTAGGTGGCCACGGCCAGCCCCGCGAACAGCGCCACCATCACCAGGTCCCCGGTCGCGCCCCGCGGATACACGCCTCCGGCCGTCAACACCGCCCGTATGCCGAGCAGTTGGAGCGCCAGATACGGCATGGTCGCGAGGATGCCGGTCAGCGCGACCACCAGGGCCAGCGACGGCGATCCGTACCGTCCGCGCACGAAGTCGGCGGCGGTGACGTAGCCGTGCGCTCGGGCCACGGCCCCCAGGCGGCTGAGCAGCACGAAGGCGATCGGGCAGACGATCACGGTGTACGGCACCGCGAAGAAGGCGGCCGCGCCGTTGCCGTACGCCAGTCCCGGTACGGCGGTGAAGGTGTACGCCGTGAAGATCGTGCCGCCGAGCAGGAACCAGGTCCACACCGGGCCGAGGCTGCGGTCGGCCAGTGCCCAGCCCTCCAGGGACGGCAGCCGGTCGCTCGGGTGCAGGCGCCGCGCGGTCACGGCGAGCAGCGACGCTCCGCCGATCACGGCGAGGAACGTCGCGGTCATGGCGCCGTCGGCCATGGGTCACCGTCCTTGGTGTGCCTGAACCCTCGCGCAAGAGTTGCGCGGACGGCCGGATCGGAGGACAGGGAACCTGTGGGAAATTTCCCGGACATCCGCTGTCAACCGGTCTCGGGGGGTGGGCAACTCTTGCACAGACCGACAGCGAACGGGAGAGGAGCGCAGGTCATGGCACGGACCGGTCATCACCGGCTACGGCGCGTCGCGATCGCCGTACTGCTCCTCCTGCCCGCGGCAGGCCTGCTGTGGGTCCCCTGGTACGCCGGCGCCGAGCCGCGGCTGGCGGGCACACCGTTCTTCTACTGGTACCAGCTCGCCTGGGTGCCGGGGTGCGGTCTCTGCCTGCTCGCCGCGTATGCGCTGACGGACCGACATCGCCGCTGAGTCCTTCCTGCTTGTTGCACCGTTTCCGGTGAGGAGCCGCCATGCCCGCAACAGCCCTGCCCGAAGCCGATCGTTCGGCGCCCGAAAAGTCACGTATATCCGCTCGCTCGATCCTGCTCTGGACCACCGTCGCGCTGCTCGGCGCGGTCGCCTGGGGCGTCCTCGCCCTGGCCCGGGGCGAGAAGATCTCCGCGGTCTGGCTGGTGATCGCCGCCCTCGGCTCGTACGCCATCGCCTACCGCTTCTACTCCCGCTTCATCGCCCGCCGGGTCCTCCAGCCGGACGACCACCGCGCCACCCCCGCCGAACGCCTCGAAGACGGCGTCGACTTCCACCCCACCGACCGCCGGGTGCTGCTCGGCCACCACTTCGCCGCGATCGCCGGCGCCGGACCGCTGGTCGGCCCGGTCCTCGCGGCCCAGATGGGCTATCTGCCGGGCACGCTCTGGATCGTCGCCGGTGTGATCTTCGCCGGGGCGGTGCAGGACATGGTCGTCCTGTTCCTCTCCATGCGGCGGGACGGCAAGTCGCTCGGACAGATGGCGCGGGACGAGATCGGAAGGGCGGGCGGAGCGGCGGCGCTCATCGCCGTGTTCGCCATCATGATCATCCTGCTGGGTGTGCTGGCCCTGGTCGTGGTCAACGCCCTCGCGCACTCCCCGTGGGGCACCTTCTCGGTCGCGATGACCATTCCCATCGCCCTGTTCATGGGCTTCTGGATGCACCGCATCCGCCCCGGCCGGGTCGTCGAGGCCAGCCTCATCGGCGTGGCGCTGCTCCTGCTGGCGATCGCCGGCGGCAGCTGGGTCCAGAACTCCTCGCTGGCCTCCACCTTCACCCTCAGCCCGACCACGCTGGTCTTCTGCCTGATCGGCTACGGCTTCGTCGCCTCCGTACTCCCGGTGTGGATGCTCCTGGCCCCGCGCGACTATCTCTCCACCTTCATGAAGATCGGCACCATCGCGCTGCTCGCGGTCGGCGTGGTCGTGGCCGCTCCCGTCCTGCACGCGGACGCGGTCAGCAAGTTCGCCACCTCGGGCACGGGCCCGGTCTTCGCGGGCTCGCTCTTCCCGTTCCTCTTCATCACGATCGCCTGTGGCGCACTGTCCGGCTTCCACGCCCTGGTCTCCTCCGGTACTACTCCGAAGCTGATCCGGAAGGAGTCGCAGGTCCGGATGATCGGCTACGGCGCGATGCTGATGGAGTCATTCGTCGCGATCATGGCGCTGATCGCGGCGGCGACCCTGGAGCCGGGGCTGTACTACGCGATGAACGCACCCGCCGGCCTGCTCGGTGCGACGGCCCAGTCGGCGTCCCACGCGGTGGCGGGCCTGGGCTTCACCATCACCCCCGACCAGCTGACCCACGCGGCCAGGGCGGTCGAGGAGCAGACCCTGATCGCCCGTTCCGGCGGCGCCCCGACCCTCGCGGTCGGTATGTCGGAGATCTTCTCCGGCGTCTTCGGCGGGACGGCCATGAAGGCCTTCTGGTACCACTTCGCGATCATGTTCGAGGCGCTGTTCATCCTGACCACGGTCGACGCGGGCACCCGAGTCGGGCGCTTCATGCTCCAGGACATGCTCGGCAACGTGTGGAAGCCGGTCGGCCGGGTCAACTGGAAGCCGGGCATCTGGCTGTGCAGCGGTCTGGTCGTGGCCGCGTGGGGCTACTTCCTCTACTCCGGCGCCACCGACCCGCTCGGCGGAATCAACCAGCTCTTCCCCCTCTTCGGCATCGCGAACCAGCTGCTCGCGGCGGTCGCCCTGGCGGTGTGCACCACGGTCCTGGTCAAGTCAGGGCGGCTGCGCTGGGCCTGGGTCACCGGGGTCCCGCTCGCCTGGGTGGTGGCGGTCACCTTCACCGCGGGCTGGCAGAAGATCTTCTCCGACGACCCCAAGGTCGGCTTCTTCGCACAGCGCGCCAAGTACGCCGACGCGATCGACGCGGGGCAGGTGCTCCCGCCCGCCAAGACCCTCGACGACATGCACACCGTGGTCACCAACTCCACCGTCGACGGCGTACTGATCGCCCTGTTCCTGCTGCTGGTGGCGGTGGTGCTGGTGAACGCGGCGGTGGTGTGCCTGCGGGCGGTGCGCGCGCCGGGGGTACTCCCGACGACCGAGGCGCCGTACGTCGAGTCCCGTATCGACGTGCCCGAGCAGGCCGGCGAGGCGCTGGCGGGGGCCCGGTCGTGAACGCCCGGCAGTGGCTGCGGGCCGTGGGCCGGTACCTGCGGGAGCTGACCGGGGAGGCCGAGTACGACCGCTACTGCGGGCGTCACCGGCGCCATCACCCGCTCGCCCCGGCCCCGACCCGCCGCGAGTACCAGGTGCTGCGCGCGCTGCACCGGGAGGCGCATCCGCAGGGCCGGTGCTGCTGACCGCGGGGGCGGGCGCACGGACCGGTGCGCCCGCCCCCGCGGACGAGACACGGAACAAGGAAACAGGACCGATGCTCAGACGCCGCCCCTCCCTGCTGATCCGCCCCGCGCTGGACGACAAGACCCTGCACGCCACGCTCAGCGAACTCCGCCCCGCGCAGCAGCTCCACGGTCTCGGTGCCGGGCGTACGCGTCCGGTCTGGGCGCCCGTCGCCGCGTTGCTGGGGGACACCGGGCGGGACTGGGACCGACGGGTGCACCGGGTCTCCGTGCTGGCCCGGAACCTGCCGCCGTCGGTCTGCGACCGCTGGTCCGCCGACCGGCCCGGCGACGGGGACGCCCTGGTGCTGCGGTCCTGGGAGCGGGCGGTGCGGGCTCCGGCCGAGGGGCGGGGCGCCGTACGCGAGGCCGAGCGGGCGTGTCTGCGGGCGGCCGAGTGCTGCCCCGAGGACCCGGCTCCGTGGCTGGCGCTGCTGGAGCTGATGCACGCCTGCGCCGTCCCGGTCCGTGACGCGGTCCCGGTGTGGAGCGAGGCCGTCACCCGTGCTCCCTGGCACCGCACCGCCTACCACCAGCTGCTGCGGTACCTGTCCCCACGCGGCCACGGCTCGGTCGTGGACATGCTGGACTTCGCCCGCCAGGCCGCGGCCCGAGCCCCGTTCGGATCACCGCTGGCGCTGCTCCCCGTCGCGGCCCGGGTCGAGCTCGTCGCCCACCGGCAGCGGCAGATGCCCGTCGGAGCCGAGAGCCACTGGCACGAACCCCGGGCGGCCGACGAGGCCGCCGCGGCCCTGACCGGCTGGTTCGGCACGTCCGCGGCGCCGCACGCGGAGGCCGTCGCCGACCTCAACGTCCTCGCCTTCGCCCTGACCCGGATCCAACGCCCGGCCGAGGCCGCGGCCGTCTTCCGGCGCATCGGCCGCCATATGACACCCCACCCGTGGGATCTGCTGCCCGAGCCCGAGCGCACGTTTCTCTACTGGCGCGACCGGCTCGGAGGGTGAGGAGCGCGTCGCGGGCGCAGGGCGCTGGAGGCGTGGCGGGTGCTGGAATGAGGGGGTGCCGGGGCGCGGGCTGCCGGGCGTGCGGGTCACACCGCGGCCGGCTCCGCCTCGGCCTCGGCCTCCTTCGCCGCCGCCTCCGCCCGGTCCCGCCGCTCGCGCCGCACCAGGACCCACCAGCCGTAGGGCACGCCCGCCGCGAACAGCCACCACTGAATCATGTACGCGTAGTTCAGCGGCGCGTCTTCCTTGCCCGGGTCGGAGATCTGCTCCGGGGTGTCGCCCTTCGGCTCGGGCGCCGTCTGCTGGAGGTAGCCGCCGAGCACCTCGGCGTGCAGACGGCGGGCCTGCTCCTCGCTGTTGATCAGCATGATCTGCCGGCCCGGCAGGCCCTTGAGGTCCTTGATGCCGCTGGCCGCGGTCGTCTCGTCGGGCATCAGCCGACCCTGGACGGTGACCTGACCGCTCGGCGGCGCGGGCACCTTCGGGAACGTGGTCTGGCTCGGACCGTCGGACGGAATCCAGCCCCGGTTGATCAGCACCACCTTGCCGTCCGTCAGCACGAACGGGGTCAGGACGTGGTAGCCGACCTCGTCGTCGGAGTTGGTACGGCGGCGGACGACGACCTCGTCCCTGGTGTCGAAGTGCCCCGTCGCCGTGGCCGTGCGGTACCGGTCGTGCGTGGTGACGGTGTGCCCGGGCGAGGTCAGCCGCTCCACGGGCACCGCCTTGGCGCCCAGCGCGTCCGAGACCAGCTGGTTGCGGGCGCTGCGCTCCTCGTAGCGGTGCATCTGCCAGATGCCCAGCCTGATCATCGTGGGGATGAGGAGCAGGGCGACCAGCGTGAGGATCACCCACTGCCGGGTCAACAGGAAGCGGTACACCCCACGACCGTACAACTCGGACCGCGGGGTGCTGTCGTCAGGGGTGCGCTCAGACCCGGTCGACGATGCCGGCCTTCCCCTCCTCGCGGGCGCAGTGCCCACCGCAGAACCACTGGCCCTCGACCTCGACGCCCTGGCCGATGATCGGCACCCGGCAGTGCTCACAGATCGGGGCCATGCGATGAATCGCACAGGAGAAGCAGTCGAAGACATGGACCGCGCCCTGCGCGTGCACCTCGAAGCTCATTCCGTAGTCATTTCCGCATACTTCGCATTTCGCCATGCGCCACAGGGTGAGCCGTCGGCGCCGCGCGGGCGAGCGGACGGTGGGCGAGTCGCACCGCAATCACCCGTCCGTACGGGTCACCCGCCGTCGCCGGTACGGCTCACTCGTCCGCCGGTTCGACATCCCTGAGCAGCTGTCCGAACGCCGCCTCGTCCACCACCGGCGTCCCGTACTGCCGGGCCTTGACCACCTTCGACGTGCCCGAGTCCGGGTCGTTGGTGACGAGCAGGCTGGTCACCCGGGACAGGCTCGTCGCGACATGCAGCCCCGCCTCGACCGCCCGGTCCTCCAGCAGCTCCCGCTCGACCGACGTGTCCCCGGAGAAGGCGACCCGCATGCCCTGCTTGAGTGGTTTGCCGTCTTCGTAACGCCCCGGGTTGGGATAGGGGCATACAGGCCTTTTACGGGACGGGCGCCAACTGGTCTGCCGGTAGCGGCCGTAGCCGGCGGACTGGCGGGGTACAGGACTGTCGTTCCACTCCGTCAGCGGCCGGCACTCCAGCAGCGGCAGCCGAACGCCGCCCGCCGCCGCGGCCCGGAGGCTCGGCCGGAACGCCTCGGCCAGCACGCGCGCGTCGTCCAGCGCGTGGTGCGCGCGCTGCTGTACGACGCCGAAGTGGGCGGCCAGCGACTCCAGCTTGTGGTTGGGCAGCGGCAGGCCCAGCTCCTTGGAGAGCGCGATGGTGCACAGCCGCTGTCGGACCGGCGCCTCGCGCTGTGCGCGCGCGTACTCCCGCGCGATCATCTGCCAGTCGAAGACCGCGTTGTGCGCCACGAGCACCCGGCCCTCCAGCCGGGTCGCGAACTCCTCGGCGATCTCCGTGAAGAGGGGCGCGCCCTCCAGCATGTCGCTCGTCAGACCGTGGATCCACACCGGGCCCGGGTCCCGCTCCGGGTTGACCATCGTGTACCAGTGGTCCTCGACCTCGCCGCGCGCGTCCAGCCGGTAGACGGCCGCGGAGATTATCCGGTCGTCCCGGGCCAGGCCCGTGGTCTCCACGTCAACGACCGCGTATCCGTGGGGATACGCGGTCGGCCACTCGGTGCGGGAGGACGCTGCGGTCGGAAGGTCTTCGAGCATGGTCCCTGAGGATACGGGCCGCCACTGACAGTCCCGTCCAACAGGGGCCGCGCGTACGGAATGTCCGGACCGTGGAATGTCCGGCCCACGGCTATGGACCTTTCACGCACCTGGTGCAAGCGTGCACCCCGCCCGACGGTTGACGGTCTGTGAAGGGCGGTACGACGGATGGCACGCATACGGTACGGCGCTCGCACCGAGGCGGAGATCGCCGCCGCCCGCACGGCGAGCGCACGGCTCCCCGACATCTGGTCCACCGGCGTTGTGGCGGTCTGGGAGACCGACCCGGACGCGCTCGCCGCGGTCCTGCCACCACCGCTGAAACCGGCCGACCGGCCCCTGGCCCGGGTCAACATCAGCAAGGTCGACCTGCCCGGATACCCGCTGGGCGCGGGCTCGTTCGCGGTCGCCGCCCGGCACGACGACATCGACGGCTGGTACCCGCTCGTCATGCCGATGACCCATGAGCGGGCCCTCACGGGAGGCCGCGAGGTCTTCGGTGAGCCGAAGAAGCTGGGCGAGGTGACGGTGGAGCGGGAGGGGCTCCTGGTCCGCGCGTCGATGGTCCGGCACGGCATCGCCTTCGTGGAGGTACACGGAGCGGTGAGCGGGGAGCTGCCGCTGCCGGCGCCGAGCCGGAAGACGGACTTCTACTTCAAGTTCCTTCCCGCGGCGGACGGTTCGGGCTTCGACGCCGATCCACTGCTGGTGCACTGCGTGCGCAACGAGAAGGTGCGCCGGCTGGAGCGGGTCACCGGGGACGTCGTCCTGCGCGAGTCGATGTACGACCCGGTGGCCGACCTCCCGGTGCTGCGGCTCGTCGACATCACCATCGGCGAGAAGACCAGCGACCAGCGCGGCAAGGTGGTCGAACGGGTCGCGGCGGAGGCCCTGTTGCCGTACGTCCACCAGCGCTACGACGACCCGCAGCAGGTCCATGACGGCCCTCCCGAGGGGAGCGCCTGATGGAGTTGCAGGCCGGACAGGTCGCCGTCGTCACGGGCGCGGCGAGCGGGATCGGGCTGGCGATGGCCCGGCGGTTCGCGGCCGAGGGGCTGAAGGTGGTGCTCGCGGACGTCGAGGAGGGCGCGCTGGACAAGGCCGCCGCCGACCTGCGCGCCGAGGGTGCCGATGTGCACGCGCGCGTGGTCGACGTCGGGGAGCGCCAACAGGTCATGGACCTCGCCGAGTCGACGTACGAGGCGTACGGGGCCGTCCATGTGCTGTGCAACAACGCCGGGGTCGGCTCGGGTGCCGAGGGCCGCATGTGGGAGCACGAACCGAACGACTGGAAGTGGGCGTTCGCCGTCAATGTGTGGGGCGTCTTCCATGGCGTCCAGGCGTTCGTGCCACGGATGATCAAGTCGGGTCAACCCGGTCATGTGGTCAATACGTCCTCCGGTGACGGCGGTATCGCCCCGCTGCCCACCGCCTCCGTGTACGCCGTCACCAAGGCGGCCGTCGTCACGATGACCGAGTCCCTGTACGCCCACCTCAGGGCCGAGCACGCGCGCGTGGGCGCGTCGGTCCTGTTCCCCGGCCCGCACATGCTGCGCACCGGCCTGTGGGAGTCGCACCGCAACCGGCCCGACCGGTACGCGAAGGAACGGCCGCGGAAGACGCCGTACCGCAGCCTCGACCAGTGGGAGACCGCGATGCGCGAGGCGGGCGAGGAGGTCCGCTTCACGCCCGTCGAGGAGGTCGCGGAGCTCGTTGTGGAGGGCATCCGCGCGGACCGCTTCTGGATGCTGCCGCCGAGCGAGCACAGCGACGCGCAGATCCGGGCGCGGGCCAGGTCGATGCTGGACCGCACGAACCCGTCGTACCTCGAAAGCTTCATTCTCGACTGAGGGGGCCGTGATGACTGGACCAAGGGGGTAGTGGTGACCGACCGGGACCCGTACCTGATCATCTCCTCCGACTGCCACGCCGGGCTGCCCACCGAGGAGTACCGGCCCTACCTGGACACCCGTTTCCACCGGGCCTTCGACGACTTCCTCGCCGGACGCGAGCGCCGCCGCGAGGAGATGACCCGGCTCGGCATCCGCAACGAGGCCTACGCGACCAAGTGGTTCCACGACAACGAGGAGGGCCTGCGCGGGGGTTGGGAGACCGCACAGCGGCTCAAGGAGCTCGACGGCGACGGGGTCGCCGCCGAGGTCGTGTTCCCGGACGCGGACGCCGTGGACAGCCGGACCGCCGCGCCCTTCGGGGTCGGCCTCGGCCTGTCCGGCGACCACGACCCGGAGCTGGGCATGGCAGGCTCGCAGGCGCACAACCGCTGGCTGGCGGAGTTCGTGTCGGAGAACCCCGAACGGCACTGCGGGGTGGCCCTGTTGCCGATCGGCGCCGAGGTGCCGAAGGTGGTCGCCGAGATCCACCGGGCCAAGGAGTCCGGCCTCGGCGCACTGCTGATCCCCTCCCTGTGGGGCGACAAGGAGCCGTACCACGACCGCCGTTACGATCCCGTGTGGGCGGCGGCGGCCGAGTGCGGGATGCCCGTGACGACGCACTCCGGATCGGCACCGCGGCACGAGTACGGCGACCATCTGGGCATCTTCGTCAGCGAGGTCACCTGGTGGCCGGCCCGCCCCCTCTGGTTCCTGCTCTGGTCCGGCGTCTTCGAACGCCACCCCGGCCTCAAGTTCGGTGTCGCGGAGTCGGGTTGCTGGTGGCTGCCGAACCTCCTCTGGTTCATGGACCGCCTCTACCTGGGCGCGCACGGCGGCAAGAAGCTCTCCCCGTTCGAGGAGCTGAAACGCCCCCCGAGCGAGTACCTCGACCGCCAGGTCTTCATCTGCGCCACCAACACCAAGCGCCGTGAACTCGCCCAGCGTTACGAGATCGGCGTCGACAACATCCTCTGGGGCAGCGACTTCCCGCACCCCGAGGGCACCTGGCCCGACACGCGCGCGTGGCTGCGCCGTACGTTCCACGACATCCCCGTCGCCGAGACCCGCCGCATGCTGGGCCTGGCGGCCGCGGAGGTCTTCGGCTTCGACGTCGAGAAGCTGACACCGCTGGCCCGGCGCATCGGGCCCGCCCCGGCCGACCTCGGCCAGTCGGCCGACCAGGAGGCCGTGGAGGCGTCCTGGGCGCGCTCGCGCGAGGTGGGCCGGCACTGGCTGACCGACCACGACTTCCCGACCCTGGGGGTGACGCAGTGAGCGACCGGTACACGGTCATCTCGGCCGACTGCCACGCGGGAGCCGACCTCCTCGACTACAGGCCGTACCTGGCCAAGCGCCACCACGACGAGTTCGACGTCTGGGCGGCCACGTACGTCAACCCCTACGAGGACCTGCTCGCCGACACGGCCGACCAGAACTGGAACTCCGAGCGCCGGCTCGCGGACCTGGAGCAGGACGGCATCGTCGCCGAGGTCCTCTTCCCGAACACCATCCCGCCGTTCCACCCGTCCGGCTCCCTGATGGCCCCCGCCCCGACCGCCGAGGAGTTCGAACGCCGCTGGGCCGGCCTGCGCGCCCACAACCGTTGGCTCGCCGACTTCTGCGCCGCCGCACCGGGCCGACGGGCGGGCGTCTTCCAGATCCTGCTGAACGACGTCGAGGAGGCGGTCAAGGAGATCCGCTGGGCATCCGGGGCGGGCCTCAGGGGCGGCCTGCTGCTGCCCGGCACACCACCGGGTTCGGGCCTGCCGGAGCTCTACTCGCAGACGTACGACCCCATTTGGGCGGTCTGCGAGGAACTGGACGTACCCGTGAACCACCACGCGGGCTCCGCGTCCCCGCCCCTCGGCGACGAACCCGCGGCCCGCGCGGTCTTCATGGTCGAGACGACCTGGTTCTCCCACCGCGCCCTCTGGCACCTCGTCTTCGGCGGCGCCTTCCGCCGCCACCCCGGCCTGAAACTCGTCCTGACCGAGCAGGGCTCCGGCTGGATCCCCGGCGTCCTCGACATGCTGGACTACTACCACGGCCGCCTGGTCGCCGCCGCGACCAAGGCGTCCACGGCGGAGTCCAAGTTCGGTGCGGGCCTCGCCGCCCGGATGGGCAAGCCGCCCTCCGAGGTCTGGCACGACAACTGCTATGTCGGCGCCAGCTTCATGCGCCCCCACGAGGTGCCCCTCCGCGACCGCATCGGCATCGACAAGATCATGTGGGGCAGCGACTACCCCCACGACGAGGGCACCTACCCGTACTCCCGAGAGGGCCTGCGCTTCGCCTATGCGGGCGTCCCGCACGACGAACTGGCGGCGATGCTGGGCGGCAACGCGGCCCGCGTCTACGGCTTCGACCTCGACCGGCTGGACCCCATCGCGGCGAAGGTGGGGCCGACGGTGGAGGAGATCGCCGAGCCGCTGGAACAGCCACCGGCGGACGCGACGAGCCCGGTGTTCGCGAGAGGGGCGCGGGTGCGGGTCTGGTGAGGTCGGGGAACGCCGACGGGGGAGCCTCGCCGAAGGGGCGTTGGCCATCGGAGAGCGTCGGTACGGGTGCGATCGCGGCCGGGGTGGCATCCTCCCGGTGTGACGGAATCAACGCACGGCGGCGAGGCCCACAGCGGCGCACTGGCTGAGCGGCTGAACTGGCTGCGGGCGGCCGTTCTGGGCGCCAACGACGGCATCGTGTCCACGGCGGGTCTCGTCGTCGGTGTGGCCGGCGCGACGGACGAGCGCTCCGCCCTGCTCACCGCGGGGCTGGCCGGGCTGCTGGCCGGGTCGATGTCGATGGCCGCGGGGGAGTACGTCTCCGTCTCCACTCAGCGCGACTCGGAGATGGCCGCCCTGGCCCTGGAGCGGCGGGAGTTGCGCGAGCAGCCGGAGGCCGAGCTGGAGGAGCTGACCGAGCTGCTGGAGGAGCGCGGTCTGTCGCGCGAGGTGGCCAGGGAGGCCGCGGAACAGCTGACGGCCCGGGACGCCCTCAGGGCGCACGCGCGCGTGGAGCTCGGCATCGACCCCGACGAGCTGACGAACCCCTGGCACGCGGCATGGGCGAGCTTCCTGGCGTTCACGGCAGGCGCACTGCTGCCGCTGATCGCGATCGTGCTGCCGCCCGCGGGCTGGCGGGTGTGGGTCACCGTGGTGTCGGTTCTCGCGGCCCTGGTCCTCACCGGCTGGAGCAGCGCCCGGCTGGGCGCCGCCGACCCTGGCAGGGCGGTGCTGCGCAACGTGGCCGGCGGGGCGCTGGCGATGGGGGTCACCTACGCGGTCGGCACGCTGCTCGGGGCGGCCGGCGTCTGACCGGCCGGTTGGCGGAGATCACCAAGAAGCAAGCGCGTACTCCCGGTAATACTTGTGGGTAACAACGTCTAGCCGCAGCCCACCAGCGGTTCTACGGTGCCCCCATGCCGAACCTGCCCGATGTCGTGCTCTGGTCGATACCCGCCTTCGTGCTGCTCACCGTGGTCGAGGTGATCAGCGTCCGCATCCATCCCGACGAGGACGCGGCGGGATACGAGACGAAGGACGCCGCGACCAGCGTCGGCATGGGGCTCGGCAGCCTCGCCTTCGACTTCCTCTGGAAGATCCCGATCGTCGCGATCTACACGGCGATCTACGAACTCACCCCGCTGCGCATCCCGGTCCTGTGGTGGACCGTCCCCCTGATGCTCCTCGCCCAGGACTTCTTCTACTACTGGTCGCACCGCGGCCACCACGTCATCCGCATCCTGTGGGCCTGCCACGTCGTCCACCACTCCAGCCGGAAGTTCAACCTCACCACCGCGCTGCGCCAGCCCTGGACGACATGGACGGTCTGGCCGTTCTACGTCCCCCTCGTCGCCGTCGGCGTCCACCCGGCCGCCCTCGCGTTCTGCTCCTCCGCCAACCTCGTCTACCAGTTCTGGATCCACACCGAACGCATCGACAAGATGCCCCGATGGTTCGAGTTCGTCCTCAACACCCCGTCCCACCACCGCGTCCACCACGCCTCCCAGGGCGGCTACCTGGACCGCAACTTCGGCGGCATCCTCATCGTCTGGGACCGGCTGTTCGGCTCCTTCGTGCCGGAGATCGAGCGGCCCGTCTACGGGTTGACCAAGAACATCAACACGTTCAACCCGATCAAGGTGGCCACTCATGAGTACGTCGCGATCGTCAAGGACGTGAAGGCGGCGGAGAGTTGGGGCGAGCGCGCCGGACGGGTGTTCCGTGGGCCCGGCTGGCGGCCGGCCCGGCTCGCGCAGTCGACTTCGGTGAGCGAACCGGCCACCGCCGAGCCGACGCCGGCCGAGGGGACCGCTGTCGCGTGACGGCACCGAACGAGCGACGCGTACGCGTGCGTGCCCTCGCACCCCTCCTGCTCAAGGCCTTCATCGCCGCAACCCTCCTCGACCTCACCTCCCTCGCCGCCGGCTTCACCCCCGGCCACACCGTCGCCAAACCCCTCCTCATGCCGCTCCTCGCCGCCTACGCGTGCGCCCGTGGCGCGCCTCGGCTCCTGCTCGCCGCCCTCCTGTGCGGCTGGGGCGGCGACATCCTGCTCCTGTCCGACGCGGATCCGGCGTTCCTGGCCGGGATGGCCTCCTTCGCCGTCGGCCACGTCTGCTACATCGCGCTCTTCCTGCGCCACGGCACCCCACGCGCGCGTGCCCGTCTCCTCGCCCCCGCCTATGCCCTCGCCCTCGTCATCACGGTCGCCCTGCTGTGGCCGGACCTCCCGGCGGACCTGCGCATCCCCGTCGCCGGCTACAGCACCCTGCTCACCGCGACGGCGTACACCGCCGGCACCCGGCGCGGCCCGGTCGCCGGTCTCGGCGGTGCCCTCTTCATGCTCTCCGACACCCTCATCGCGACCGGCGTCGCCGACTGGCCACAGCCGCCCAGACCCGACCTGTGGATCATGCTCACCTACGCCGCCGGGCAGTTCCTGCTGGTCCGGGGCGCCCTCGACGAGCGGGCCGCGTCGGCGACGACGTACCGTGAAGTGCGCTCGGCCACCCCCTGAGCGCACCCACGACACCGCACGAGAAGGATCCTCGCCATGCGCGCCACCACCATCCACGCCCCCTACGACATGCGTGTGGAGGATGTGCCCGAGCCCGTGGTGCAGCTGCCCACCGACGCCGTGGTGCGGGTGCTGCGCGCCTGTATCTGCGGCAGCGACCTGTGGGCTTACCGCGGCGAGGCGGCCCGGCAACCGGGGCAGCGCATCGGGCACGAGTTCCTGGGCGTCGTCGAGGAGACCGGCTCCGAGGTGGGCACGGTGCGCCGCGGTGACCTGGTCGTCGCGCCCTTCATGTGGTCCGACGGCGTCTGCGACTACTGCCGCGAGGGCCTCACCACCTCCTGCGAACACGGCGGCTTCTGGGGCTCCGTCGGCCACGACGGCGGCCAGGGCGAGGCCGTGCGCGTGCCCTTCGCCGACGGCACCCTCGTCCAACTCCCCAAGGAGGCCGCCTCCGACGACCACCTGCTGTCCGCCCTGCTGACCCTCTCCGACGTGCTCGGCACCGGCCACCACGCGGCCCTCGGCGCGGGCGCCCGCCCGGGCGCCACGGTCGCCGTCGTCGGCGACGGAGCCGTCGGCCTGTGTGCCGTGCTCGCCGCCAAGCGGCTCGGCGCGGAGCGGATCATCGCGCTCGGCCGACACGAGGTCCGCACGGACATCGCCCGCCGCTTCGGCGCCACCGACGTCGTCGCCGAGCGCGGGGACGCGGCCGTCGAGGCCGTACGCGAACTCACCCGCGGCCAGGGCGCGCACGCCGTCGTCGAGGCCGTCGGCACCGAGCAGTCCATGCGTACGGCCGTCGCCATCACCCGTGACGGCGGCGCGATCGGCTTCGTCGGCGTGCCGCACGGCAGCGGCACCGGCGTCGACCTGGGCGTCATGTTCGACCGGAACATCGCGCTGCGCGGCGGTGTCGCACCCGTCCGCACGTACATCCCGGAGCTGCTGCCCGACGTGCTCGACGGCACCATCGACGCCTCGCCGGTCTTCGACATGACGGTCGACGTCGAGGGTGTCCCCGAGGGCTACAAGGCGATGGACGAGCGCACAGCACTCAAGGTGCTCGTCACCAACGGTTGATCGTCAAGTGTTGATCAACCCCTTGGCAGGCCGGTCAACAGCTGATCGGTGTCACCACCAACGGATCGGCAGCGGCAAGGCCGTCAACAACCCCGACATCACGACCACCACCCCCAGGACGACGACCTCCGCACGCGCGGGGGAGCAGGCGGTCAACGGGTCGGCGGCGCGGCGCAGCCGGATCCGCGCCCACAGCGCGAGCGCGGCGACGACGGCCACGAGGACCACCTTGGCGAGCAGGGTGCGCCCGTAGGCCGTCGTCGTCAGCTGGTCCAGGATCGTGCCCGGCGGCATCCGGCGCAGCGAACTCCACACGCCGGTCGCGGTGATGACGGCGAGCAGCACGGCAGCCACGCGCGCGTAGAGCCCGAGCAGGGCCGCGCCCGCGTCGGAGGGGCCCCACCGGCGCAGCATCCGCAGGGCGTGCAGCAGACCGCCGGCCCAGAGCGTGGCGCACGTGAGGTGGATCAGTGTCAGGCCTGACCCGAGGAGCGGGCTGTGCTCGGCGGGAGGATGCGCGCGCAGGGCTTCCGCCGCGATCACCGCGGCCAGCGGCCAGAGTTGGACGGCCGGGCGGCGCGAGCGGGCACACAGGGCCGCCGCGAGGAAGGCGTTGACCTCGAGCAGCGCGAGCTTGCCGTCCCGCGACGCGTAGAGGCCGCCGACATCGATCTGGGCCAGGCTGTGCGGCACCAGGTTGCCCGTCGACACGACCGACGCCAGCCCCAGGGCGGCCACGAAACCGGCGACGGCCGTCCAGGGAGCCCAGCTGCGGGGCGCGTCCTCGGGGGCGCCGGGCAGCGAACGGGCCAGACGGTTCACGAACAGCTCGCCCACCGGGACGCACAGCGCGGTGAACAGCACCGCCCGCAGCAGCGCGATGCCACCGACGCCGGGGGCGGCGGCCTCACCGGTGCCGTGCAGCGCGGCGGACGGGCCCAGCAGGGGTATCAGCGCGGCCAGCGCCACCAGGACGAGGACGGCGACGGCCCGGCCGGCGCCGGGACGCCGTACCGGCCCGCTCGCGTCTGCCACCCCGGCAGTGGGTCTTGTCAACGTCACCTCAAGATCTTCACCAGCCGTCGCAGAACCGGGCAACTGCAGTAAAACAACTGGCGGCACTTCATTCCGGCCTTGGGTACGTTTTTGGTCGCCCCATGACTCAGAACCAACGCGTGGGGTCCGACCCCCAGGGCACCGGCGGACGCGCCCAGTCGCCCGGCCCGCCCGCGAAGGACACCGGCGACAGCGCGTACCGCAACCGCCCGAGCGCGCTGTCCGTCTCGGCGAGCCAGGGTTCGGGTCCGTCGTACGAGAGCTCCCCGGGGGCGTCCCGCTCCGTGCCGTGCACGAGCCACTCGGCCGTCCGGGCCAGTGCCAGGCGCACGAACCGGCTGCCGCCCTCGTCGGCCTGCTCGGTCACCGCCCGCAGCACCGCGGCCGCCAGCAGATAACCCGTCCCGTGATCGAGGGCCTGCGCGGGCAGCACACCCGGCCGCTCCACCGACCCCTCGAGCGCCGCGATCCCGGAGGCGACCTGCACCAGGCTGTCGAAACCCCGCCGCTCGCCCCACGGCCCGTACGCGCCCCACGCCGACACCTGCGCCACGACCACCCCCGGCCGGCGCTCGGCCAGCGCCTCGGGCGACAGCCCGAAATGGTCCAGAGAGCCCGGCCGGTAGCCGGTCACGACGACGTCCGCCGCCGCGAGCAGCTCCTCCAAGGCACGTCGGTCGGTGGTCAGGTCCAGCAGCGCCGACCGCTTCCCGAAGCCCGTGTCGGCGTGCTGGTCCGGCAGTTCGGGCAACCGCGGGGCGTCCACGCGCAGGACGTCCGCACCGAGCAGGGCCAGTGTGCGTGTGGCGACCGGGCCCGCGAGCACCCGGGTCAGGTCCAGGACCCGCAGCCCGGCGGCCGGCAGCAGGGGAGCGCCGTCGATCGGCGCGAGCACACGCGCGCGTGCGGAGTCGAGCCGCTCCCGCTCGACGAGGGGCCGGCGGGCCACCTCGGCGGCCTGCTCGTGCGCGGCCCACTCCTTCGGCGTCCGCAGCGCCACGGCCAGGCCCCCGGCCGCGTACACGGCCTCCTCGACCTCCGACGAGGACCGCTCGGCCAGCGCCGCCCCGACGGCGGCCACGTCCTCCGACGCCTTCAACACACCCAGCAGCCGCGCCCGATGGTGCGGATAGTTGGCATGCGTGCGCACCCAGCCGTCGTTCGTCCGCCAGAACCGTGACAGCGGCGCGAAAGTGACCGGCGGCCGCCCGTCCACCAGCAGTTGCCGCTCACTGTGGAACGCCGTGGCGACCGCCCCGTCGTCGACCCGGACCCCAGGCGCCTCCGCGAGCCCGGCCCGCCGCGCGCCCAGCTCGGCGGCGGCCAGCGCACAGGCTGCGACGCAGGCCCGCGCGAGCTCCCGTACGGGAAGGCGCGCTTCGAGCGCACCCTCCCGCACCACGGTCGACACTCGCGGCAGCAGGGCGGGGTCGCCGCCCAGCGCGGACCATGCGAAGTTGATTCCCGACTTGATTCCAGTCATTACTTCACTATGCAGTATTGACTGAATCAATATATTGAGGGCCTCGCTGGACTACCTGGTCACCGCGTCCAGTGCGTCCACGGTCCCCCAGCCGTAGAAGCCGTTGCGGTTCTTCGACCCCTCGCACACCGCGTCGACCTTGCCGTCCCCGTTGATGTCGTACGGGTCCGTGCACGGCGTGGCGTCGGCCTCGGCGTACAGCAGCGCCTTCACCAGGGCCGCGGAGGCGTGCGGATGGGTTGACTTGATCAATGCGGCGACGGCCGCGACATGCGGCGAGGCCATCGACGTACCGGCCATGTAGCCCCACCTGCCGCCCGGCAGCGTGCCCAGGATCAGGCCGCTGGTGGCCGGCGGGGCCGGGGTCTGGTAGACGGTCGCGTCGCCGCCCGGTGCGGCCAGGTCGATGACGCCCAGGCCGTAGTTGGAGAAGGACGACTTGATGCCCTTCGCGCCCGTGGCCGCGACCGTGACCACACCCGGCAACTGGGTCGGTATGTCAAAGCACTTGGACGGGTCGATCACCCGGTCCGAGGGCGTGCCGTCGTTCGGCGAGACCGGGTCGGTGATCGAGTCGGCCGCCAGGTCGTAGTTCTCGTTGCCGGCCGCGGCGACATTGACCGTGCCCTTCCTCTCCGCGTACCGCGAGGCCCGGGTGACGGCATCCACGAGCGCCTTCTGGTCCGGGTCGTCGGTGCAGTTGAAGTACCAGGGGTCGGTGTAATAGCTGTTGTTCGTCACGTCGACGCCGTGCTCGGCCGCCCATACGAAGCCGCAGACCACGGCCTCCGTGTAGAAGTAGCCGGCGGTCGTGGCCACCTTGATGCCGGCGACCTTGACCCCGGGCGCCACGCCCGTCATGCCGACGCCGTTCTTCGCGGCCGCGATCTCGCCGGCCACGTGCGTGCCGTGCGGGCTCTCCCCGGTGGTCGGCCGCCAGGCGCCGTCGGTCGTGTCCGGCTTGCCCGACACACAGTTGACCGACGCCTCGCGGTCGAAGTTCGGGGCGATGTCCGGGTGCGTGTCGTCGACACCGGTGTCGATCACGCCGACGGTCACCTTCGGGCTGCCCAGCGACACCTCGTGCGCCTTGTCCGCCTTGATGGCGGACAGGTCCCACTGGAGCGGCTCGAGCGGGTCCTGTCCGTCGGCGGCCTTGACGTCCTTCAACTCGTCGGCGGTGAGCGCCTTCGGCGTGCCCACATCGGTCGTCGACTGGGCGGGCAGCGGCGCGTTGCGCGTGTTGCCGGCCGACTCCACGCCGGGCACCTTGCGCAGGATCCGGGCGAAGTCGGCGTTCGACGAGTGGACGACGATCACGCCGATCTGGTCGTACGACGTCAGGATCGTGCCGCCGGCCTCGGCGATCGCCTTCTTCACATGCGCCGAAGGGCCGTGCCCGGGGCGGACGTTGACGACGTAGCTGAGTGCGGTGGCGTCCGCCGACACCGACGTCGCGGCCGTCGGCGCGGCCTCCGCCGCGGAGGCGGTGACGTTCGGCAGGATCGCGAGGGCCGTCGCCGTCGCCATCCCGAGCGGAAGGGCGAGCGCGCGGCGGAAGCGCGGGTGAGGCGCTGTCATGTGTCAGAGTCTCCAGTTCGTTTCGCGGGAGGAGCGGTGCACGAGCGGTACGAGCGGACCGTGCGGGAGGTCCGGGGCGGCGCGGTCGTCGTCAACGTCCGCGCCGCCCCTGCAGAGGGAGTGGACCTACTTCACCGCGCGCAGCGCGTTGACGATGCCGAAGCCGTAGAAGCCGTTGACCCGCTTGCCGCCGACGCAGGTCGCGTCCACGACGCCGTCGCCGTCCCCGTCGTACGGGTCGGTCGGGCAGCCCGGGTTGTCCGCCTCGGCCTTGAGCAGCCCCTGCAGCTGGGCCGGGGTCGCCCACGGGTACGTCGACTTCAGCAGCGCGGCCACGGCCGCGACGTGCGGAGTCGCCATCGACGTGCCCTGGAGGTAGCCGTACTGGTTGTTCGGCATCGTGGACAGGATGCGGCCGTTCTTCGACGGCGTGTCCGGGATCTGGAACTTGTCGCCGCCCGGCGCCGCCACGTCGATCACACCGTCGCCGTAGCTGGAGTAGTAGGACTTCGCGCCCTTGACGCCGGTCGCGCTCACCGTGACGACGCCCGGCAGCTGGGTCGGCACGTCGAAGCACTCGTGCGGGTCGACCGTACGGCTGACCGGGGTCGAGTCGTCGGGGCTGGAGTCGTCGACAAGGGCGTTCGAGTCGAGGTCGTCGTTGGAGTTGCCCGCCGCCGCGACATTGAGCGTGCCCTTGCGCTGGGCGTACAGCTGGGCCCTGTTGACCGAATCAACGATGGCGCGTTGATCGGGGTCGTCCATGCAGTTGTACTGCCACGGATCGACGTAGTAGCTGTTGTTGGTGATCTCGACGCCGTGGTCGGCGGCGAACACGAAGGCGCACACGACGCTCTCGGGGAAGAACAGCTGGTTCGCGTCCGGCTGGGCCACCGTGATGCCGGCGACCTTCACACCGGGCGCGACACCCGCGACACCGATCCCGTTGCGGGCGGCGGCGATCTCGCCCGCCACATGCGTGCCGTGGTAGTGGTCGGCGTCCACCGGCCGCCAGGAGCCGTACGTCGTGTCGGCCTTGCCGCTCACGCAGTTCGCGGACTGCGAGGGCGAGAAGTTCGGCGCGATGTCGGGGTGGGTGTCGTCGACGCCGACGTCGATGACCGCGACGGTCACGCTCCTGCTGCCCGGGTCGATCCTGGCGGCCTTGTCGGCGCCGATCGCCCTGAGGTCCCACTGGTCGGCTTCGAGCGGCTCCTCCCCGGCCGTCGAACTCCCCGCGACCTTCGCCGCCTCGGCCTTGGAGAGGTACTGCACCGCGCCCTCGTCCGTCGTCCCCGCCGCCTGCACCGGCGAGGTCCGCGAGGCGCCCGCGGACTGCACGCCGCGTACCTTGCGTATCTCCTTGGCGAAGTCGGGGTTCGCCGAATGGACGACGATCACACCGATCCTGTCGTACGACACCACGACGGAACCGCCGGCCGCATTGATCGCCGTCTTGACCGACTTGATCGTGTGCGGATCCGTCTTCGTGTTGACGAGATACGCGAAGGAGTCCGCGTCGGCCGCCTGCGCGGCGGACTCCACGCGCGGGGCGGCCTGCGCGGCCGTCGGCAGGAAGCCGAGCGAGGCGGTCAGGGACAGCACGACCGGCACCGCGAGGGCGAGCCGGCGTCTGGAACGCAGATGAGCCATGGGGTCTCCACATCATCCGGAAATGAAACGGCCCGAGACACAGGTGGTGCTCGGGCAGGTACATGACGGGCGGTCCAGGCCGCAAACTATCTCCCGAAGTCGCTGGTCAGCAATGAGTTGCCCAAGGCGAGTTCGGAAACTGGTCAAGGGAGTTGAACCCGTCCTCGCGTGGCGCCGTGACCTTGGACAGGGAGCACGAGGACACTCGCCCCCGATCCCCGTCACAACCGCATCCGCAACGCGAGGAGACTCCGTGGCCACCGAGACACCGCCCCCCTCGAAGACCCCAACCAAACTCCCCAGTACCGAGGAGTTCGTCGCGGAGCAGGAGAGTGCGGAATTCGGTGAACTGCGCCGTACTCACCGCTCCTTCGCCTTTCCGCTCACCATCGGCTTCATCGCCTGGTACCTGCTGTACGTCCTGCTGTCGAACTACGCGGACGACTTCATGGGCACCCAGGTGGTCGGCAACGTCAACGTGGCCCTGGTGCTGGGCCTCGCACAGTTCCTGACCACGTTCCTCATCGCCTGGTGGTACTCGCGGCACGCCGCCGCAAAACTCGACCCCAAGGCCGAGGCGATCAAGTCCCGACTGGAGGGCGGCGAATGAGCCCCGCGCAGCACACCCTCCTCGCCGCAGGCGAGGCGAGCGAGCACCGGCCGCTGATCATCACCCTGTTCGCGGTGTTCGTCGCCGCGACCCTCGTCATCACCGTCTGGGCCGGCCGCCAGACCAAGGACGCCGCCGACTTCTACGCGGGCGGCCGTCAGTTCACCGCCTTCCAGAACGGCCTCGCCGTCTCCGGCGACTACATGTCCGCCGCGTCCTTCCTCGGCATCGCGGGCGCCATCGCCCTCTTCGGCTACGACGGCTTCCTGTACTCCATCGGCTTCCTGGTCGCCTGGCTGGTCGCCCTGCTCCTGGTCGCCGAGCCGCTGCGCAACTCCGGCCGCTACACCATGGGCGACGTCCTCGCGTACCGGATGCGCCAGCGCCCGGTCCGTACGGCGGCCGGCACCTCCACCATCGTCGTGTCGATCTTCTACCTGCTGGCCCAGATGGCGGGCGCGGGCGTGCTGGTCTCGCTGCTGCTCGGCATCACCAGCGACGCCGGCAAGATCGGCATCGTCGCCCTGGTCGGCGTACTGATGATCGTGTACGTCACCATCGGCGGCATGAAGGGCACCACCTGGGTCCAGATGGTCAAGGCCGTGCTGCTGATCGCGGGCGCCCTGCTGCTGACCTTCATGGTGCTGGTGAAGTTCAACTTCAACGTCTCCGACCTGCTCGGCTCGGCCGCCGACAACAGCGGCAAGGGCTCGGCCTTCCTGGAGCCCGGTCTGAAGTACGGCGCCACCGGCACCACCAAGCTCGACTTCATCTCCCTCGGCATCGCCCTGGTGCTCGGCACCGCGGGCCTGCCGCACATCCTGATCCGCTTCTACACGGTGCCGACCGCCAAGGCCGCCCGTAAGTCCGTGATCTGGGCGATCGGCCTGATCGGCGCCTTCTACCTGATGACCCTCGCCCTCGGCTTCGGCGCCGCCGCGCTGATCAAGCCGGACGAGATCATCGCCTCCAACAAGGCGGGCAACACGGCCGCACCCCTCCTCGCCCTCCATCTGGGCGGCGTCGACTCCAACTGGGGCGCGATCCTGCTCGCCACCATCTCCGCGGTCGCCTTCGCCACGATCCTCGCGGTCGTCGCCGGTCTGACCCTGGCCTCGTCGTCCTCCTTCGCGCACGACATCTACGCGAACGTCATCAAGAGGGGCCAGGCCACCGAGAAGCAGGAGATCGGCGCGGCCCGCTGGGCCACCGTCGGCATCGGAGCCGTCTCGATCGTCCTGGGCGCCCTAGCCCGCGACCTGAACGTGGCCGGCCTGGTCGCCCTCGCCTTCGCGGTCGCCGCCTCCGCCAACCTCCCGACGATCCTCTACAGCCTCTTCTGGAAGCGGTTCACCACCTCCGGAGCCCTGTGGTCGATCTACGGCGGCCTGGTCACCGCGGTCGGCCTGGTGCTGTTCTCGCCGGTCGTCTCCGGCAAGGAGACCTCGATGTTCCCGGACGTCGACTTCCACTGGTTCCCGCTGGAGAACCCCGGCATCATCTCGATCCCGGTCGGCTTCCTCCTCGGCGTCCTCGGCACCTACCTGTCGAAGGAAGAGCCCGACAAGGGCAAGTACGCGGAGCTGGAGGTCCGGTCCCTGACCGGCACCGGCGCGCACTGAGAACCCACCGATACGCCCCCTGACCGGCCGCGTCGTAGATCCCTACGACGCGGCCGCGTCGTACCTCGTGGGATCGGGACGCTGTCGTTGTCAGCTGTGTCACGTAGGCTCGCAGGTGACGGGAGAAGATGGAGCCGCACTGATCCGCTACGAGGGAGGGGGCCCACGTGCTCATCGACACCTATGGCCGAGTGGCCACCGACCTGAGGGTCTCGCTGACCGACCGGTGCAACCTCCGCTGTACGTACTGCATGCCCGAGGAGGGCCTGCAGTGGCTGGCCAAGCCCGACCTGCTCACGGACGACGAGATCGTCCGCCTGATCGACATCGCCGTCACCTCGCTGGGCATCGAGGAGGTCCGCTTCACCGGCGGGGAACCCCTCCTGCGCCCCGGCCTGGTGGGCATAGTGGAGCGCGTCGCCGCGCTGACGCCCCGCCCCCGGATGTCCCTCACCACCAACGGCATCGGCCTCAGGCGCACGGCGAAGGCACTGAAGGCGGCGGGCCTGGACCGGGTGAACGTGTCCCTGGACACCCTCCGCCCGGACGTCTTCAAGACCCTCACCCGCAGAGACCGGCACAAGGACGTCCTCGAGGGCCTCGAAGCAGCCCGCGACGCCGACCTCACCCCGGTCAAGGTCAACACGGTCCTGATGCCGGGGCTGAACGCCGACGAGGCCCCCGACCTCCTCGCCTGGGCCGTCGAGCACGACTACGAACTGCGCTTCATCGAGCAGATGCCTCTGGACGCCCAGCACGGCTGGAAGCGCGACGGCATGGTCACGGCGGGCGACATCCTGACCTCCCTGCGCACCCGCTTCGACCTCACCCCCGAAGGCACCGACGAGCGGGGCTCGGCCCCGGCGGAGCGCTGGCTGGTCGACGGCGGCCCGCACCGAGTGGGCGTCATCGCCTCGGTCACCCGCCCCTTCTGCGCGGCCTGTGACCGCACCCGCCTCACGGCCGACGGCCAGATACGCACCTGCCTCTTCGCCCGGGAGGAGACAGACCTCCGAGCCGCACTGCGCAATGGCGCCCCCGACGAGGAGATCGCCCGCATCTGGCGTCTGGCGATGTGGGGCAAGAAGGCGGGCGCGGGCCTGGACGACCCGTCCTTCGTCCAGCCGGACAGGCCCATGTCGGCGATCGGCGGCTAGGCCCCCTCGGGAGCCTGCCAGTCCTCGAACTTCACGACGTCCTTCAGGAAACCCCGCACCCCGAGAAACTGCGAAAGATGCTCCCGGTGCCCCTCGCACGCGAGCCACGTCTTTCGCCGCTCCGGAGTGTGGATCTTCGGGTTGTTCCACGCCAACACCCAGACGGCATCGGCACGGCAGCCCTTCGCGGAGCAGATGGGGTTCTCGTCACTCACGGATTTCGTCTCACAAGTACGCCAAACAAGGCGACGCCGAGCAGCCACGGGGGGAGCTGCCCGGCGTCGGTCCGTCGCTCCGACGGGGGATGCGGAGCGCCTACGAAGTATGTCACGGGTAAGCCGTCGCCCGGCACCGGAACAGCATGATTGATCTGAGCTTTTCTTGAGCTTGGTGCGGAGTCGCCTTCCGTTTGCAAGGCATTCTGCATCGCTCACGCCCGGTCGTGAGGCTCGCTTCGTGTGCCCGGCGCAGGCTCCGTCGCGACATCTTCCGGGACCGGTTCCGCGAAGCCGTCATTCGTCCGCGGCGGCGCAATCATCGGACGCATCGGCGCGGTCACGAAGGTCGACGGAAGCGACGGCGCGTTCTCCCGCCCGGCGTTCGCGACCACCACGGCGATGTACGGCAGCACCGCCCCGAGGACCAACGCCACGATCGCGACGTGCCGTTCGACATTCCACAGCGTGGCCGCGAGAATCACCGACACCGTACGGATGGACATGGAGATGACATACCGTCGCTGCCGGCCGCGCACGTCCTCCTGGAGACCCGTCCGGGCTCCGGTGATCCGGAACACCTGGCCGTTGCCGTCGCCGTGCTGCTTCCGCATCACACTCCACCATCCGCCCGCATCGGCCCCGCCC
>Ga0075367_10000061_pt1 | contig 26730 bp, 26 predicted proteins | sample EndMethybrTD3032_FD_71399 | JGI IMG/M metagenome (GOLD analysis project Ga0075367, IMG submission 71399) | Populus endosphere microbial communities from Tennessee, USA - Endosphere MetaG P. TD hybrid TD303-2 | ecosystem: Host-associated > Plants > Roots > Endosphere | place: USA: Tennessee... | reverse complement strand
GGCAAGGCCATCAGTCGTTCATCTTTCCGCGTCGTGCGACAAAATCCATGATCGCATGGGGTTCCATCAGGGCACAGGTCAGCCCTGCCCCCGCGACCGATCCCGGCATCCCCCATACCACGCTGCTTGGCTCATCCTGGGCGACGATCCAGCCGCCCGCTGCCACGATATCCCGCGCCCCGGCCGTGCCGTCGCGGCCCATGCCCGTCAGCACGACCCCCGCCGCGCCCGCGCCATAGACATCGGCCATGGCGGCGAACATCGGGTCGACGCCCGGCAGATTGCCCGACGGCGTCCGTTCCGGGTCCAGCACCACGCTCACCCGGCCATGCAGCCCGCGCCGCAACAGCAGATTGGCGTCGCCCGGCGCGACATAGACGGTGTCGGGCGCCAGCTGATCGCCGGCCTCCGCCACCTTGACCCGCAGGCTGGTCATGCGCGCCAGTTGCTGCGCGAAATAGACGGTGAAACTGACCGGCAGATGCTGGGTCAGCAGGATCGGCACGCCCAGCGGCGCGGTCATGCCGCTGAACAACTGGCTGAGCGCATGGATGCCCCCGGTCGACGCCCCGATGCCCAGGCAGGCCAGGGGCTCGACCGCTGCGCTGGGCGCATGAGCGGGCGGAACCATGGACGACCGCTGCGCCGGTGCCGTCGGCGCTTCGCCGCCGAACAGCCGGCCGAGCCGATCGATCAATGCCTGGGGAAATTGCTCGCCAAAGCTGCCGCTGCCCGGCTTGGAGAGAATATCGCTCGCGCCCAGCGCCAGTGCCTCGATCGCCGCCGCACTACCCTCCTCGCAGCGGCCCGACAGGATCGCCACCTTGCCCTGCGGGTTCGATCGCAGGATCGCGGGCAGCGCGGCCAGGCCGCTCTGCCCCGGCAGCTCGATGTCGAGCAGCACCAGGTCGACGCTATGTTCGGCCAGATAGCGCAGCGCATTTTCCGCGCTGTTGGTCTTGTGGACGACGGTGAAGCCGGGATCGGCGTTCAGGATGCGCTCGATCACCGTGCGCACCACCACCGAATCGTCAACCACCAGCGTGCGCACCGCAGGAGCGGTGTGGCTGTCGAGGCTGACCATGGTCGGCACGAAGGCGGTCATTGACGGGCTTTCAGAACGAAGAGGCTGGGAAAGACGGCGATATCCTCGAAGGGAGGAACCGGGCCTAGATGACCCCGACGATCGCCAGCTTGCTCTCCAGCGTCTCGCGGTCGAACGGCTTCATCACATATTCGTCGGCCCCGGCCTCGACCGCCGCCTTGATATGGCCGATGCCATTTTCCGTGGTGCAGAAGATGATCTTGGGCCGGGCCTCCATCTTGGTGGCCGACAGCGCCTGCAGAAATTCCATCCCGCTCATCACCGGCATGTTCCAGTCGAGCAGCACCACGTCGGGCAGGCTGGCCTCGCACTGGGTCAGGGCATCCTGCCCGTCCACCGCTTCGGTCACGGTCAGGTCCAGCGATTCCAATATGTGGCGTGCCACTTTGCGGATGACCTTGGAATCATCGACGACCAGGCAGTTCTTCATGAAGCGTCCCTTTGATTTTTACGTGCCGGGAGGAGAGGCGTAAACGCGAAAGGCGAGGAAATGGTAAACGACGCGGCCAAGCGATCAGGCCGCCTGTGCCTGGGCACCGGCCTCGATGAAGCCGGCCAGCGACACCAGCAGATGGGGCACGCCCTCATGCTCCACCACGCCGCGCGCAAAGGGCATCCAGGCCGAATCCAGCTGTCCGCGCAGCGGCAGTTCGCCCTCGGGCACACGGCAGATATCCGACACGCCATCGACCATCAGGCCATAGCTATGGCCGCTGATATTGGCGATGATCGCCAGGTCGCGCTGGTCGGCCGGCGTCGCGCGCCCATGAATCAGCGCGGCGACATCGATGATCGTCAGCACCCGGCTCCGCAGTGCGGAAAGACCCGCGACATGCACGCCCATGCCGGGCACCGGCGATATTTCGGTCAGCTTGACCACCGCCTCGACCTCACTGGCATCGACCGCGATGCGGGCGCCGGCCAGCGTTGCCAACAGATAGAGTTGCTCCATCGCTCTTCCCCTTATCCGCGCGTGCCGGACAGCGCCGCCATCAGCGCGTCCTGGTCATAGCGGTAGATGCTGGCATCCATTGGCCCGGTGGCCCGCGGCGTGGCGCGCAGATGCACCACACGGCATCCCATGATCTCGGCCACCTGCCCGACATCGCCGGCCGAATAGAGCACGATATCCTGCGCATCGACGGCGTCGCCCGGCAGTCCCAGCACCACTTCATGCCCGGCCTGGCGCAGCAGCGGCGCCAATATCTCGCGGGTCCAGCCATCCTCCGCATCGGCCAGCAGGCAACGGCCCCGGCTCTGCGGAGCGATCGGCTCCTGCGGCAATGCGGCAAAAAGGGCGAAGGGGTTGATGACCTCCAGATGCTCGCCATCGACCACCGCAACACCGCTCAATACGCCGTGCATCGCCACCATGTCGGGCACCAGCGGCATCTGGACGATGTCCAGCACCGTCGCGACCGGGTAGCAGGCTTCCAGGCTGCCATCGCGCAAGCGCAGCGCACAAACCTTGTCCTCGGCAAAGGCGTGACAGCCGTTCACCACCGGCACCAGCCGCTCGTCCAGCCGGACGAAGGCCTGGCCGCCGGACCGGCCGAACAGGCTGGCGTCGATATCCTCGACCCGCTCGATCAGCGACAGGCGCAGCAGGCGCCGTTCGCCCGACAATTCCTCGAAACGCAGGGCCGCCACCATTTCGACGCCAGCCTCCTGCGCGGCGGCATCCGCCACCGCGCCATGGGCGCGATCGTCGATCAGGTTCGGCAGGCGCGCCGCATTGGCCAGGCCCGCCGCATCCAGCAGCAGCATCGGCTTGCCATTGTCGGGCAGGGTCATGCCGGCATAGACGCCGCTCGCCATCACCAGCGGCGATGCGGGACGGATCACCAGTTCCTCATGATTCTCGACCGCGGACACGCCCATGGCAAAGGGCACGCCGGTCGCCGATCGCACCACCATCACGGCGCGCGGCCCGACCTGCTGCGGCTTGGCCATGCCCAGCACATCTTCCAGGTCGATCATCGAATGGCGGAGCGACCGGATCGTCGCGATCTTGGCGCCGCCGACATCGGCGATCTGCATCATCTCGTTATTGTCGTGCAGTATCTCGACCACCGCCGCGCGCGGGATGGCGAAATGCAGGCCGCCGGCGCGCACGATCAGGCCCGGAATGATGGTCAGCGTCAGCGGCACGCGCAGCGTGATGCGCAGCCCCTGCCCCGGATGATTGTCCAGCGCGATGACGCCGCCGATCCGTTCGATATTGGCGCGCACCACGTCCATGCCGACACCGCGCCCCGACACCGCCGTCACCTTGGCCGCCGTCGTCAGCCCCGGCTGGAAGATCAGGTCCAGCTTGTCCTGCTCGGTCATCCGCGCCGCAGCATCGGGCGTCAGCCGCCCGGCCACGATCGCCTTTTCCACCAACCGCGCGCTGTTGATGCCGGCGCCATCGTCGCTGATCTCGATCACGATCTGGTTGCCCGACTGGCGCGCCTCCAGCCGCAAGCGGCCGGCCTCCGGCTTGCCCGCCGCGCGCCGCCGCTCAGGCATCTCGATGCCATGGTCGATGCTGTTGCGCACGATATGGGTGAGCGGGTCGACGACCATCTCCACCATCTCGCGGTCCATCTCGACATCGCCGCCTTCCAGGCTCAGCTCGATCCGCTTGTCGAGATCGCGGCTCAGGTCGCGCACCATGCGCGGCATCGCCGCGAACAGGCGCTCGACCCGCTGCATGCGGGTCTTGGAAATCACGTCGCGCATGTCGGCGACACAGGTGGACAGCCGCTCGAACGCGCTGTCCAGTTCAGGGTCGGCCGACCGGTCGCGCAGCTTGCGCGACAATTCGTTGCGCGCCAGCACCATGTCCGACACGCCGTTCATCAGCTGGTCGATCAGCGACAGCGGCAGGCGGATGGTGCGCAGCGCCTGGCCCTGGCGCACCGCCGCAACCGGGGCCGCCGGCTCTTCGGGCTCCGCTTCCTCGGCTGGCGCGGCCGGCGCCTCCACCTGCGTCAGCGCGCCGATCAGATATTCGTCATTCTCGTTGGGCAGCGCCGCGCCGCGGGCCACCGCCTCGGCCAGTTCGCCGATCCGGTCCATGATCGCCAGCACCGCGCTGACGGTCGCGGGATCGGGCTTGCGATGGCCGGCGCGAATCTCCGACAGCACATCCTCGGCCGCATGGCTCAATTTCTCGAAGCGCGGCAGATTGAGGAAGCCGCACCTCCCCTTGACCGTGTGGAAGAAGCGGAAAATGGCGTCCAGCCGCTGGCTATCGCCCGGATTGGCCTCCCAGGCGACGACTTCGCCCGCCAGGGCCTCCAGCGTTTCCTGCGTTTCGGATATGAATTCCTGAAGTAACTCGTCCATTCCCACGACCTTTGGATGCGCGCGAGGGCACCATGGCCGGCCGTGGTTAAGGGGCCGTTAAAGGCGAGAGCCGGCAAAGAAAAAGGGCGCCGCAAGCGCGACGCCCCTTTGGCCCGATGGTCGGTGCCGCAGCGGATCAGTGCTGCTTCTTCTCCACCGCGTCGGCGGCAGCCTCGCCCGCCTCGCGGGTGGCGTCGGCCTTGTTCTCCAGCGCGTCGGCCGCATTTTCGGCTGCATTCTCGGCGTTGCCCGACAGGTTGTCGGCCATCGCTTCCATGTTCGCGGCCTGGTTGTCGAGAGCGTCCGCCTGATTCTCGTAGGCATTCTCGACCTTGTTTTCCTGCTTGGAATCGCACGCGGCGAGCGAGACCATGCTGGCAAGGCCAAGGATTGCGACGAAGCTTTTCACAGCGTTTTCTCCTGTTGCGCCCCCTCAGGGCAGACATGTTCGACACGAGGTTCGGGACGATCCATGCCATCCCGAACCCTGACGCCGATCAACCGGCCGCGCGCCCAATGGTTCCCATCAGGGCCTCGGTTCGTCGCAATCGCTTATTTTTTCAGCGAGTCGCGAATCTCGCGCAGCAGCACGATATCCTCGGGCGTGACGGCCGGCGCCGGCGCTTCCTCGGGCTTGGCCAGAACCTTGTTCACCAGCTTCACCAGCAGGAAGATGATGAAGGCCAGGATGATGAAATTGACCAGCACGGTGAGGAACTGACCCCAGCCGAACATGGCGACACCGGCCGCCTTCAGGTCGGCATAGCTGTTGGGATTGCCCTTGAACCCCTCGGGAAGGTCGCCCAGGCGCAGGAAGTAGCCCGAAAAGTCAGCGCCGCCGAAAAGATAGCCGACCACCGGCATGATCAGGTCATCGGTCAGCGACTTGGTGATGGTGGCGAACGCGCCACCGATGATGACACCGACCGCCAGGTCCATGACATTGCCGCGATTGATGAACGTCTTGAATTCCGAAATCAGCCCCATGATGAACCTCTTGTCCTGCCTTCGATAAACTCTGCATGGCCCGTTGCACGCCATCCGACAACGCCCTATTTCCGTCAGCGAAACAGAGCCGAGGATGTTCCATGCTTTTCCCGCGTCGCCTCTCCCGCCTTTTGCTGCCGGTCATGGGCGCGCTTGCGCTGTCCGCCTGCGGCATCAACAGCGTCCCCACTGCCGAGGAAAATGCCAAGGCCAAATGGGCTGACGTCCAGGCGCAATATCAGCGCCGCGCCAACCTGACCGGCAATCTCGTCGCCACGGTCAAGGCCGCCGGCAAGCAGGAACAGGCGACGCTGACCGCCGTGACCGAAGCCCGCGCCAAGGCAACCTCGATCCAGATCAACGCCGCCGACCTGTCCGATCCGGCCAAGGTCGCGCAATATCAGGCCGCCCAGGCACAACTGAGCCAGGGCCTTGGCCGCCTGCTCGCCTCGGTCGAGGCCTATCCCGACCTCAAGACCAACGAGAATTTCCTGCAGCTCCAGTCGCAGCTGGAAGGCACGGAAAACCGCATCGCCGTCTCGATCCGCGACTATAATGAAGCGGTGCAGGCCTATAATACCCGCATCCGCACCTTCCCCGACGCGATCGGCGCCAAGCTGATCCATGGCGCCAAGCCCATGGCCCCGTTCCAGGCGGTCACGCCCGGCGCGGAAGAAGCGCCCAAGGTCGACTTCGGCAACTGAGCCGATAACGATGATGCGGCGCCTGCTGCTGGTCCTGTTGCCCCTGCTTGCTGCCTGCAGCGGGGCCGCAGCCGATGCGCCCAAGCCGGCCATTGAATTGACGGGTCGCGTGGTGGACAAGGCAGGCTTGCTTGATAGCGCGACCGCGACGGCCCTGACCGCCCGCCTTGCCCGGCTGGAACGACAGACCGGCGTACAGATGGTGATCGCCACGACACCCACTCTCGGCGGCAAGGCGATCAACGATTATTCGCTGCGGCTTGCACGCAGTTGGGCGCTCGGCAGTAAGGAACGTAATGACGGTCTTTTGCTTCTCGTTGCGCCGACCGAGCGCAAGGTCCGCATCGAAGTGGGCAAGGGTCTGGAGACGGTGATGAAGGACGAGGTCTGCGACCAGATCATCCGCCGCATGATGATGCCGCATTTCGCGGCCGGCGATCCGCAATCCGCGATTCTCGCCGGATCGGGCGCTATGATCGAAGTGCTGGAACATCGCCCCGCTCGGAAGGTGGCGGCATGAAGATGCTTCGCTCTATACTGCTGGTCCTTGCGCTGCTGGTCTTCATACCGGCGGCGCAGGCACAGACCTTTCCCAAGCTGACCGGTCAGGTGGTCGATGCCGCCAACCTGCTCTCGCCGCAGCAGGAACAGGCGCTGACCGCCAAGCTGGCTGCACTCGACAAGCAGAGCGGCCGGCAGGTGGTGGTCGCCACCATCCCCGACCTCCAGGGCTATGAGATTGGCGACTATGCCTATCAGCTCGGCCGCAGCTGGGGCATCGGCAGCAAGGAAAAGGACGACGGCACGATCCTGCTGGTCGCCCCGAACGAGCGCAAGGTGTGGATCGCCACCGGCTATGGTGTCGAGGGTATCGTCACCGACGCGCTCGCCTCGCGCATCTATCGCACCGCCATCATCCCGCGTTTCAAGGCCGGCGACTTTCCCGGTGGCATCGATGCGGGCGTCAACGAACTCGCCACCCTGCTGACCCTGCCGCCCGAGGAGGCGAAGGCGCGCGCCGCCGCAGCCGAGGCGGAGCAGCGCAAGGGTGACAGCGGCGGCGGCGCCGTAATGCTGGTCTTCTGGGTCATCGTGATCGTCATCGTCGGCATCTCGATGTTCGCCAGCCGCGGCGGCCGCGGTCGCCGCTATCGCGGCGGTGCCGGCCCGGTCATCATCTGGGGCCCGTCCGACAGCGGATGGGGCAGCGGCGGCGGTTCCGGTTGGGGCAGTGGCGGCGGTGGCTGGGGCGGCGGCGATGGCGGCGGCTTTTCCGGCGGTGGCGGCAGCTTCGGCGGCGGCGGTGCGGGAGGCAGCTGGTGAAGCCGGTACAGTTCAGCGAACGCGATCATGACCTTGTCTCGGCCGCCGTGATGGAGGCCGAACAGCAGACATCGGGCGAGATCGTGCCGATCGTCGCCCGCCGGTCCGACGCCTATCATGATGTCGGCCTGCACTGGGCGATCGGCACCGTGTTCGTCGTCCTCGCCTTCTTCGCCTTCTTCCCGGACTATCTGCGCGACCTGGCCGGCCGGCTGCTGGGCGATTGGGACCATCAGGTCGCCGACTGGAAGATGCTGACCCTATTGCTCGGCGACCTGATCCTCGACTTTCTGGTGGTGCGCTATCTGCTGGCGATCATGCCGCTGCGCATGGCGCTCACCCCGCGCGCGACCAAGGCGCGCCGGGTCCGCCGCCGCGCCATATTGCTGTTCCGCGCCGCCGCCGAGGCCCGCACCGCCGGCCGCACCGGCGTGCTCATCTATCTCTCGCTCGACGAGCATCGCGCCGAGATCGTCGCCGACAAGGCGATCAACGATCGCGTCACGCCCGAAGCCTGGGGCGAGGCAATGGCGCTGCTGATCGATGCGGTGCGCGACGATCGGCCGGGCGAAGGCCTTGCCCTCGCCATCGGCCGGGTCGGCGCGATCCTGGCGCCGCACTTCCCCCGCGCCGCCGACGACATCAACGAACTGCCGGACAGACTGATCGAATTATGAGCGACAATGACTGGAACGCGCCCGAGGAAGTCATGTGGACCGGGCGCTTCATCACCACGAAGAAGCGCGGCAAATGGGAATATGTCGGCCGCGCCCGCGGCATCCGTGCCGCCGTCATCCTGGCGATCGACGAGGACGAAGACGGCCGCCATGTCCTGCTGGTCGATCAATATCGCGTGCCGCTCGGCAAGCGCTGCATCGAACTGCCCGCCGGCCTGGTCGGCGATCATGACGCCGACGAGGACGCCAGCCTCGCCGCCAGCCGCGAACTGGAGGAGGAGACCGGCTATCTCCCCGGTCGCCTCGAATCGCTCGGCGAATTTTTCAGCTCGCCCGGCATGGTCTCGGAAAGCTTCACCCTGTTCCGCGCCCATGATCTGGTAAAGACCGGTGAAGGCGGCGGCGTCGACAGCGAGGATATCCGCGTCCACCGCGTCCCCCTCGCCGCCCTGCCGGACCAGATCGCCACCTGGCGCGAACAGGGCTTCGCCATGGACGTGAAGCTGCTCCTGCTCCTCGGCGCAGGGTTCATCGCCTGAATGCAAACATACCTCGCCCCTCCCTTCCAGGGAGGGGTTGGGGTGGGTAGCGAGCGCAGCGAGCTTCTGCCCCATCGACGTAGACCACGGCTTCCGCGGCACACCCACCCCCTCACCCAACCCGATACCAGTCCGCCACCCGGTCGAGCGCGAGCCCCAGCACCAGCTTGCCCGCGCGGCTCGGCCAGCCCAGCGCCCGCTCCGCCGGTCCCAGCCCCTCGCCCGCGCACACCACCCGCCACAATATGTCCGCCAGTCCCGGCCCCGCCGCTTTCACCGCGCCATCGAACCGCTCACGCGCCGAGAGCTGCGCGGCGCTCGGATCGAGCATCGCCGCTGCGCCACCCCGTCGCCGCTCCGCCGGTGCCCCGTCCCAGCGCATCGTCACCCGCGCGCCCAGCCCCGCCTGCTCCCAGTCGCGCCGCAGTCTCTCCCCCGCCGCCAGCTGCCGGTCGCTCACATGCCCCCGCGCATGCAGCCAGGCGAGCGGCGATTCCCCCAGATGCAGCTTCACCGCCTGCATCTTGCCGGCAGGGTCTTCGATCATCTGGTCGACAAACTGGGCGGCCATGGCGGCATCTCCTGACAGGGTGGGAAAGGCCAGGGGCTTGCCACGGCGGATAATCTGTAGGAAAGAGAAAACCAAATAGGTTATCAACCCGAGGACAGCCATGATCACCCGCATCCGCGAGGTCCGCAAGGCCAAGGGCCTGACGCTGGAACAGGTGGGCCTGCTCTGCCTGCCGCCGACCACCGCCCAGACCATCGGCCGGCTCGAAACCGGCACCCGCACCGTCTCGGTCAAATGGCTGAACCGCATTGCCGATGCGCTCGGCGTCACCAGCGCCGAACTGGTCGCCCTGCCCGGCCAGAGCGAAGTGCCGGTCGCTGCCCTGCTCGGGCCGGAGGGCGCGCGCGCACCCGTCCGCGCCCTGTCCTTCCCGCCGCCCGTGCCTGCCGACGGCATGATCGGCATCCAGGTCAATGCCAGCATCGGCGACTATCGCAGCGGCGACGCCATCTGGTGCCGTCGTATCGCCCCGGCCGATTTCGCCAGCGCCTTGAACCGCGACGTCCTCTTCCCCCGCCCCGCCGGCCGCTTCCTGTTCGGCCGCCTCATCGGCCGCGAGGGCGACCGGCTCCAGATATTGCCGCTCGGCCATGGCGCCCGGCAACAGGTGCTGACCGACCCACCCTGGGGCGCAGTGGCGGTGCAACTCGTCCGACGGCTATAGCCAAGCGCCCCCGCCACGCCTAAGCCTCGCTTAACCGACCTGCAGTAGGGAAGGCCCATGACACTCAACGTCCTCACGCTTTCCACGCTCTTCCCGGACATGAGCCGGCCCAATTTCGGCGTTTTCGTCGAGCGACAGGCGCGCGAACTGGCGAGCCGCCCCGACGTCAGCGTCACCGTTGTCGCCCCGATCGGCATGCCGCCCTGGCCGCTGTCGCGCGCCGGCCGCTATGCCCCACTGCGCGCCCTGCCGCCCAAGGAAAGGTGGAAGGATCTGACCGTCTATCGGCCGACCTTCCCGATCATCCCGAAATTCGGCGGCCGCACCAATGTCCTCACCATGACCCGCGCGATCCTGCCACTGGTCAAGCGGCTGCACGCCCAGACCCCGTTCGACGTCATCGACGCCAGCTTCTTCTTCCCCGATGGTCCGGTGGCCCAGCGCCTGTCGAAGGCGCTCGGCATCCCCTATTCGGTCAAGGCGCGCGGCGCCGACATTCATCATTGGGGTACGCAGCGCGGCACCAAGAAGATGGTGAAGCGCGCCGCCGACGGCGCCGCCGGCCTGCTCGCCGTCTCGGCCGCGATGCGCCGTTCCATGGGCCGGATGGGCATCGATGCCGACAAGATCCGGGTCCATTATACCGGCGTCGATCTCGACCGCTTCGAAATCGCCGACCGCGATCAGGCCAAGGCCGCGCTCGGTTTCGAAGGGCCGCTGATCCTCTGCGTCGGCGCACTCATCCCGCGCAAGGGGCAGGATATTCTGGTCCGCGCCCTGCCGCTGCTGCCCGGCACCACCCTGCTGCTCGCGGGTCAGGGCCAATATCGCCGGATGCTCGAAAATCTCGCGCAGGAACTGGGCGTCGAACGGCGCATCGGCTTCCTCGGCTCGGTGCCGCACGACCGTTTGCCGCGCCTCTATGCCGCCGCCGACGTGATGGCGCTGCCGTCGGAATCCGAAGGGCTGGCCAATGCCTGGGTGGAATCGCTCGCCTGCGGCACGCCGATCGTCATCACCGATGTCGGCGGCGCCCGCGAACTGCTCGACCGCCCCGAAGCCGGCAGGATCGTCGATCGCGAACCCGAAGCCCTGGCCGAAGCGATCGCCGACATATTGGCCGACCCGCCCGAACGCGAAGCCGTCCGCGCCGCCGCCCTGCGCTTCACCTGGACCGCCAATGGCAACGCGCTGCTCGATCACCTCACCGGCATGGCGCGAGGCTGAAGCTGTCGAGAATATGCCTCCGCCCTCCGCTGGGACGGCGAAATTGGGTGGGTAGGCGACGGTCTGCTTTTGGTCTAGCCCCATCACGAAGCGGACCGGATCACGGAAACAAGGAAATACTTGTGAACAAAATATCCATGTCTCTGCTGTTGATATGGACCTTAATTTCCGTTGTATTATTTTTGCTCGGCATTAGCTTTTCCGGTGGATTTACAAATGTCTTTACAGGCCCACCGGCCAATTCAGACCTCATTTCTATAGCATTTTGGTTGATTGCGTGGACACTTATACTTACTCCATTTCCATTGCTAATGTTCCGGCTCATCCAATATTTGATGCGTTAAATTCTGAGCGATTTGCTTGCGGCCTTGAATGGCCTTCCCCTCTTGGGGATGCTCATAGCCGCGACAAAAGTCGAACTGTGGTCGCAAGCCGTCAAAGCCCCACATCGCCATTGCAAGCGTAGCGAAGCAATAACGGCAATCGGTCGCCTCCCTAGCCCACCCATCCGCTTCACCGCAGGCCCCTTTCCCACCCGCGCCTTTTCTGTTCCATGCTTTTCCATGGATACCAGCGCCGCTCTCGCCGCCACGACACTGTCGCTTCGCTGTCCATTCGCTGTCGCGTCAGTGTCGCTTCATTGTCGCGTCCCAGACGCGGAACTGTCGCGTCGCAGGCGCCTCATCCCGACCAGCCCCACGGGAATCCGCCCAAAAATGCCCCGGCGCATGCCACACGACACTGTGAACTTCGACCTGTCGCGTCGCACTGACGCATCAGCCCCCTTTCCTTCCCGCCGCCGATCCGCAACCATGGCCGCTTCACAGGGGAGACAATCATGATGGACCAGGCGGATCGACGGACCATGCTGAAGGGCGCGGCGATGGGGGCGGCGCTGCTGGCGCCGGGCGCGGGGCTGGCTGCCGCCGGCGGCGACCGGGCGAAGCTCGATCAGGCGATCGCCGCCAATCATGACGCCGCCGTCGCTCGGCTGCGCGACTGGATCGCCCTGCCCTCGATCGCGGCCGAGGATCGCGACATGGAAAAGGGCTGCGCCCATATGATGATGCTGGCCAAGGACGCCGGCTTCCAGAAGGTGGAACGGGTGCCGACCGACGGCGCGCCCGGCGTCTTCGCCACCATGGACAATGGCGCCAAACGCACACTCGGCCTCTATTTCATGTATGACGTCAAGCAATATGACCCGGCCGAATGGAGTTCGCCTCCGCTCGAAGGGCGGATCGTCGACAAGCCGGGGCTCGGCAAGGTGATGGTCGGTCGCGGCGCCACCAACCAGAAGGGGCCGGAAAGCGCGATGCTGGCCGCCCTCCACGCCTTCCGCACCGCCGGCATCAAGCCGCCGGTCAATCTGGTGCTGGTGGCAGAGGGCGAGGAGGAGATCGGATCGCCCCATTTCGCTCAGATCGTCCGCCGCCCCGATGTGCTGGCCGCGCTCAAGCCGTGCAGCGGCGTCATCATCCCCGCCTCCTGGCAAAGCCCGGTCGATGGCGGCGTTTCGATCAACCTGGGCGCCAAGGGCGTGGTGGAACTGGAACTGGTCACATCGGGCGATGCCTGGGGCCGGGGTCCGGCCAAGGACATCCATTCCAGCTATAAGGCGATCGTTGACAGCCCCGCCTGGCGCCTGGTCGAGGCGCTGGGCACGCTCGTCACGCCCGATGGCAACACGCCCGCGATCGACGGCTGGTTCGACAAGGTGCGGCCGCTTACGCCCCGTGAAAAGGCGCTGATCGCCGAGAGCGCGGCCAAGCGTTCCTCCGCCGACGAGCTGAAGCAGCTCGGCGTCAAGCAATGGGTCGGCGAGACCAGCTGGCAGGAGACGCTGGAGCGGCTGGCGGCGATGCCGACCGTGAATATCGAGGGGCTGGTGTCGGGCTATACCGGTCCGGGCGGCAAGACCATTCTGCCTGGCCGCGCCGTCGCCAAGCTCGACCTGCGGCTGGTGCCGAACCAGACGATGGAGGATTGCGTCGCCAAGCTGAAGGCGCATCTCGAAAAGCGCGGCTATGGCGACATCGCGGTCAATGTCTCGGGCGGCTATGACCCGACCGAGACGGCGGAGGACAGCCCGCTCATCAAGGCGGAACGCGCCACCTATGAACGCGCCGGGGTTAAGACCAGCGTCTATCCCCGCCTCGCCGGGTCGTGGCCCGGCTATGTCTTCACTTCCGCCCCGGTATCCCTGCCCGCCGGCCAGTTTGGCCTGGGCCATGGATCGGGCGCCCATGCGCCGGACGAATATCTGCTGATCGACAGCAGCAATCCCAAGGTGATGGGCTATGACGGCGCCACCGCCGGCTTCGTCGATTTTCTCTACCAGATGGCCGTGGTTTAGAGCGGCAGCAGGCGGGCCTTGCCGTCCGGCGTCGGGAACCGCCCCTCGTCGAACGGCAGCTCGCCCCAGCGCCAGGGGGTCAGTTCCTCATAGGCGGGGTTGGAAATCGGCGCATGGCGGCGCAGGTTGAGCAGCCGCGCACCATCATTGCCATAGGCGGTCAGCCGCACATGCTCGCGATAGATTTCCGCCGCCCATTCATAATGAAAGGCCGCCTGCCAGCCCATGGCGCGTGCGACCTGGGTGACGATCCACCAGTCGGGCTTCGCTTCGCCGGGTAGCGGGAACAGCCGGCGCTGGCGGCTGATCAGCCGGTCCGCCCCGGTCAGCGTGCCGTCCTTCTCGACCCAGCTTGCCGATGGTAGCAGGATGCCGCGCCCGTCCCGCTCGGGATCGGCCCAGGGGGTGGAGCGGATCGCCAGCGGCACCGCGTCCAGCGCTGCGCGGAGCCAGGCCGGATCAATGCCGTCGCCGCTTATGCTCCACAGCGCGCGGATGCGCCCGTCCCGCACCGCGCCGGCCAAGTCCGCGCCGTCCAGCCCCGGCCCGGTCGCCATCGCCTCGGCCGACCAGAAGCGGGCTATTTCGGCTATCGCCTCTGCCGTGAAGCCGCGATGCGCCGCGAGGCCGCTCGCATTGCAGCCGACCTCGCGCCCGCCCATGCCATTGGCCGCGGCCGTCATGGCAAAGGGCGCCGCCCCCGGCCTGCCGATCCGTCCGGTTGCCAGATGGAAATCGATCACAGCCCGCGCCAGCCCCTCGTCCGCGCCGCCAAACAGCGTCACGATCCGCGGCACGGCCGCGATCCGGTCATAGAGCGCACGCAACTCCACCGGCGACAGGCCGCACCCCCGCGCCACCGACCACAGATCATGGCGGGTCCGCAGTTGCGCCCAGAAATCATCGGGCACGCTGACACTGCGCGCCAGATAGTCGCCATCGGTCGCGCCGACATCATGGCAATGGCGCAGCAGCCCGGCGATCCAGGACGCCATGCCCTCGCGCGGCACGTCGATGCGCAGGTCGGCCTCGATGCTCGTCCCCTCGCCCGGCGCCGCCAGCAACAACAGTTCGACGCCCTGCTCGGCCCGCACCGCCGCGATCCGCGCATTCAGCACCGGATGGTCCTGCGCCAGGTCCGCGCCAATCATCAGGATCAGTTCGGCCCGCTCGATATCCTCATAGGCGGCGGGCATCACATCCTCGCCATAGGCCGCGCGCTGGGCCAGCGCCGCGCCGGCATTCGCCGCCCAGCCCGCATCGACATGGGCCGAACCGATGAAGCCCTTCATCAGCTTGTTGGCGACATAATAATCCTCGGTCAGCAGGCCGCCGCCGACATGCAGCGCCACGCTGTCCGGGCCATGCTGGGCGATTATCGCCGACAAGCGCCGGGCGACCTGTGCGATCGCCTTCTCCCAGCGTTGCGGCCGACCGTCGATCATCGGCTGGAGCAATCGCCCTTCCAGCCCGACCTCTTCCGCGATTTCCAGCCCACGCCCGCACAGCCGCCCGGCATTGGCCGGATGCATACGGTCGCCTTCGACCATCAGGTCGCGATCCTCGCCGGTGATGGCGCGCAGGCCACAGCCGACGCCGCACCGGCCGCAAAGCGTGCGTATCACTGCCATGTCAAAGGGCTGCGCAGGTCCGGCCGGAACGGACGATGGGAGGAAGGATCGGCGTCACCGGCGTCTGCTTAGCGGATCGGACGCGGCGACAAAAGCATATGCCGACAATTGCATGGCCACGGCGCCGGGCGCACAAGGTGTCCATGCGCTTCCTTCATCCGATTCCGCTCCTGCTGCGCGCGCTCGCGCTCCTGTCACTTTTGCTGTCACCATCCTGGGCAGCTGCTCAGGACAAGCGCGGACCACTGGTCCTTGCCGCTGCCAGCCTGCAGGAATCGATGAATGCCGCCGCAGATGCCTGGGCGCGGCAGGGCCATGCCCGCCCGGTCCTGTCCTTCGCCGCCTCCTCGGCGCTGGCCCGGCAGATCAAGGCCGGCGCTCCCGCCGACCTTTTCGCCTCCGCCGACGAGGATTGGATGAACGACATCCAGAAGGCCGGCTTCGTTGCGCGCGGCAGCCGCGCCGACATGGCCGGCAACCGGCTGGTGCTGGTCGCCCCGGCCGGCAAGCCGGTGCGGCTGCGCATCGGACGCAACATGCCGCTCGCCGCAGCGCTGAACGGCGGCCGCCTCGCCATGGCCGATCCCGACGCCGTGCCGGCGGGCAAATATGGCAAGGCAGCGCTGACCGCGCTCAATGTCTGGCCCTCGGTCGCGGACAAGGTCGCGCGCGGCGACAGCGTGCGCGCCGCCCTCGCCCTGGTCGAGCGCGGCGCCACCCCGTTCGGCATCGTCTACGCAACTGACGCCCGCGCCTCGAAATCGGTGCAGACGGTCGGGACCTTCCCGACCGGCAGCCATCCGCCGATCCGCTATCCGGTGGCGCGGCTGACCGCCAGTCGCCACGGCGACGCGGAAGGCTTCCGCCGCTTCCTGCTATCGGCGCAGGGCCGGGCGATCCTTGGCCGTTACGGCTTCAGCGCACCCTGATCCCTGTCCATATCGCTGTCTATTTCTGGCAGGCGACGATCGCGTCGATCACCGAGAGCGTTTCCTGCGGATCGCGCACGCGCACCGTGTCGAGCCCCAGTTCCTTGGCGGGATAGTCGTTGCCGCCCGGAAAAATGGCGTCGCCGATGAACATCATCGCGTCCAGCGCGATGCCGCTCGCGTCGCGCAGCTTCTTAAGGCCATAGGCCTTGTCCACGCCCTCGCGGGTGATGTCGATCGACGTCGCACCACCCATGTTGATCGACAGCCCCGGCAGGCGCTGGCGCAGGTCGGCCTGGATGATCTTACGCTTGGCGAAATCGGGATCCCAGCCTTCCTTGGCATGGATCGGCGCCTGCTGGCCAAGCGCGGAGAAGGTGATCTGGCTGCCGCGATCCTCGATCCGCTCGCCCCAGGTCTGCTCGGGCACGAAGCCGGTCGCTTCCAGCGCCGCGTCGAACGCGGTCAGGATCGCGGCTTTCTCTGCCTCATCGAACAGCTCAGCATAGACCGGGGTCCAGGCGCCCTGCTGATAGGTGTAGAGCTTGGTGCCGGTCGTGGGCATCAGCCACAGCCGCGACAGGTCCGCGTCGGCCGGCAGGCGGCTCGCCACCTGCTTGTCGAACTGCGGCCAGTCGCCGCCAGAAATCACGGCGACGTGGGCCACCTTGAGCAGCCGGGTCAGGGCCTCGCCCATCGCCTCTCCTAGCGGCTGCTTGCTCTCTGCAAGCGTTCCATCAAGATCGAATGCAACAAGATCTTTCATTCAAACCCCTGAAAAAGAAAATGGCGGAAGGCTGGATTAGCTGTAAAAGGTCGCCGTGCTGCTATCGCCTGCAAGACGAAACGACAATCCTTTCACGCATAGTGTGCGGAAAAGAACGAATGGCGCGCCGATATTGCAGAGCCATGACGTCAACAATATCGGCCATCGGCGCCTTCAAGCGGCACTGCCATGCTGACTGCGGTGAGTGCTGGAGAATGGAGCGTCATCCTGCTCTCCATGAAGATCAGTCTGGCGGCGATGGGAGCGATGCTGCCAGTCGCTTTCGCATTGGCATGGCTGCTCGCCCGCGCGCGCTTCCCTGGAAAGCTGCTGCTCGACGCCCTGGTCCATCTGCCGCTGGTCATTCCGCCTGTCGTAACAGGATGGCTTTTGCTGATCCTGTTTGGGTCGCAAGGGCCGATCGGATATTATCTGGAAAGCTGGTTCGGCATTACCCTGCTGTTTCGCTGGACCGGCGCCGCGCTGGCGGCTGCGATCATGGCGATGCCTCTGATGGTACGGGCCATGCGCCTATCGATCGAGGCGATTGATCGCCGCTTGGAAACGGCGGCGCAATCATTAGGGGCCAGTCGAAGCCGCATATTTTTCAGCATCTCCCTGCCCCTGTCGCTCCCCGGCCTGCTGGCCGGCCTGGTACTGGGCTTTGCCCGGTCGATTGGCGAATTCGGCGCCACGATCACGTTCGTGTCGGACATACCGGGAGAAACCCGCACGCTGCCGATCGCCATATATTCGGCGCTCCAAGTGCCAGGTGCCGAAATGATGGTCGGCAGGTTGGCCCTGATATCCGTGATGCTCTCGCTAGTCGCGCTTATGCTTTCGGAACTTCTGGCCCGGCGCATCGCGCAAGGAGGGCGGCAGCATGTCCTTTGATATCGACATTCGCCGCACCATTGGCGCCAGAACCATCGGCCTGACCCATCGCAGCAGCAATCCGTTGATTGCCCTGGTCGGCCGCTCCGGAATCGGCAAGTCCAGCATTCTCGACATGATTGCCGGCGTGGCGCGGCCCGACAGCGGCGCAATCCAGATTGCCGGCCGGACTCTGTTCGACAGCGAGGCCGGCATCGACCTGCCGGTCGCGCAACGTCGTGTCGGCTACGTCTTTCAGGACCGCCGGCTCTTTCCGCATATGCGGGTACGCGCCAACCTGCTTTACGGCTATCGGCCGGAAGGCTCGGTCACATTGGCGGAGATCGTATCGGCCCTCGGTATTGCCCATCTGCTGGATCGCTGGCCCGCGCGCCTTTCAGGGGGAGAGGCGCAACGGGTCGCGATCGGCCGCGCGTTGCTGGCCAATCCCGATTTCCTGCTTCTGGACGAACCCCTGTCCTCCCTCGACCAGCAGCGGAAGGCAGATATTCTCGACATATTGGATAATATCCGTCGCCACAGCGCCATCCCCATCATGATGGTTACACATGAACTGGCGGAGGCAATCTATCTCTCTGCCGAAATCGTGACGATGGAAGAGGATGGGATATAATCATCAACGCCTACCCACGCGCCACAATCTGCCTCTAACATTGTCCTTACAACCAAGGTTCTTGCTCTGAATGGATATCAACAATCTCGACGGCAACGACGCTCCGGCGACCGGTAGGAAAGATGCAAGGATTGCCTGGCTGGAAGCCCGTGTCCAGGAATTGGAAGCCGCGCTGGCCAGTGTACGAGCCACGCCACCTCATACCCATCCCAGTCCCGCCGCGACCAACCAGTGGTCGGAAACCGGCTACCCCCTCCTGGAACGCGGTCAGGGCGCCGGCATCGGCTATGAACGGCCCATAGATGATTTCCTCGCGACCGGCTGGTGGCCTGTCGAAGGCTGGGGGGTCTGGGGTCGTGACGAAAACCACAGCCTGCGCTTCCATATCCCGAACCATAGCCACGGCTATGTCGCCGTCCACCTGACATTACGCGCCTTTGTCGCCCCCGGACATGAACGGCCGCGCATCGCCATCACGGCCAACGGATATTTTCTGGGCCATTTCCATCTCGGGGCAAAGGCGCAGAAGCTGACCCTGAAATTACCGCCCTCCTCGATCGACAAGGGCGACGTGATCCTAGCCTTTGAACATAGTGCCCCACACTCGCCGGCCTCATTGGGCGTGGGGGAAGATTTTCGTCCCTTGGGCGTCGGCTTCATCGCCCTGGCTCTGCCATGAACATGGAAATGAATTTGCAATCAAGCCAGGAGCATGCGACCACATTGGCGTTCGCATATAGCGGTCTTGTGGCTGAAAATTGTTCAATCTTCCGTCCAGGAAGGATACAGGAAGGAGAGAGTGACAGCCCGTCGGTTCTAGCGACAAAGTTGCGTCAACAGGTTGTCGGGGCGATCATTCCAAGGGCGATTTCAATTTCCGTCATTTTGTAGCGATCTGGGCAATTGTCGCGAGCGCGACGAACTCCGTTTCGTTATCGCCGAGAAGATCGGCATGAGGATAGGGTGACGTCATAAAGACGCACCGAATTGATACTAAGCGATAGGGAGGGGATTGCAGACGAGGCCATGTTGTGGCTGAGGACGATTGCGAGCCCATCTGGGTGTGATTTTGAGGAGCATTGGGGGAATGGCGAACCTGATCGTTACGGGTGGTGCTGGGTTTATTGGCTCGAATTTCGTGCATCATTGGAAAAAAGTCTCGCCGGACGATGGCATCATCGTTCTTGATGCGCTGACCTATGCCGGCAACCCGGCCAACATTGCCGGTCTTGATGGGGTCGAACTGGTGCAGGGCGATATCTGCGATACCGCCCTTGTCTCCCGGTTGATCGACGCGCATGACGTTGACACGATCGTCCATTTCGCTGCCGAAAGTCATGTCGATCGCTCCATCACCGGTCCCGACGCGTTCGTCACCACCAACGTTGTCGGCACGCACAGCCTGCTAAAAGCCGCCAAGGCCGCGTGGCTGGACAAGGGATCGGGCAAGCCCCACCGTTTCCACCATGTGTCGACTGATGAAGTCTATGGCACGCTGGAACCCGAAGACCCGGCATTCAGCGAAACGACGCCCTATGCCCCCAACTCGCCCTATTCCGCGTCCAAGGCCGGTTCGGATCATCTCGTTCGCGCCTATCAGCACACCTATGGCCTGGAGACGACGACCAGTAATTGTTCCAACAATTACGGACCGTACCAGTTTCCAGAGAAGCTGATCCCGCTGTTCACCCTCAATGCCCTGTCCGGGCGCAAGCTGCCCATCTATGGCGATGGCATGAACGTCCGCGACTGGCTGCATGTCGATGACCATTGTGTCGGCATCGAACGCATCTTGCGCGACGGGCGTGTGGGGGAAACCTACAATGTCGGGGGCGGTCAGGAATTGCCCAATATCGAGGTGATCCGCGAAATATGCCGCGGGGTCGATGCCGCTTTCGCCAAAGACCCGACGCTGGCCGACCGTTTCCCGGACGCACCAGCGGCTCAGGGTCGTTCGAGTGAAGAACTGATGACCTATGTCGAGGATCGCAAGGGGCATGACCGTCGCTACGCGATCGACGAAACCAAGATCCGTGGTGAACTGGGTTATGCGCCAGCGCGCGACTTCCCACAGGGCTTTGCCGAAACCCTGCACTGGTATCTGCAGAATGAGGACTGGTGGCGCCCGCTGATCGAGCGCGCAAAGCTCGGGCAGTGAAGCGCGCGCAGTAAACGACCTCATCTTGAAGACTCAGAATTAAATGCAAGGATTTCGCATGAAGCTGGACCTGATCATCCCGGTATATCGAAATGTCGACCTCGTCGAAGCGTGCATCACGTCGCTCGTCCAGCATATCGATGAAGTCGCGGCCTATGACCCCCGCATCATCGTCATCAACGATTCCCCGGATGATACCGCCGTCAATAGCTATCTCGCTCAGGCGAGGGCCAAGGGGATCATCCATGAACTTGTCCGCAACCCGAAAAACTTGGGCTTCGTCAAGAGCGTCAACAAGGGGCTGACGCTTTCCAAGCAGCGGCAGGCCGCCGCGATCCTGGTCAACAGCGACACCATCACCTACGCCAATACGCTGGCCGAAATGATGGCCGTGCTGGAAACCGATCCTCAGATCGGCTTTGTCTGTCCGCGGTCGAACAACGCGTCCATCTCAACCTTCCCCCAGGCCCCCCACAATATGTCCGGCATCGCGACGACACCGGAAGTTTGCTACAAGGCCTGGGAGTCTGTTCATCATCATCTGGACCGCTACACCTGGTCGCCTACAGCCGTCGGCTTCTATATGCTGATCGCTCCGGATGTGGTGTTGAATTTCGGCACTCTCGACGAGGAATTCGGCCTCGGTTACGAGGAAGAAAATGACATGGTGATGCGTGCCGGCAAGGTCGGCTACCGCGCGGTCATGGCCAACCACGCCTTTGCTTATCATGCCGGCTCAGCGTCGTTCATGCTGCATGACATGGACCTCAAGGGGCAGCAGCAGGGCAATCTGCAGAAAATGAATGCTCGGCATCCCGAATTCCTGCCGCTGGTATGGGATTTCGAAGCCTCCGCCGATTATCGCACCGAACTGAAGATCCGGCAGTTGGTTCCGACCATCGAGGGCAAGCTGAAAATTGCCCTGAACCTGCTGACATTCGGCAAGCACCACAATGGCACGAGCGAGCATATGATGCATTTCGTGCGCTGGTGCGACAAGATGGCGCCCGACAATTTCGAAATCTATGCCATCTGCGAACCGTCGGTTGCCAAATTCCACGGGATCGACGAGCTCAAGCGCATTCGGGTCCGCAAGGATTATGAGGCGAATTACGCGATCTCGATCTTCCCTGGTCAGCCTTTCGATCTGCATATCGTCAATGTGATGGAACATCTGGCGCCGATTAATATCTACGGCATGCTGGATGTGATCGCGCTGGATTGCAGCCACCTGCGCGCCAGTAACGATCTTCAAGCATTGTGGGCCTATATTGCCGAACATGCCAATGGCCTGTTCTTCAACAGCGAATTTTCTGAACTGACCTTCCGCAATCGGTTCGAGCGCGAATTCAATACGCCGGTCTACACCAAATTGCTGCCCACGCAGGTCTCCGCCTACAAACCTCGTTTCGGCGATGTCGAAAAGGGACGAGAGCATGTGCTGGTGATGGGAAACCATTTCCCGCACAAGGCATCGGAACCCGTTGGCGCCGTTATCGCCAAGGAAATGCCGAACCTGTCAGTCGTCACCCTGGGTGGCAGCACCACGACTGCCCGCAACGCCCGCATCCTGCAATCCGGGGTCATTCCCGAAGACGAGATGAACGACATCTTTGCGCGCGCCAGCGTTGTCGTCCTGCCTTCCTACTATGAGGGCTTTGGCCTTTCGCTGCTCAACGCGCTCGCCTTGGGCAAGCCGATCGTCGCCCGCGACATCCCCCCGACGCGGGAAATTCTGGCGACCTATAGCGACATCAAGGGCGTGTTCCTGTTCCGCGACAACAAGGAAATTCCTGCGCTGATCAAAAAGGCCATCAGCGCCGAAACATCCAGTGTGGTAGAAAAGGACAGCATCGACTGGGATCAGTGGTCGAAGGGCCTGTTCGACTTCTGCACCAGCCTGATTGAGCAACCCGATCTCTATCGGCGGATCATCAAGCGGACCAAGGACGGCGACGTCCTGCGTCGCTTCGCCCTGATCAGCCAGCAGGATACTCAGCCCAATCCGATGGCCAACAACTTCGTCGCGCCGACGGAAGTGCATGTCGATCACCTGCTTGCGCTTGATCAGGAATTCTTTGTCCGTGCCTTCTATGAGCAGTTGCTCGGCCGTCGCGTCGATCCAGCCGGCCTGGAACATCACATCGCCCTGCTCAACAACGGCACGACCAAGGTCGAAATCCTGCACTCGATCCTGAATTCGGAGGAGTTTCTGGAGAACCGAACTGGCGTATCGGTGATCGGACGCGACTTGCTGCGCAAGCCGCGCCGTTCCTGGATAGCCCGTCTGGCAAAGGCCGGCTGACGCTCTCCGCTTGCCTGGAGCAGCTTCGCCCCGACCATATCGGTGCGACTGCTCCAGGAGGCTGGCCTGGCCTCGGAGCTTAGCGAGCCTCGCAGTCAGCGGAAGTTGCCGACGACCTGAAGCTTGATCGGATACATCATGCCTATACGGACCATGCCGGCATGCCGGTCAGATCGAGGCGATCAAGCTTTGGCCATTGCCGCCCAATCTGGCACAAATCGCTGCGCTCGCCTCTCGCAAATAGGTAATCGACGGCCCGGAAAATGCCTCCCGCACCAGATTGTCATACCCAGGATAGCGGACATTCAGCGTCTCGATCGCGGCAGTGACAAGCTGGTCCTTCTCTGCCTTGAAGCTTGCGGTGCGAACATGGAAAACGAAGGCCCAGGGCGAAATTAAATGGGTCCAGCCCGCAGCTTCGCTGCGCATGCAAAAATCATTTTCTTCCCCATAACCGCGCGGAAAGCCTTCGACATCGAAAGATCCGCAAGCATCGATCGCCGCCCGACGAATGAACAGACAGAAACCCGATCCGGTCGGCACCACAGGCGGTGGGCATTCGAATGTCCCCTGCACCATCAGCAGCGCATATTCTTCATGACTCAAATGCGCTGGCTTTTCGCAACGCTGACCGGGGAGTGGAAAGGAAAAGGCGCCTGCATTGTCACTCATCGCTGTCGCGGTCGCGATCATCGCCCGACTATAAGCGGTAGCACGTAGTCCTTCGAGCCAACGTGGCGTCACTATCGTATCGCTGTTCAGCAATATGACATCCCGGCCGGCGGCCAATTCAATGCCCAGATTGACGGTACGCGTATAACCAAGATTCTGCGGCGACCGCACCAATCTTATGCCCGCCCTGTCTTCCAGATCTTCGAATATCTGTGCAATTTCGTCATCGCTGCTCGCATCATCGATGAGAATGATTTCCGTCTCTGCCAGTTCGGTATGCTTGAGCACCGATGCAATGCAGGCACGCACCTCGTCCGGCGCATTGAATATCGGTATGATCACGCTGACGGGCGGTGCGACACCGATTGCCTTGGCAATGAGCGGCCGAGAGCCCTCAAAATTGCCCCGTTCTCGCATGGATCGTTCGGTAATCCGCTCATAGGCCTCCGCCATGCGTTCATTCAGCCGCTCTTGAGAGAAATTCTCCGTTATGAATGCCCGCCCCTCTTCACCCATCGTGCCAATCCGATGCCCGTTCTCACACAGTTCGACGATCGCATCGACGACCCCATCGATGTCACGGAAAGGCACAAGATAGCCGGTCTTTCCATGCTGCACCAACTCCGGCAACGCGCCCCAGCGATACGCGATGACCGGCCGGCCGGCCGCCATGGCCTCCGCGACCGTCCGACCAAAGGACTCGGCAAAGGTCGACAGATTGAGGAGGACGTTGATCTCCGCGATCGCCGTACGGGCGTCGGCTTGATAGCCGGCAAAAACAAGATTGTCGGGACGCTCTCCCCGACGGACCTCATCCATCCACTGCTCGATCTGAGCGGTTTTCGGGCCGACGATGACAAATCTGGCGCGGGGCGTCCGATCCGCAGCCCGGCTCGCCACCTCGACAAAATCGGCAATGCCCTTCTTGGGAAGATTGGAACTGACGATGCCGAACCGTATTTCGGCGCCGAAAGCGTTCCGCATCTCGAAATCTTCGATTGTCACCGCATTGGGGACATAAATCGTCCGATCGTCGCGACTGAACAATTCGCATGTCGCACGCGAATTACCGATGAGCCAATCGCTCCGCTCGAAGATGCTATCCACGATATAATCCGCGGTCTGCCGCAGTTGCTGCTGCAGGCCATCATCGAGCGATATCAGTTCCCGAACATGGATGACCGCCGTACGCCCCATTTTCCTGGCAGCCACCATGGGTTCAAACAACACAATGGTATTGGCATATACTATATCGACGGCTTCGCGACTGATAATATCGGCAAAATCCAGTGCCGACCAAGCATAGACGTCTCTATTTTCCATCCATTGGGGATAGTTGAACGTGTATATGGCCGCGCAAAGTGACTGGATACGTAGAAAATAATCGTGATTATCGGCAGCGGGCAAGGTGACGATCACATTGACCGGAAGCAATGCGACCGCTGTCAGAACGTCAAGCAGGCTGCGCTCCCCTCCGAACAGTTCAGCGCTGACACTATGGGCACATATAAGGATAGTCGGCCGATCCGCCTCAATGCGGCATTGCCCCTCATGCCGCCGCCGCCCTTGCGGCATTTGGCCATCGGCAGAGAGCGGCGCGCCCAAATGGGCAAACCGCCCACGAACAGCAGCCCGCCCTTCGGCCTTTCCGAAACGAATATAATGAATTAGCGCATCAATCCCTGCCTCGGCGACATCGCCATTGGTCTCAAGATAGAGATGCGTGTCGAAGCCGGGACCGGGGTCCCGGCGCAACAACATGCCGAACCGGACGAAATGCTCCAGCGGCGGCAATCCGACCTCGGCAACGTCCTGATAAGTGCGCGTATACCACGCTTCGTCAAACAAACCAGATTTGGCGATTTCCGTGGCGATCTGTTCCCAGTCGTCCAACTTTTCGATCCTTCATCTGGCCGGTTGCCTGAGCAAAATAGCCCGTCAGGCGACCGGGCTACGGCCTTCGTCCCTGCCGAAACGAATATAATGGAGAAAAGGTTCCATATCTGATCCTGCAACATCGGCATTCGTGTCGATATAATAGCGTGTATCGAAACCAGGCCCCGGATCTCGCTTAAGCATCAGGCCAAAGCGGACAAAATGCTCCAGCGGCGGAAGGCCGACGATAGCTGTGTCAGGATATGCGCCGACATACCAAGCCTCATCGAACAGCCCCGATTCTGAAATTTCTTTGGTGAGCTGCTCCAGATCTGCCATCCCTGTTTCCTTCCTACTCGCTCCAGCCATCCCTCCGCGAAGGCAGCCTCCGTATCAACTGCAATGAAAGCAGTCACTTATCTTATTTGTTTTTTTATGTTGCCAGAACACGCCCTTGCCCGGCAGCACACCCTTCTCCCTATTTTTTTACGCCCAGAGCATCTTTCAACCAACGGATCGGCGCCATGGCGCGATAGGAAGGCGAGGCCTGGATCATGTTCAATTGCATTTCGCGATCCGCCAATTGCTGACGAAGACTGACCATTTCTTCCTGCTGACCCGCAAAATCCTGACGCATGACCGCCAGTTCAGCCACGCGTTCTTCCAGAACATCATCTTGCGCGATCAATCTCGTCGCCATGACGCCCAGTTCTTCAAAGCGAAGGCCGAGCGTTTCCTGCAATTCGCTGCGCTCAACTTCGCTCTGCTCCCACAGCACAATCTGCGTTTCGAGATTTTGCTGCTGTCGCTCCAATCGCTCTGTCAGCGTCCGCCGTTCTTCATCCGCTGCCTGCAACTGTCCGGCGATGCTATCTTGTGACGACGCATATTCCGCGCGAATGGTCGCAAGCATATCCGCATGTCCTTGCCGGTCCGCCTCTGCTTGCTGCAACCGCGCCCTAAGATCTGCGACCTCCTCTTGCGAGGCAGTCAGCGCAGCCTCCCTGACCGCATGAGCCTGGGCATGCAGCCGCTGCTCCTCATTCAACGCGTCCAGCTTAGCTCTGAACAATGCCACCTTATCTTGCGAGGCAGTCAATTCGGCGCGCATAGCCTCAAGCTCTTCCGCATGCCCCTGCAATGTACGGCCGTTCTCCACCAATTGGGCGGTAATCGTGCCCAACTCCGTGAAACGGGTCTTGAGTTCGGCTTCCAGCGTCTTGCGTACCTTTTGCAGAGCCCGACGCTCGGCCTCGCTCGCCTCCAATTGACGCGCACGCTGTTAGCGTCCGCGCTCGTGGTGTAATTTCCGGTGTAGATTGAGGTTGTCGCATGGGGTGGGGCATGCCCCACCCCATGCGATTTCGATCTCGGTGGCCACCGGGCTCATCGGTAAGGTGG
>Ga0075367_10000057_pt1 | contig 26977 bp, 17 predicted proteins | sample EndMethybrTD3032_FD_71399 | JGI IMG/M metagenome (GOLD analysis project Ga0075367, IMG submission 71399) | Populus endosphere microbial communities from Tennessee, USA - Endosphere MetaG P. TD hybrid TD303-2 | ecosystem: Host-associated > Plants > Roots > Endosphere | place: USA: Tennessee... | reverse complement strand
CCGCCGCAGCCGTACTGGTCGCCCTGGCCGCGGTTGTCCATGAGCAGATGGGCGTATCCCGCGTTCACCCAGGTCAGGCGCTCATGCGGAAGACCGCGCCCGCGGCCGTAGCCCGCGTACTCGACGACGGCGGGAAGGGGGGCGTCGACCCCCGTCGGGCGGCTGAACCAGGCGCGTATCGGATCGCCGGCGAAGCCCCGGAAGGTCACGTCCCAGGTCTGTGTCAGCCGTAGACCGGTCTCCACCGGCCGCACGGACACCAACGGCTCCCACTGTGCCGCCTCCTTGAGCGTCCCCTGCCAGAACTCGTCGAAGTCGCCGGGCTCCTCGAGGGTCGGGCGGTGGTGCTCCAGCTCGGTCAGCGGCAGGTCGAACGCGGGCACGGCGCACCTCGCAGGAGTCGGGCAGAGTGTGGAAACTTGCGGAGCCGATGGCGCATGGTTCCCGGGGTCCTACCCAGCCACCCGCACGTTTCAACTCCTTTCCGGAACCTCGTCGGACTGCTGCAGCACCATTGACAGCGCTTTCTGACTGCCCCTAAGTTGCCGCGAAGTTACCGGTAATAGCTCGAAAGTTTCGGCCGCTTCTCCACCCCGGGAGGACCGAGCATGAGCACCACCACCACGTCGGCCTCTCCGCCCGGCACTCAGGACCCACCGAAGCCCGCACCCCGCCCGGCACCGCGCAGCGCCTGGCGACGGGCACTGCGCCGGGACTGGCAGCTGTACTCGCTGGCCGTGCTGCCGGTCCTGTTCTTCCTGGTCTTCCGCTATCTGCCGATGATCGGCAACGTCATCGCCTTCCGCCGGTTCGAGCCGGGCGGCTCGATCTTCGGCGAGCAGTGGGTGGGGCTGCGCTATGTGCGCATGTTCCTCACCGACCCGACCTTCTGGCAGGTCTTCCGCAACACGCTCTGGATGGGCGGACTGACCCTGGTCTTCTGCTTCCCGATCCCGATCGTGCTCGCCCTGCTGCTCAATGAGGTGCGCCGACGCTCGCTGAAACGCTTCGTCCAGTCGGTGTCGTACCTTCCGCACTTCCTGTCGATCGTGATCGTCGCCGGCATCACCCTGCAGATGCTCGCCTCCGACGGCCCCGTCAACCACGTCCTCGGCTGGTTCGGCCACGACCCGATCCGCTTCATCCAGGAACCCGACTGGTTCCGCACGATCTATGTCGGCTCGGAGATCTGGCAGACCGCCGGCTGGGGCACGATCCTCTACCTCGCCGCCCTCACCACGATCGACGAGGATCTGTACGAGGCGGCACGCATCGACGGCGCGGGCCGCTTGCGGCAGATCTGGCACGTCACACTGCCCGGCATCCGGCCCACCATGATCACGCTGCTGATCCTGAACGTCGGCGCCTTCATGGCGGTCGGCTTCGAGAAGGTGCTGCTGCTGTACAACCCGTTGACCTATCCGACCGCAGACGTGATCTCGACGTACGTCTACCGCATGGGCGTCGAGTCCAACAACTTCAGCTACGCGGCCGCCATCGGTCTGTTCGAGGCGGTCATCGGCCTGGTGCTGATCACGACCGCCAACCAGCTCTCGCGTCGCACGGTGGGGACGAGTCTGTGGTGAAGCCGAGCCGTTCCCACCGTGTCTTCCAGGGCGTCAACGGGGTGATCCTCACCCTCGTCGTGGTCGTGACCCTGTACCCGTTCGTCAACATCATCGCCCGTTCCTTCAGCAACGAGCGGCAGATCCGGGCCGGTCAGGTCACCTTGTGGCCCAAGGGGTTCAACCTCACCACGTACCGGATCGTCTTCCACGACTCGGCGTTCTGGCGGTCCTACGGCAACACCGTCTTCTACACCGTCGTATCGACCGCCGTGGCCATGGTCCTGACGACCTGTTACGCATACGTCCTGTCGAAGAAGCACCTCAAGGGGCGGAACTTCCTGGTCGGTGTCGCCGTGTTCACCATGTTCTTCACCGGCGGCCTGATCCCCAACTACGTGCTGGTCACCAGCCTCGGCATGAAGAACAGCGTCTGGGCACTGGCCGTCCCGAACGCCATCAGCGTCTTCAACCTGCTGGTGATGAAGGCCTTCTTCGAGAGTCTGCCGAGCGAGCTGGAGGAGGCCGCGCAGATCGACGGGCTCAGTACCTACGGCATCCTGCTGCGGGTCGTGCTGCCGCTGTCGAAGGCGGTCGTCGCGACCATGGTCCTCTTCTACTCGGTGTCCTTCTGGAACTCCTGGTTCGGGGCCTTCCTGTACATGGACCGGACCGAGCTGATGCCGGTCACCGTCTATCTGCGCAACATCATCGCCGGCGCCACCGGCGGCACCAACGCGGGCGCCGCCACCGACCAGCTCAGCCAGGTCGCGGCGAACATCCAGGCGGTCACGATCGTGCTCACCTCGCTGCCGATCCTCTGCGTGTACCCGTTCGTCCAGCGCTACTTCGTCTCGGGCGTGATGCTCGGCGCCGTCAAGGGCTGACGCGCCGTCACCCCAGCTGTGGAACGCAACTCGTCTGCGGAACAAAGGAGTCTCCGTGAAGAGAGAACGACAGCAGAACGCGGGCCAGTTGTCGCGGCGTCAGATCCTCGCCGCCGTCGGCTTCATCGGACTCGCCTCCCTCACCGGCTGCGGCAGCGGGGACGGCGGCGGGGACAGCAAGGACCTGTCGAAGAAGCAGAACGGCGCGATGAAGGAGTTCCGCGTCGGCCAGCAGTTCAAGGCGAGCAAGCCGCTGTCGTTCTCGATGCTGCACAACGACAACCCGGGCTACCCGTACAAGGCGAGCTGGCTGTTCTGGAAGGAGGTCACCAAGCGCACCGGCATCACCATCAAGCCGGTGGACGTGCCCCTGGTCGACTACGAGAAGAAGCGCAGCGTCCTCATCGGCTCGGGCGACGCCCCCTTCCTGATCCCCAAGACGTACCACCCCTCCGAGGTGGCCTTCGTGTCCTCGGGCGCGATCCTCCCCGTCAGCGACTACGCACACCTGATGCCCAACTTCCAGGCCAAGGTGAAGAAGTGGAAGCTGGAGCCGGAGATCGACTCCATCCGGCAGTCCGACGGCAAGTACTACCTTCTCCCCGGCCTGCACGAGAGGCCCAAGTCCGGCTACTCGCTCTCCTTCCGCACGGACGTCCTGGCGAAGCTGGGCCTGAGCCTGCCGACCACCTGGGACGAGGTGTACGACGTCTTCAAGGCGATCAGACAGGAGTACCCCGACCGCTACCCCTTCTCCGACCGCTGGAGCACCAACACCGCTTTCACCGTGGGGGCGTTGCAGAGCTACCTCGGACAGGCGTACGGGGTGCACGCCGGCTGGACGTACGACAACATCAGCTTCGACTCCAAGGCACAGAAGTTCGTCTTCACCGGCGCGAGGGACGAGTACCGCGCGGTGATCGAGTACCTGAGGAAACTCGTCGCCGAGAAGCTCATGGACCCCGAGAGCTTCACCCAGACCGACGACCAGGCGATCCAGAAGCTGCTCGCCGAGAAGTCCTTCGCCATCAGCGCCAACCCGCAGGAACTGGTGCAGACGTACCGCTACAACCTGTCCAAGCAGGTCAAGGGCGCGACGATCGAGATGATCCCGGTGCCGATCGGCCCGGCGGGTCCGGTGGTGCTCGATGGCATCCGCCTGGAGAACGGCGTCATGGTCTCCAGCAAGGCCCTCAAGAGCGACGACTTCGTCGCGATGATGCAGTTCGTGGACTGGCTCTGGTACTCGGACGAGGGGCAGCGCTTCAGCAAGTGGGGCGTGGAGGGCGTCACTTACACCTACTCCGGCGGCACGTACACGCTGGAGAAGGGCATCAGCCTCATGGGCTCCGACCCGAGCGCCAAGAAGGACCTCCAGAAGGACTACGGCTTCTTCAACGGCGTCTTCACCTACGGCGGCAGCTGGGAGCTGGTCTCCTCCAACTTCAGCCCCGACGAGAAGAAGTTCCAGGACGCGATGTCCCAGCGCAAGCAGCTGCCCATCGCCCCGGCCCACCCGCTCCAGTCCGCCGAGCAGGAACAGGCCTCGCTCTGGACCATCCCGCTCCAGGACCATGTCGCCCAGAACACCCTCCAGTTCATCCTCGGCAAGCGCCCGTTGTCCCAATGGGGCGCCTATGTCTCCGAGTTGAAGGCGAAGAACATGCAGCAGCTCGTCGACCTGCACAACAAGGCGTACGAGCGCTACAAGAAGGAGCACGGGTGACCCCCGAGCAGCCGGTGGCCACACTCTCGGACGCCTGGCGGTACTGCGTCGGCACGGGCCGCATCGAACTCGCCCTGCGCCGCGACTACCAGGACTCCCTCGCCCTGCTCCAACGGGAGATCGGCTTCCGGTACATCCGGGGGCACGGGCTGCTCAGCGACGGCATGGGCGTGCATCGTCCCTACGCGTGGGAGGGCGAGCGTCGGGTACGGCACTCCTTCACCTACGTCGACCAGGTGGTGGACGCATATCTGGATCTCGGTATCCGGCCTTTCGTCGAACTCGGCTTCATGCCCCGGGAGTTGGCGTCCGGCGATCAGACGGTGTTCTGGTGGCACGGCAACGTCACACCACCCCGCTCGCCCGGGGAGTGGGCCGAGCTGGTGCGGGCGACCGTCTCCCACCTCGTCGACCGCTACGGCCTCGACGAGGTGCGGACCTGGCCCATCGAGGTCTGGAACGAGCCCAACCTCCCCGACTTCTGGCAGGGCGCGGACGAGCAGGCGTACCACCGCCTCTACGAGGTGACCGCGCACGCCGTGAAGGAGGTGGACGCCGAGCTGCCGGTCGGCGGTCCGGCGATCTCGCCCGGGGCGGACGAGTGGCTGGAGCGGTTCGCGGAGTTCGCCGAACTCCGGGACGTGCCGGTCGACTTCGTGTCGAAGCACGCGTACACCTCCGGTCCGGCGCAGCATGTGCCGTTCGGAGTGCACCAGACGCTGGCTCCGGCGGCCCGGCTTCTTGAGCAGTTCGCATCGCCCCGCGAGCGGCTCAAGGACACGCGGCTCGCCGACCTCCCGGTGCACATAACGGAGTTCAACTCCTCGTACCGGCCCGACAATCCGATCCACGACACCGCCTTCCACGCCGCCTACCTCGCGCCGGTGCTGGCGGCCGGCGGCGACCACGCCGACTCGTTCTCGTACTGGACCTTCAGCGACATGTTCGAGGAGGCCGGCGTGCCGACCGCGCTGTTCCACGGCGGGTTCGGGCTGCTCACACATCGGCAGGTGAAGAAGCCGACGTATCACCTGTACGCGTTCATGGCGCGGATGGGGGAGGAGCTGCTGGCACGCGGGGACGACCATCTGGTGACGCGGCATCAAGACGGCCGGGTGGCCGTGCTGGCCTGGGCGCCGGTCGACGCGAGCGGCGAGACGCCGGGGCCGGAACGGCATGCGGTGCGGCTGTCCGTGCCGATGCGGGCGGGTGAGGCCTTCGTACGCCGGTCCACCGTGGACGAGGAGCACGGCAACGCGCGTACGGCATGGCAACGCATGGGCAGTCCGCGCTCTCCCCGCCCGCACCAGCTCGACGTACTCCACGAAGCGGCCGAGCCCGCACGCCGGCATGAGCGCCTGCCGGTCGAGGAGGGCCGGGTGGCCCTGAACCTGGCGCTGACCCGGCACGAGATCACCCTGGTCGAGATCAGCCGTGTCGAGGAGGAGTCGCCGGAGTGGTGGGACGAGCGGCGGCTGCTGGGAAGGGACCCGGGATGAGCACACCGTCCGTCACCTTCGGCGACGGCCCCCTCTCCCGCGCCACCGCCCTGATCCACACCCTCGTCACCGTCGAGGCCCTGCTGCTGGCGGCCGCCTCACCCGGCCTGGCCGCCCTCTTCCTGCTCGGCCCCGACGCGTCCAACCTCCCCCTGGCAGCCGTCTGCCTCCTGCCTCTCGGCCCGGCCCTGTCCGCCGCCCTCTACGCCCTCCACCACCGCGACCGCGACCTCACCGACCTCCACCCGGCACGGGCGTACGCGCGCGGCCTGCGCATCAACTCCCTTCCGGTACTGAAGCTTTGGGCCCCTTTGCTCGGGTGGCTGACCGTCATCGCCTTCACGCTCACCCACTTCTCCGCGACCGGCCTGCCCGGCTGGTGGGCGCTGCTGCTGGCCGGCATCGGACTCGCCTCCCTCCTCTGGGGCGCCCACGCGCTCGTGCTGACCTCGCTCTTCGCCTTCCGCGCCCGCGACACCGCCCGCCTCGCCGCGTACTTCCTCTTCCGGCACGGCAGGGCCACCCTCGCCGCGGCCTCCCTGCTCGCGCTGACCGCCGGGCTCACCGCCCTGCTCACCGAGGCCCTGCCCGCCCTGCTGGCCGCCCCGCTGCTCCTCTCCCTGCTGCACAGCAGCCGTCCGGTGATCGCCGAGACCCAGGAGGACTTCACCGTATGACCGCGCCCCGCACCCCCAAGGTCCCGTACGGCGGCGACTACAACCCCGAGCAGTGGCCGCAGGAGGTGTGGGACGAGGACCATCGGCTGTTCACGCAGGCCGGCATCGACACGCTCACCGTCGGCGTCTTCGCCTGGTCCCTCACCCAACCCGCCGAGGACACCCACGACTTCACGGTCCTCGACCGCGTTCTCGACCGGGCCGCGGCCGAGAACAGGAGCGTCTGTCTGGCCACCGGCACCGCCGCCCTCCCGCCCTGGCTCGCCAAGAAGCACCCGGAGGTCAACCGCACCGACTTCGAAGGCCGCCGCCACCGCTACGGCCAGCGCCACAACTTCTGCCCCAGCTCACCCGCGTACCGCCGCCTCGCCACGGCCATGGCGTCCCGTCTCGCCGAACGGTACGCCGAGCACCCGGCGTTGCTCGCCTGGCACATCAACAACGAGTACGGCGGCGCCTGTTACTGCGACCTGTGCGCCGAGTCCTTCCGGGCGTGGCTGCGGGACAAGTACGTCACCCTCGACGCCCTCAACGACGCCTGGAACACCACCTTCTGGTCCCACCGCTACACCGACTGGGCCGAGATCGAGCCCCCGAGCGCCCTCACCGAGCACTGGCGCGGCCCCGACCACACCGCCTTCCAGGGCACCACCCTCGACTACTTCCGCTTCACCACCGACGCCCTGCTCGGCTGCTTCCTCGCGGAGAAGGAGGCCGTCCGGCAGCACGACCCCGAGACGCCCGTCACCACCAACTTCATGGGCGTGTTCCGCCCCCTCGACTACCACCGCTGGGCGCCCCACCTCGACTTCGCCTCCTGGGACAGCTACCCGCCCCTCGACGCCCCGCCGACCTGGCCCGCCCTCGCGCACGACCTGATGAGGGGGCTCAAGGACGGCGCCCCTTTCTGGCTGATGGAACAGACCCCGTCGACGACGGCCTGTCGTGACGTCAACCCCCTGCGCAGACCAGGGGAGTTGCGGCTCGCCACCTTCCAGTCGATCGCCCACGGCGCCGACGCCGCCCTCTACTTCCAGATGCGTGCCTCGCGTGGCGCCTGCGAGAAGTACCACGGGGCCGTCATCGGGCATGCCGGCCGGGACGACACCCGCGTCTTCCGTGAAGTGACCGAACTGGGAAGGGAGTTGGCGGCCCTCGGCGCGACGACCCTCGGCGCCCGCACCCCCGCCCGCACCGCCCTCCTCTTCGACTGGGACAGCTGGTGGGCCCTGGAGATCTCCGACGGCCCCTCCCGCCTCGTCCGCTACCGGGACACCGTCCACGCCTACTACCGCGCCGCCCGCGAGGCCGGTGCGGACGTGGACGTCGTCCCCCAGACCGCCGACCTCACCCCCTACGACGTCGTCCTCGCCCCCGCCCTCTACATGATCAAGGGCGACCTGGCCGACCGACTGTCGGCGGTCGCCGCCCGCGGCGGCACCGTCCTGTCCACCTTCCTCTCCGGCCGCGTCGACGAACACGACCGCGCCTTCCGCACCGATGTGCCCGGACCGCTCGCCCCGCTGATGGGCATCCGCGTCGACGAATGGGACTCCCGGCCGGCCGACGTCGTACAGCCCGTCCACCTGGGCGAGTCGACGTCCCAGGCCCGTCTCGTCTTCGAGATCGTGTTGCCGCGCGGGGCCGAGGCGATCGGCGCGTACGGCGCCGACTTCTACGCGGGCACCCCGGCCGTGACCCGGCACACGTACGGCGACGGCCAGGCCTGGTACGTCGCCACGGCCCTCGACCAGCCCGGCGTCGACCACGTCGTACGCCGCGTCCTCGCCCGGCACAGCCTGCTCGGCCCGTACGCCGACCACCCCACCGTCGAGACCGCGCACCGCGTCGCCCCCGACGGCACCCGGCTCCTCTTCCTCCTCAACCACGCCCAGGAGCCGGCCCACCTGACCGCCCACGCACCCGCCACCGACCTCCTCACCGGCAAACAGATCGAGGCACAGGACCCGCTCACCCTCGACCCACTGGGCGTCGCGGTCCTGCGGCTTCAGTAGACGGCCTTCAGCAGACGGCCTTCAGTGGATGAGCCGACCCCGCTCGTCCGGCGCCCCGGACTTCCGGAAGAAGTAGCTGTTGATCTGGTCGCGCCACTCCCGGGCGCCGCGGAGCTGCTCCTCGTACCGCTCCGCGACCCGCGCGTGGCGCGCCGGCTCGATCAGCCCCGCCAACGAGGCCCACACCGCCCGCGCCTCCTCCACCTCCGCCACGCCCTCGAAGTGGGTGTCGTAGATGTGCTGGATCACGGTCTTCCCGCTCTTCAGGACATGTCCGTACGGCACATGGTGGAAGAACAGCAGCAGCTCGTCGGGGCACGACGAGACCGACTCGTACACCTCGGCCCACGGCTTGGCGTACTGCCCCGCGAAACCGGTTCCGGTAACGCAGCTGCGATCCACCCCGATCCCGTCCCGGTCGGCGAAGTGGTAGGTGCCCCACGGGCTGTACTCGTAGCCGTCGACGCTCGGGCCGTAGTGATGGCCGGGCTGCACCATGAAGCCGACCCCCAGCGGGGCGGTGTACTTCTCGTACGTCCGCCAGGAGCGGCGCAGGACCGCCCGCAACCCGGCAGTCAGTTCCTCTCCGGCCGGCGCGAAGGTCAACGCGATCCATTCGTCGAGGAGTCGGTGAGGATCCGCGTCCGGCTGCCAGGCCAGCCGCCCGAAGGTGTAGAGGTTGGCCTGGGCGAGCGGATGCCCTGTCCAGAAAGGGTCGTCGCCGACGTTGGAGACGGCCACCAGCTCCTCGAAGGGCAGCCCCGCCTCGGAAGTGAACCGGAGGGCCTCACTCCACATCGGGCCGAGCCAGCACACGTGCCGCTGCTGGCCGGTGTACTCCTGCGTGGCCTGGAGCTCCACCGCGAGAGTGGTATGTGACATAGCACTGATCAACGGCGACACCGGCTCCCGCACCTGGAAGTCCATCGGCCCGTGCTTCACCTGAAGCACGGCGTTCGGCGCGAACTCCCCGTCCAACGGCACGAAATGGTCGTACGCCGCCCGGGCCCGGTCCGTCGTCCGGTCCCGCCAGTCCTGGTGGTGGTTGTAGACGAAGGCCCGCCAGTGGACGGTGCCGCCGTACGGCTCCAGCGCGGCCGCCAGCAGGTTCGCCCCGTCCGCATGCGTGCGGCCGTACGCGAACGGCCCCGGCTGTCCCTCCGAGTCGGCCTTCACCACGTACCCGCCGAAGTCCGGTATCGCCTCGTAGACCCCCGCGGTCGCCCCGGCCCACCACTCCCGGACCCCCTCGTCGAGCGGGTCGGCCGTCCCCAGCCCGCCGAGCACCACCGGCGCGGCGTAGGAGACCGAGAGGTGGGTCCGGATCCCGTACGGCCTCAACGCACCTGCGATGTCGGCCACTTCGCCGATCCGGTCGGTCAGCAGACACGCCTCGGTCTTGTGCACATTGACGTTGTTCACGGCCACGGCGTTGATCCCACAGGCCGCCAGCAGCCTCCCGTACGCCCGGACGCGCTCCAGGTCCCCGCGGGCCCGTCCGTCCGCCCAGAACAGCGACCCGCCCGCGTACCCGCGCTCCACCTGGCCCATGACCGGATGCACCGCCACGTTGTCCCAGTGGTCGACCATGCGCACGGCCAACTCCGGTCGCATCAACTCCTGTTGGTGCTCGCCGAGGAACGCGGCCGCTCCGAGTCGTACGACGTGGAAGAAGCCGTACAGCAGTCCTCGGCCGCCGGACGCGGTGACGGTCGTACAGCCGTCACCGCGTCCGAACGCAAAGGCCTCGCTCGAATCGTCGTCCCCGGTCAGTTCCAGCACGAGTTCGGGATCGTGCAGGACGACACCACCCCCGAACCGTGCGCAGGCCTCAGCCACTTCCCCGTGCACCGTCTCCACCGACGGACCCGACCCTCGGATCAGAACCCGTCGGCTGCCGATCGCCCGGAAGGCGGCCGGCGGCAGCCAGGCCGGGTCGACACCCTCGGCGAGAACGGGCACGGGAAGTGGCATTCAGGCCCTCCGACCAGCGTGCTCAGGCGAGCAGTTCGACCTCCGACAGGACCGCCTCGCCGTTCAGCACCAGGCGGTACTTCCCGTACGTACCCGGAGACCCCACGGTGAACGCCCGTGTCTGCCGGTCCCACGGGAACGACTCCCCGGACCGCTGGTCCAGCGTCTTCCACGTGGTCCCGCCGTCGTCCGAGCCCTGGAGGGTCCAGCCGGTCGGTGCCTTGGTGTGGTCGGTGGACGAAGTGAGCGTGTACTGGAGGCCCTTGACCGGCCCGGAGACCGGCAGGTCCACGCTCGTCACGGTCGCGTCCGTCGCCGACGTGTTGTCGAACAGCGCCCCGTCACCCTTCAGCACGTCCGCACGCGGCGTCGGCACCTTGTCGTCCTGGGTGATGGAGACCGGGGCGTCGTTCCTGCCCGTGCCCCACGAGGAGGGCTTCGGACCCATGTCGAACTCCAGGACGCCGCCCTTGGAGAGCAGCGAGTGGGGGAGCGAAGTCGACGTCCACGTACGGCCGTTGACCTTCAGCCCCTGCACGTACACGTTGGTCGCGCTGTTCTTCGGTGCCTTGACGACCAGGTCCTGGCCGTTCTCCAGATGCACCGTCGCCTTCTTGAACAGCGGGGAGCCGACGGTGTACTCGCCGCTGCCCATCACCAGCGGGTAGAAGCCGAGCGCCGAGAACAGGTACCAGCCCGACTGCTCGCCGTTGTCCTCGTCGCCGTGGTAGCCCTGCCCGATCTCGCTGCCGATGTAGAGCCGGGAGAGGATCTCGCGGACCGCGGCCTGTGTCTTCCAGGGCTGTCCGGCCGCGTCGTACAGGTACGGGATGTGGTGCGCGGGTTGGTTGGACTGCCCGAGCATGCCCATCCGGGTGTCGCGGGCCTCGATCATCTCGTGGATGACGCCTGGGTACGAGCCGATGAACTGCGGGTCGGCCGTCTCCGAGGTCGTGAAGAACCGGTCGAGCTTCTTGGCCAGGGCGGCCTGCCCGCCGTACTCGTTGGCCAGGCCCCGGGTGTCCTGCGGGACCGTGAAGGCGTAGCCCCAGCCGTTGCTCTCCGTGTAGTCGTACCCCCAGACCCGCGGGTCGTACTTCGAGGAGTCCAGCCGCCAGTCGCCCTTGTCGTCCTTGCCCTGGAAGAAGTCGGCCTGTTTGTCGAAGAGCTGGACGTAGTCCTGGGCGCGGTTGAGGAAGTACTCGGACTCCTCCTTGTAGCGCTCCTCACCCGTCTTCCTGTACAGCGCCTGGCCCATCCGCGCGATGCCGTAGTCGTTGATGTAGCCGTCCATCGCCCAGGAGAAGCCCTGGTTCGTGGAGGTGGTGGTGTAGCCGAGGAACGGCGAGGTGGCCATGCCCTTGCGGCCCACGCCCGACATCGGTGGCACGACGGTCGCGTTCTTCACGGCCGCGTCGTACGCCGCCTTCGCGTCGAACCTGACGCCCTTGACGTACGCGTCCGCGAAGGCCACGTCCGACGACGTGCCGGTCATCAGGTCCGCGTAACCGGGCGACGACCAGCGTGAGGTCCAGCCGCCGTCCTTGTACTGCTGCACGAACCCGTCGACCATCTCGCCCGCCTGACCGGGTGTCAGGAGCGAGTACGCCGGCCACGTGGTCCGATAGGTGTCCCAGAAGCCGTTGTTGACGTACACCTTGCCGTCCACGATCTTCGCACCGGTGTGGGTCGGGGTGTCCGGCCCGGGCATCGGTGAGAAGGGCGAGGCGTACTGGTACGTCGAACCCACCTTCTCGAAGCCGGAGTTGGGGTACAGGTACAGCCGGTACATGCTGGAGTACAGGGTGGTCAGCTGGTCCGGCGTCGCGCCCTCCACCTCGACCTTGCCGAGCAGCTTGTCCCAGGTGCGCCGGGCGTCGCGCTTCACCGTGTCGAAGGACGTGCCGTCCGGGATCTCCTGGCGCAGGTTGTCCTTGGCCTGGTCGATGCCGATGAGCGAGGTGGCGAGGCGGAGGGTGACCGTGTGGTCGTCACCCGCGTCGAACCGCAGATAGCCCTTGACCCCGCTCGACGAGCCGTCCGTCACGGGCTTGTCGAAGACGCCGTAGACGAAGAGCCGCGTCGCGCCCGCCGACAGCCCGGACTTGACGTCCGAGTAGCCGGTGACGATCCCGTTGTCCTTGTCGAGCGTGAGCCCCGCCTGCTCCGTCACGTTGTCGAAGAGGACGCTCGCGTCGTCGCCGGGGTAGGTGAAACGGAGTTCCGCCGCGTGGTCGGTCGGGGCCATCTCGGCCTTGAGACCGTTCTCGAAACGGACGCCGTAGTAGTACGGCCGCGCGGTCTCGTTCTCGTGCCGGAACGCCAGCTCCCGCGCCTCCCGCCCGGTGTCCGGCGTACCGGACGCGGCCGACGGCATCACCTGGAACGTCTGCCGGTCGCCCATCCACGGACTCGGCTCATGGCTCGCGCTGAACGCCTGGATCGTCGGCAGGTTGTCGTCGTTGTTGGCGCGCGCGTAGTCGTACAGCCAGCTCAGCGAGGACGCGTTCGTCACCGGCGTCCAGAAGTTGAAGCCGTGCGGCACGGCCGTCGCGGGGAAGTTGTTGCCGCGGGAGAAGCCGCCGCTGGAGTTGGTGCCGCGGGTGGTCAGCGCGTAGTCGGAGAGGTGCGCCTTGGGCTTCTCCGGCGCGGCCCGCTTCAGCGCGATGTCGTCCAGCCAGCCGCGGAACCTCGCCGGGCCCTTCGGGGAGTCGTACCCCACCAGGATCCGGTCGACGGTCCTGCCCGCCGCGACGGACCCGATCCGCGAGACCACGTTGTTCCACTGGTTGACGTAGAGGCCCTTGGCGGCGCCCTGTCCCGCCGGGGAGAGCGCGAAGCCGTGCTGGTCGGTCGCGCCGAGGTCGCTCAGATAGGTGCCGTCCGTGAAGGCCAGGTCCACCGAGACGTTCGTCGCGTCGTAGTCCCGGTCGCCGTCCGCCATCTGTGGATAGATCCGGTACGACAGCTGAGTGTCACGGCCGACGGCCACGTTCACGTCGAAGACCTTGTTGTACGAGTACGCCCGCCCGTCGGCCGTGTGCCGACCGGCGTAACGCAGCGCCCTCTTTCCGGTGAACCCGGCCGCCGCCTTGGCCGTCGGCGAACCGCTCGGCCCGTGGTCGACCAGCGAGAGCATGTCCTCGGGGGCCGGACCGCCGCTGCCGCCCGTGGAGAGCTGCAGGTCGGCGAGCTGGAGGATGTCGGCGCCGTGGTTCTGGGAGATGTCGAGCCGGAAGTGCTCGTACTCGGCCGGCTCGGCGAGGTCGTACGACTTCGTCTGGAACCGCTCGGAGAACGACTCGCCGGAGCGGGTGTCGAGGGTCTTCCAGTCCTTGCCGTCGGTGGAGCCCTGGAGGGTCCAGTCCCGCGGGTCGCGCTCGTCCTCGTCGTTGGCCGAGGTGAGCGCGTACGTCACGATCTTCGCGGGCTTGTCGAGGTCGTACTCGACCCAACCGGTCGGGTTGAACGTCAGCCACTTGGTGGCCGCCTCGCCGTCGGCGAGGTTCTCCTTCACCTCGCCGCCGTCGGTGTTCTCGGCGCTGGCGCGGATGTCCGTGACATGGTCGTTGACGTTGCCGGGGATGCCGCTGCTGTAGCCGCCGTCGACGCCCGTGGCCCGTTTGCTGCCGTCAGGTGCGGTGTCGACCGTGTCGGTCCAGTCCGGTGCCGGATCACCCGCCTCGAACGAGGACACGAACGACCCGTCGGCCTCGGCAGGCCTGTCGGGGAGGGCGACCGCCGCTCCCTGCGAGGTCGCTGCCAAAGCAAAGGCGGCCGTGGCCACGACCGCCGTACCCCATCTGTGCCGAGTTCTGGAACGCATAGACCAGCACCCTCCCTGCGCTCAATGGGACAACGTTGTCAACTCGATGCGCAGAGACCAGTAGTGGGCCAAGTGGACAGTGATGTCAAGGGTGTTGGGTGTGGCATTCGGGGCCTATGTCTTGGATTTTTCCGGCAAGCGGTGCACAGGGCGCTCATATTTCCGCGAGGTCTCAACTCGGAAAAGACCAATGGCCAACCTTGCATTCGATCTTGCTCCGTTGGCGGGAAGTGGACTATACCTGTCGGCGATTCACAACATCCGCACGTCATGATTCGTACGGCAAGATCCGCACTTCCTGCACGACCCTGCTTGACCTGACCGCGGTGCCCGGGAGGATCCGGTTCACCGCCTGAGTCCTGGAGAAGGCGAGGACTTGAGCATGGGATCCACTTCCGCCGAGCACGAGAACGACAACACCGAGGGTGTCGGCCGCCGCGATCTGATCAAGCGGTCGGCCGCGCTCGGACTGATCTCCGTACCCACGATGAGCTTCCTGTCCGCGTGTGCCAGCAGCGGTGGCGGCGACAACGGGAGCAAGGCCAAGGCGGGCAAGAAGACCGCCAAGAACCCGCTGGGCGTCAACGACACCGCGCAGATGGAGTTCGTCCTCTTCGACGGCGGCTTCGGCAAGGAGTACGCCCAGGACGCCGTGAAGATCTACGAGAAGAACTTCCCGAAGGCGAAGGTCAAGTTCTCCGCCACCCAGAAGATCCAGTCCACGCTCCAGCCCCGCTTCAACCAGGGCACCCCGCCGGACCTGATCGACAACTCCGGCGCCGAGCAGATGGACATGGGCGTCCTGGTCGGCAAGAACCAGCTCGCCGACCTCACCCCGCTCCTCGACGCCGCGTCCTACGACGACCCGAGCAAGAAGGTCCGCGACACGCTCCGCCCGGGCATCGTCGAGATGGGCCAGTTCGACGGCAATCCGGTCTGGATCATGTACTACGCGTACACGGTCTACGGCGTCTGGTACTCCCAGAAGGCCCTGGACTCGCTGGACGCGGAGTACCCGAAGACCTGGGACGAGATGCTCGCCGTGTGCGAGAAGGCCAAGAAGAAGGGCATGGCGGGCTGGACGTACGCGGGCAAGTACCCGTACTACATCCCCTTCTCGCTCTACCCGATGATCGGCAAGGTCGGCGGTCGCGAGGTCCTCGACGCGATCGACAACCTGGAGCCGAACGCCTGGAAGAATCCGGCCGTCAAGGCCTGTTTCGAGGCCTACTACGAGCTCTACAAGAAGGGCTACATCCTCAAGGGCACCCCCGGCCTCGACCACATCCAGTCCCAGACCGCGTGGGCCAAGGGCAAGGCGCTGTTCATCCCGAACGGCTCCTGGGTGGAGAACGAGTCGGCGAACGTCATCCCGTCCGACTTCAACCTCGCCGTCTCCGCGCCCACCGGAATCGACAGCTCCGACAAGATGCCCTTCGGCACCATCTGGGCGTCCGGCGGTGAGCCGTTCATCGTGCCGGCCAAGGCGAAGAACCCCGAGGGCGGCATGGAGCAGCTGCGCATCATGCTCAGCGAGGCGTCCTCGAAGAACTTCACGGCCAAGGTGAAGTCGCTGACCGCGTTCAACGGCGGCACCAGCGGCATCACCCTCACCCCGGGCCTCACGTCCGGTGTGGCGGCGCTGAAACTGGCCGGCGACAACGTCCTGAACCCGCGCCTCCAGGACTGGTACGTACAGCTGCAGAAGGAGCAGATTGGTGTGGCGGGCCTCGGCGAGATGATGGCCGGCCGGCTCACCCCGGCGGAGGCCATCAAGAAGATCCAGGGCTTCGCCGACGCGGCCGCCAAGGACACGTCGATCAAGCACTACAAGCACCAGTAAACGGACCGGAGAAGGCATGCAGCACGGCAAGTACCGGTTCATCGTGGGGTTTCTGGCCCTGCCTCTGGGACTGTACGCGCTCTTCGTGGTCTGGCCGTTCATCCAGTCCATCTACTACTCGTTCACGGACTGGACCGGCCTGAGCCCCGAATTCAAGATGGTGGGCTTCGACAACTACAAGAGGATGTTCCACGACGAGATCTTCTGGAAGTCGCTGAAGCACAGCCTTCTTTTCGCGCTCGTGCTGCCGCTGGTGACGATCAGTCTGGCGCTTTTCTTCTCCTTCATGATCAATGTGGGCGGACGCAGAAGGAGGGGCGGCCCGGTCGTCTCCGGAGTCCGGGGCTCCTCCTTCTACAAGATCGTCTATTTCTTCCCGCAGGTCCTCTCGATCGCGATCGTCGCCCTGCTGTTCGCGTTCGCGTACAACCCGGACAGCGGCGCGATCAACTCCCTGCTGCGCGGCATCGGACTGGGCAGCATCCAGCCGCTGTGGCTCGGTGATCCGAGTCTCGCCCTGTGGTGCGTGATGGCGGTGCTCGTCTGGTCCACGGTCGGCTTCTTCGTGGTCCTGTTCTCCGCCGGCATGGCCTCCATCCCGGCGGACCTGTACGAGGCCGCGCTGCTCGACGGGGCGAACCGCGCGACCACGTTCTTCCGGATCACCCTGCCGCTGCTGTGGGACACCGTGCAGTCCGGCTGGGTGTACATGGGCATCCTCGCCCTGGGCGCCGAGTCGTTCGCGGTCGTGCAGATCATGACGACCGGACCGGGCGGCCCCGACTACTCGACCACCGTCATGGTCCTGTACGTGTACCAGAAGGCGTTCCGGGACGGACAGGCCGCCTACGCGACCACCATCGGCGTCGCCCTCCTCGTCGTCACGCTGCTCTTCGCGGCGATCGTGATGCGGCTGGGCCGGCGCGAGCGGCTGGAGTACTGATCAGATGAAGACGACCGAGACCTCCGCCCCCGTACCGGCCGAGTCCGGCGCCCCCGTGACCAAGGTCGACCCCGTGGCCGCCACGCCCAGGAAGGAGAAGAAGGAGGGCCGCGTCCTCAACGTCTTCTCCCACGGGATGCTCATCCTCTGGGCGTTCATGGTCGTCATGCCGCTGCTGTGGGCGGTGATGACGTCCTTCAAGGACGACAGCGCCATCTTCAGCTCACCCTGGGCGCTGCCGGACAAGCTGCACTTCGACAACTGGGCGCGGGCCTGGACCGACGCCAACATGAGCGACTACTTCCTCAACACCATTCTGGTGGTGGGCGGTTCGCTCATCGGCACCCTGGTGCTCGGCTCGATGGCGGCCTATGTCCTGGCCCGCTTCGACTTCCCGGGCAACCGTTTCATCTACTTCCTGTTCATCGGCGGCATGAGCTTCCCGATCATGCTGGCGCTGGTCCCGTTGTTCTACGTCGTGAACAACATGGGCCTGCTGAACACCATCCACGGGCTGATCCTGGTCTACATCGCCTACTCGCTGCCGTTCACGGTGTTCTTCCTCACCGCGTTCTTCCGCACGCTGCCGACATCGGTGGCGGAGGCGGCCTTCGTCGACGGGGCCTCGCACACCCGGACCTTCTTCCAGATCATGCTGCCGATGGCCAAGCCCGGCCTGATCAGTGTGGGGATCTTCAACTTCCTGGGGCAGTGGAACCAGTACATGCTGCCCACCGTGCTCAACACCGACCCGGACAAGCGGGTCCTCACCCAGGGCCTGGTGCAGCTCGCGGCCAGCCAGGGCTACAAGGGCGACTGGTCCGGCCTCTTCGCCGGCCTGGTGATGGCGATGCTGCCCGTGCTGGCGGCGTACATCGTCTTCCAGCGGCAGGTGGTCCAGGGGCTCACCGCGGGGGCGCTCAAGTAACGACCGTACGACCGGCTCGCGCGCCGTTCCCGGAGACCCGGGGACGGCGCGCGAGCCTGCGCGCGGGGTGTACAGAGACCTGGATCTGGTTCAACCTCTTGACGGGAGGCAACCCGAACGGCTCAGCTTAGAGTTCACTAGTTGGACATAGACGGGGCCTCATCGAAGCGGTCCCGCGCGCAGGAGGTCGTCGTGGAGACTCCGGGGTCGCAGTCGTCACTGCACAGAGCCAACCTGGAGCGGGTCGTACGGGCCGTCCGGTTGGCCGGGTCACTCACGCAGGCGGAGATCGCGAGGACCACGGGGCTGTCCGCCGCCACGGTCTCCAACATCGTCCGCGAGCTCAAGGACGGCGGAACCGTCGAGGTCACGCCCACGTCGGCGGGCGGCCGCAGGGCCCGCAGCGTCTCCCTGAGCGGGGACGCCGGCATCGTCATCGGCGTCGACTTCGGGCATACGCATCTGCGGGTCGCGGTCGGGAACCTGGCCCACCAGGTGCTGGCCGAGGAGTCCGAGCCGCTGGACGTGGACGCCTCCGCGGCACAGGGCTTCGACCGGGCGGAAGAGCTGGTCAATCGCCTGATCAGCGCAACGGGCGTCGACAGATCGAAGATCGCCGGCATAGGCCTCGGCGTGCCCGGCCCGATCGACCTCGAGTCCGGCACCCTCGGCTCGTCCGCGATCCTGCCCGGCTGGATCGGCACCAAGCCCGCCGAGGAGCTGCGGGGGCGGCTCGGCGTGCCGGTGCACGTGGACAACGACGCCAACCTCGGCGCCCTCGGTGAGCTGGTGTGGGGCAGCGGCAGAGGCGTCCGTGATCTTGCTTACATCAAGGTCGCCAGCGGTGTCGGCGCCGGTCTGGTGATCAACGGGAAGATCTATCGCGGCCCGGGTGGCACAGCGGGAGAAATCGGACATATTACTCTTGATGAATCCGGTCCTGTCTGCCGCTGCGGAAACCGGGGCTGCCTGGAGACCTTCGCGGCCGCGCGCTATGTGCTCCCGCTCCTCCAGTCCAGTCACGGCACCGACCTGACGATGGAAGGCGTCGTGCGGCTGGCCAGGGACGGAGACCCGGGCTGTCGTCGGGTGATCGCCGACGTCGGCCGACACATCGGTTCAGGAGTCGCCAATCTCTGCAACCTGCTGAACCCGAGCCGCGTGGTCCTCGGCGGTGATCTCGCCGAGGCCGGTGAGCTGGTGCTCGGGCCTATCAGAGAGTCCGTCGGCCGCTACGCGATCCCCAGCGCGGCGCGTCAATTGTCCGTTCTCCCGGGGGCACTTGGAGGCCGTGCGGAGGTGCTCGGAGCGCTCGCTCTCGCGTTGAGCGAGATGGGCGATTCGACCCTTTTGGACGGCTCCTTGTCGACTACGACACCTGCCTTCACTTAGAGAACGCATGACGCCGTTGCCATCTCGTTAAGTATTTACTTCTTGACGTCGCACGTGTGGCCGAGTTGACTTCCAGCCACCTCGGCCGCAGCGTTGCGGCCCAGTCAGGGAGGCACCCCCAAATGAACGCAACGATGCGTAGAGTCGTCGTCGGTACCGTGGCGGCTTCGATGGCCGTCACGCTGGCCGCCTGTGGCAAGGCCGGCGACAAGAAGAGCTCGGACAACAGCTCTTCCAGCAGCAGTGGCTCGAAGACCGGCTCCATCGGTCTGCTGCTCCCCGACAGTGTGACCACGCGCTACGAGAAGTTCGACAAGCCGTACTTCGAGGCGAAGGTCAAGCAGCTGTGCTCCGGCTGTGACGTGCAGTACGCCAACGCCAACGCGAACGCGACCACGCAGGCCCAGCAGGTCAGCACGATGATCACCAAGGGTGTCAAGGTGATCGTCATCAGCGCCCAGGACTCGGCCGCGATCAAGTCCTCCATCCAGCAGGCCGTCAACAAGGGCATCAAGGTCGTCGCCTACGACCGCCTCGCCCAGGGCCCGGTCTCCGCGTACGTCTCCTTCGACAACGTCAAGGTCGGCGAGCTGCAGGGCCAGGCGCTGCTGAACGCGCTCGGCTCCAAGGCCACCAAGTCGTCGAAGGTCGTCATGATCAACGGTGACGACGCCGACCCGAACGCCGCGCAGTTCAAGAAGGGCGCCCACAGCGTCCTCGACGGCAAGGTCAACATCGCCTACGAGCAGTCCGGCCTCTGGAAGGACACCATCGCCGCCCAGAAGATGTCCGCGGCCATCACCCAGATCGGTGCCAAGAAGATCGCGGGCGTCTACTCCGCCAACGACGGCATGGCCGGTGGTATCGCCACCACGCTGAAGGGCGCCGGCATCGCGGGCATCCCGCTGACGGGTCAGGACGCCGAGCTCGCGGGCATCCAGCGGATCGTCGCGGGCACCCAGTCCGCCACCGTCTACAAGGCCTTCAAGCCGGAGGCCGAGGCGGCCGCCACGCTCGCCGTCGACCTGCTCCAGGGCAAGAGCATCTCGTCCCTGGCGACCACCACCCAGACCAGCGGCTCCGGCGACAAGGTGCCCTCGCAGCTGCTGACCCCGGTGTCGGTCACCAAGGCCAACATCAAGGGCACCGTGGTGAAGGACGGGCTCTACACCGTCGCCCAGATCTGCACCACCCAGTACGCGTCGGCCTGCAAGGCGGCCGGCCTCCAGTAGCACTCCCGAGTGGGCGCGCTCACCCGAGCGGGCCCACTCCCGAGCCGCCGCTGCTGAAGCAAGGGCCGCCCCACGGCGGCCCCCGCGAACCTGTCCGACGCCCGCCCCGGCCTTCATACCCCGCTGCCGGGGCGGGCGTCGGACGGAACCGTTGCCAAAGGCAGCGGATTCGCGCATGTTCATCTTGTAAACCTCGTGCGTTCTCGCATGTCGCTCCGCGCATTACCCCGAGCGCGGCATCCCCGCCGGTCAGGCGGCGAAGGAGATGGTTCACGTGTCCGCTACGCCCGTGCTGGCGTTGCGCGGAGTCTCCAAACGATTCGGTGCGGTCCAGGCCCTCACCGATGTCGAACTGGAGGTCCACGCCGGAGAAGTCGTCGCCCTGGTCGGCGACAACGGCGCAGGGAAGTCGACCCTGGTCAAGACGATCGCCGGTGTCCACCCCATCGATGAGGGCGTCATCGAATGGAGCGGCAACCCGGTCAGCATCAACAAGCCGCACGACGCCCAGGGACTCGGCGTCGCGACGGTCTACCAGGACCTCGCCCTGTGCGACAACCTCGACGTGGTCGGCAACCTCTTCCTCGGCCGCGAGCTGCTGCGCCGAGGCGTCATCGACGAGGTGTCGATGGAGAAGCAGGCCCGCGACCTGCTGAGCACGCTCTCCATCCGCATCCCGAGCGTGCGCATCCCGATCGCGAGCCTCTCCGGTGGCCAGCGCCAGGTCGTCGCCATCGCCCGTGCCCTGATCGGCGACCCCAAGCTGGTCATCCTGGACGAGCCCACCGCCGCCCTCGGCGTCGAGCAGACCGCACAGGTCCTCGACCTGGTCGAGCGGCTGCGCGAGCGGAACCTCGCCGTCATCCTCATCAGCCACAACATGGCCGACGTGAAAGCGGTGGCGGACACCGTCGCCGTGCTGCGCCTGGGCAAGAACAACGGTTCCTTCCCGGTGAAGAGCACCAGCCACGAAGAGATCATCGCCGCGATCACCGGTGCCACGGACAACGCCGTGACCCGTCGTGCGGGGCGTCGCAGCACGGAGGCGGCAAAATGAGCGACACGTCCAACACCGTGAGCAAAGAAGAGCCGGGGCTGGAACACCAGAACACCGTGGCTCCCTCCGACGACCCCACGGCCGCGCCCGTCACCGTCGTCGACCCGCGCCTGCTGGTCCGTGAAGAGGGCCTCAAGGGCTACCTCACCGAATTCAAGCGGAAGGTGAAGGGCGGCGAGCTGGGCTCGCTGCCGGTCGTCATCGGCCTGATCGTCATCTGGACGATCTTCCAGCTGAAGAACGACCGCTTCCTCAGCGCCGACAACCTGTCCAACATCAGCTACTTCATGTCGGCCACCGGCATGCTCGCCATCGGCCTCGTGTTCGTGCTGCTGCTCGGCGAGATCGACCTGTCCGTCGGCTCGGTCAGCGGCCTGGCCTCGACGCTGTTCGCCGTGTTCGTGGTCACCCACGGTATGAACGCCTGGCTGAGCCTGGTCCTGGCCATCCTGATCGGCATCGGCATCGGTGCACTGCAGGGCTGGTTCTTCGCGAAGATCGGCGTACCGGCGTTCGTCGTCACCCTGGCCGGCTTCCTCGGCTGGAACGGTCTGATGCTGTGGCTGCTGGGCTCCAGCGGCACCATCAACATCCCGTCCGACTCCGGCCCGGTGCACCTGCTCGGCCAGAACTCCTTCTTCATGGACCAGGCCATCATCGGCGCCTACCTGCTGGCCGGCCTCGGTGTGCTGTCCCTGCTCGTGGGCTCGTTCATGGAGCAGCGCCGCCGCAAGGCGGCCGGAGTGCCGTTCCGGCCCACCAGCGAGATCCTGCTGCGGGTCGTCGCGCTCGGCGTGGCGTCCTTCGCCGCCGCGGCCGTGCTCAACAACGCCTCCGGTGTCTCCAACGCCCTGGTGATCTTCCTCGCGGCGCTGGTGATCGTCGACTTCGTACTGCGTCGCACCACCTACGGCCGCAAGGTCTTCGCGGTCGGCGGCGGCATCGAGGCGGCCCGCCGTGCCGGTATCAACGTGCCGATGGTCCGTATCACCGTGTTCGCCATCTCCGGTGGCTTCGCGGCGGTCGGCGGTATGTTCTTCGCCGGTCAGACGGCGAGCGCCACGCTGAACGCCGGTGGCGGCAACACGCTGATGCTCGCCATCGCGGCCGCGGTCATCGGTGGTACGTCGCTGTTCGGCGGGCGGGGATCCGTGTGGTCCGCGCTGCTGGGCATGCTGGTCATCCAGTCGATCCAGACCGGACTCGACCTGCTCAACATGAACACGTCGATCCAGTACATGATCACCGGTGCGGTTCTGCTGGGTGCGGTGGTCATCGACTCCGTCTCGCGCAAGAGCCAGAAGGCCGCGGGGCGCGCGTAACGCGAGAGCGCCGTGGGGGTGCGGTGAGCTCGCGGCCGACGGTCCGTTGTGGCTGGTCGCGCCCACGCGGCGGAGCCGCATATCGACACGGCCCCGCACCCCTTGGGGGCGTGCAGTTGCCCGGCACCGTATCGGTGCCGGGCACTTTCGTGTCGTAGGCACAGCCGATCTTGGGTAGAGCCGATCGCGTGATGTACGACGCAGTGCCCGGGCGCCGTCCGCAGAGGCGGAACATTAGACTCGACAAGCCCGGCAACAGCTCGATCAGCTTTTACTGCAAGGAGGCACGGGTGCCGCTGCTGACCCGTATCAGGGGACCGCGCGATCTGGACCGGCTCAGCCTGGAGCAGCTGGACCAGCTGGCAGAGGAGATCCGGACCTTCCTCGTCGACGCCGTCTCCAAGACCGGCGGCCACCTGGGCCCGAACCTCGGTGTGGTCGAGCTGACCATCGCCCTGCACCGGGTGTTCGACTCGCCGAAGGACAAGGTCCTCTGGGACACCGGTCACCAGTCCTATGTGCACAAGCTGCTCACCGGCCGTCAGGACTTCAGCAGGCTGAAGATGAAGGGCGGTCTGTCCGGCTACCCCTCGCAGGCCGAGTCCGAGCACGACGTCATCGAGAACAGCCACGCGTCCGCGGTCCTGGGCTGGGCCGACGGGCTCGCGAAGGCCAACCAGATCCTCGAACGCGACGACCATGTGGTCGCCGTGATCGGTGACGGTGCGCTGACCGGCGGCATGGCCTGGGAGGCGCTGAACAACATCGCCGACGCCAAGGACCGGCCCCTGGTCATCGTCGTCAACGACAACGAGCGGTCGTACGCCCCGACCATCGGCGGCCTCGCCAACCACCTCGCCACGCTCCGTACGACGGACGGGTACGAGCGTTTCCTGGCCCGTGGCAAGGACCTGCTGGAGCGCACGCCCGTCGTCGGCAAGCCGCTCTACGAGACCCTCCACGGGGCCAAGAAGGGCCTCAAGGACTTCATCGCGCCGCAGGGCATGTTCGAGGACCTGGGGTTGAAGTACGTCGGTCCCATCGACGGCCACGACATCGAGGCGCTGGAGTCGGCGCTCGCCCGCGCCAAGCGCTTCGGCGGCCCGGTGATCGTCCACTGCCTCACCGAGAAGGGCCGCGGCTACCAGCCCGCCCTCCAGGACGAGGCCGACCGCTTCCACGGCATCGGTCCCATCCACCCCGACACCGGCCTGCCGATCAAGGCCTCCGGCGCCGACTGGACCTCCGTCTTCGGCGACGAGATGGTCGAACTCGGCAAGGAGCGGCGGGACATCGTCGCGATCACGGCGGCGATGCTGCAGCCGGTCGGTCTGAAGAAGTTCGCGGACACCTTCCCGGACCGGATCTACGACGTCGGGATCGCGGAGCAGCACGGAGCCGTGAGCGCCGCGGGCCTGGCCACCGGCGGACTGCACCCCGTCTTCGCCGTCTACGCCACCTTCCTCAACCGCGCCTTCGACCAGGTCCTGCTGGACGTGGCCCTGCACAAGTGCGGCGTGACGTTCGTGCTCGACCGGGCCGGCGTCACCGGCACCGACGGCGCCTCCCACAACGGCATGTGGGACATGTCGATCCTCCAGGTCGTGCCGGGGCTGCGGCTCGCCGCGCCGCGCGACGCCGACCAGGTGCGGGCGCAGCTGCGTGAGGCCGTCCAGGTGAAGGACGCGCCGACCGTCGTCCGCTTCTCGAAGGGCGCCGTCGGTCCCGCCGTACCGGCCGTCGGTCGTGTGGGCGGGATGGACGTCCTGCGCGAGCCGGGGACCGACACCCCGGACGTGCTCCTCGTCTCCGTGGGCGCCCTCGCCCCCATGTGCCTGGAGATCGCCGCCCTCCTCGACAAGCAGGGCATCTCCACCACCGTCGTCGACCCGCGCTGGGTCAAGCCGGTGGACGAGGCCATGGCGCCCCTCGCCGAGCGGCACCGCGTGGTCGTCACCGTCGAGGACAACTCCCGTGTCGGCGGCGTCGGCTCGGCGGTCGCGCAGGCCCTGCGGGACGCGGGCGTCGACGTACCGCTGCGTGACTTCGGCATCCCGCCGCGCTTCCTCGACCACGCCTCCCGCGCCGAGGTCATGGCGGAGATCGGGCTCACCGCCCCCGACATCGCCCGCCAGGTCACCGGACTGGTCTCCAAGCTGGACGGCCTCCCCCACTCTCGGCTTCGTTCGAGCGGCGGGACCCCCACCGACCGCACGGCGGCCGACGTCGACTCGGTGGAGCCCGCGCGCGACTAGCAAAGTGCCCCGACGGGTCGGTTCCGCCACTCCAACAGGTGGCGGAACCGACCCGTCTGCGTGAACCTGCCGGTGCCGGGGCATACGCATCCCCGGCCCTCTCGATCATGTCGAGGACGACAAACGTGGGAGGTAGGCACGTGAGCAGCACGCTCTTCAGGACGAAGAACATCGAGCAGTCCATCCAGGACACCGAGGAACCGGAACACGCGCTCAGGAAGTCACTGTCGGCCCTCGATCTGACGGTGTTCGGCGTCGGCGTCATCATCGGCACCGGCATCTTCGTGCTCACCGGCACGGCAGCCAAGAACACCGCGGGCCCCGCGGTCTCGCTCTCCTTCGTCGTCGCCGGGGTCGTCTGCGCGCTCGCCGCCCTCTGCTACGCCGAGTTCGCCTCCACGGTCCCGGTCGCGGGCTCCGCGTACACCTTCTCGTACGCCTCCCTCGGCGAGTTCCCCGCCTGGATCATCGGCTGGGACCTGGTCCTCGAACTGGCCCTCGGCACGGCGGTGGTGGCCGTCGGCTGGTCCGGATACATCCACTCGCTGCTCGACAACGCGGGCTGGCACCTGCCCGAGGCGCTCAGTGGCCGCGACGGCGCCCACGGCTTCGGCTTCGACATCCTCGCCGCCGCCCTCGTCCTGCTGCTCACGGCCATCCTCGTCGTCGGCATGAAGCTCTCCGCGCGGGTCACCACGGTCGTCGTCGCCATCAAGGTGGCCGTCGTCCTCGTCGTCATCATCGCGGGCGCGTTCTTCATCAAGAGCGGCAACTACGACCCGTTCATCCCCAAGGAGCAGCCCGTCCCGGCCGGCGGCGACCTCAAGGCCCCGCTGATCCAGCTGATGTTCGGCTGGGCGCCCTCCAACTTCGGCGTCATGGGCATCTTCACCGCCGCGTCCGTCGTCTTCTTCGCCTTCATCGGCTTCGACGTCGTCGCCACGGCCGCCGAGGAGACCCGCAACCCGCAGCGGGACGTGCCGCGCGGCATCATCGGCTCGCTGATCATCTGCACGGCGCTGTACGTCGCCGTGTCCATCGTGGTGACCGGCATGCAGAAGTACAGCAGGCTGTCGGTGGACGCGCCGCTCGCCGACGCCTTCAAGGCGACGGGGCACCCCTGGTTCGCGGGCCTGATCAGCTTCGGCGCGGCGGTGGGCCTGACCACGGTCTGCATGATCCTGCTGCTGGGCCAGTCCCGGGTGTTCTTCGCGATGAGCCGGGACGGCCTCCTGCCCCGCTTCTTCTCCCACACCCACCCGCGCTTCCGCACCCCCTACCGCCCGACCATCCTCCTCGGCGTCGTCATCGCGATCGTCGCCGGCTTCACCAGCCTCAGCGAACTCGCCGAACTGGTGAACATCGGCACGCTCTTCGCCTTCATCGTGGTCGCGATCAGCGTCATCATCCTCCGCCGCACCCGCCCCGACCTGGAGCGCTCCTTCCGCGCCCCGCTGGTCCCGGCCCTGCCGATCCTGTCGGTGCTGGCCTCCCTCTGGCTGATGCTCAACCTCCCGGCCGAAACCTGGCTCCGCTTCGCCATCTGGATGGTGATCGGCTTCGCGGTGTACTTCCTGTACGGCCGCACACACAGCCGTCTGGCGCGGAGCGGGGGCAGGGAGGAGAACGGGGCGAGGCTCTGAGGCAACGCCGCCGGCGCTGCGGGCAGTCGTCCCGCCGGGGTGGCTCCCGACCCAACGAGAGCGGCACCCCGCCGACGCGGGCGAGCGAGACGCCCCGGCCTCAGCCCCAACGCCGAACGCCGCTATGGCCGGACGGTCCGAGGGCCCGCCACCGACGCCCCCAACTCCCGCACCCTCCGCCGAAGTTCCCGAT
>Ga0075367_10000056_pt1 | contig 26993 bp, 24 predicted proteins | sample EndMethybrTD3032_FD_71399 | JGI IMG/M metagenome (GOLD analysis project Ga0075367, IMG submission 71399) | Populus endosphere microbial communities from Tennessee, USA - Endosphere MetaG P. TD hybrid TD303-2 | ecosystem: Host-associated > Plants > Roots > Endosphere | place: USA: Tennessee... | reverse complement strand
ACCCGTGGCTGCCCACATTCCGACGATGAGGTTGGCGCCCTGAGCCATCGCGGAGCGGAAGTCGGAAAGGGTCTTTTGCACATCGCCCTGGTTGGTCATGGTGATGATCTTGCTGACCTCGCCAGACTTGATTGCGTAGTCGAAGGCTTCGCCACGCTGCAGGGAGACGTAGGCGTTGACCTGGTCATCGATGAACGCCATCACGTACTTGCCGGAGCCGATCTCGCATGACGTGTTGGACATGCAGTCCTCCCACGTCTTCATCTGGTCAGCAGTGAGCTGCACCTCGCCCGACATCATGGCCATCTGGGTCTCCGGCGCGATGTCGTCCGGGCTCACGTTCGGGTTCATGACCCGAAGAAGTCCGGCAGCGACGCCGTCGTCCGTCGGCTCGGGGATGGTGCTCTCGGCGTTTTCGCCGGACCCCGAGGCAGCGGCGGGGTCTTCCGACGACCCGCAGGCCGCGAGGGCGAGACAGGACACCGCCACGGTGACGGCGGAGGCGAGAACCTTGCGCGGGAAAAGATGCCTCTTGATGGAACGGCTAGACACGATTGACCTCCGGGATCATCGGCGAGGGAAACGAGGAGTCCTGGCGGACCACTCGGCTGGCACGCTGCGCCTGCACCCAAGTTGCAACGACGTGCGCATTGAAGACGCGAGCCGCACGACACAGCAGAATTCAGTTGGACTAGGTTGTTCGGATATACGAACGATGATGCTCTATTACGAACGCAATCTAAGTGGTTGCCGCCACATCGTCAAGGGATGTGACTACCATTTCCCCAACCGTGACCAAAGCGTGTCGCCGACCAGCGCGCGTTCATAATGACGAACACTCATTGCCAGTCCGGGATGAGCGGCGACCGGTCTAGCGACGCGCGAACGGGTTGGCCGGAGGCTCCGTCGCGGCCGAGATGAGGACTGACTTGGTCTCGAGGTACTCGTGCACAGCCTCGATGCCGTACTCGCGGCCGAGGCCTGAGTGCTTCATTCCGCCGATGGGCACCGTGTTGCCGTACACGCGGTAGGTGTTGACCCACACGAGGCCCGCGCGCAGTGCCTTGGACATCCTGATCGCCCGGCCCATGTCCCTCGTCCACACGCCGGCCGCCAAACCGAAGTCGACGTCGTTGCCGATGGTGATGGCTTCCGCCTCGGTGTCGAAGCCGATCACCGAGAGGATCGGGCCAAAGACCTCTTCCTGAGCGATCCGCATGTCGTTCGTGACGTCGGTGAAGATGGTGGGCTCGACGAACTGCCCGCCCTGCAGGGCAGGGTCAGTCGATCGCTGACCCCCTAGCAGGAGCCGCGCACCGTCCTGGTGAGCGATGTCGATGTACTCGAGGACCTTCTGCAGCTGCGGCGGGGTAGCGATGGGGCCCACCTGGGTATCCAGGTCCATCGGATCCCCGAGACGGATGTTGCGCGCCATGTCGACGAGGCGACGGGTGAACTCCTCCTTGATCGAGTTCTGGACCAGGAGGCGAGATCCCGCGGTGCACATCTGCCCGGCCGAGGCGAAGACTCCGGCGATTGCACCCACGAGAGCGGCATCGAGATCGGCGTCCTCGAAGACGATGTTGGGCGATTTCCGCCCAGCTCCATCGCCACACGCTTCATCCCTCGAGCCGCCGCCTCGTAGACACGGGCACCTGTCTTGTCCGAGCCGGTGAACGTCACCATTGCGACATGAGGATTCTCAACGAGCGCAGGGCCCAGTTCGGGACCGGTGCCGGTGACGACGTTGAGGACACCATCGGGAAGTCCGGCTTCCTTGGTGAGCGCGGCCATCTCCAGCGAGCTGGCGGACGCGAATTCAGACGGCTTGAGGACGATGGAGCATCCCGCGGCTAGAGCCGGCGCACACTTCGCAGAGAAGAAGGAGAGCGGCATGTTCCAGGAAGTCAGTGCCACCACGACACCGACCGGTTCCCGGTAGGTCATGGCGAGGATGTCGGGCTTGTCGATCGGCAGGACTGCCCCTTCGATCTTGTCCGCAAGACCCGCGTAGTAGTACCAGGTGTCAGGCAGCGACTGGAGCTGCGACTGCATCTCAGTGAGGATCTTGCCGTTGTCGCGCGATTCGATCTCTGCCAGCCGCTGCGCTCGGTCGGGGTCCGACAGAAGGTCGCCGATACGCCTCAGGATGTTGCCGCGCTCGGTGGCGGTCATCCGACTCCACGGTCCGCTCTCCATGGCGGCCCGCGCCACGGAGACGGCCCGGTCCCCGTCCGCTTTGGTCCCCTGCGGGATCCGTGCCCACGGCTCGCCACGGTAGGGATCGATCGTGTCCACCCACTCCCCACCGGCGGGCGCGGACTCTGCCCCATCAATCCAGTGCTGGTAGGTCACGAGGTCTACCTGTTGCGTCGCCGTCGTCATTTGCCCTTGCCTCCATTTGTCATCGCGTTCGTTGGTGCGACCCATCCGTGCGAGCCGGGCGGACGAGGCCCGTAGGGATCTCGCCACGAGGCCGGTGGCACTGCGCGGAACGCGACTGGACCGGCGTCGCGGTGAGAAGGGATAGGCAAACGCACCGCAAGTGTTCGTAATTATGAACGCTGGTATGTTATGCCAAACAGATGGCGCAGGTCAACGACTTGGCGCCACAGGCATCCCAGGGACGCGCCGGTCGTCGTCGACGCGGGATGCTCGCGCGGCGTCAGAGGGGATGAGGACCCCAACGGAGCTCCAGAGCGCGACGGCCCCCACGGCGACATGCGCCTGGATCACGAGAAGCGTCCCCGCGACTCCAAGAGCCGAGCCTGGTCGGGCTGGGCGTATTACTTGGCGATGCTCAGACGAAGGTGTAGTCGGCCGGGACGACGTGCGTACCGGCCATGCGATCCATCATGAGCGCCGTCGCGTCGACCTTGGTGTCGTATCCCCACTCGTTGACGCACATCCGATAGATCTCGCGAGTCAGGTTCCCGAGCAGGAGCGGGACGGATGCCGCATCGGCCAGTTCGCAAGCGACCTTCAAGTCCTTGTGGGCCAAGCCGATGCTGAACCCGTTCGCAAGATTCCCGTTGAGGATCTGCGGACCCATCACTGCAGCCATCCAGTCGTTCCGAGCACCCCCGGCAGACATGATCTCGACGGCGCTTTGCGGGCACACTCCGAGCTTTGCCGCGAGCGCGACACCCTCGAGCGTGGCCCATCGGATGATCCCCGAGACAAGATTGTTGACGAGTTTCACCGCGTGGCCAGATCCGAGTTCGCCGGCACGGCAGACGTTGGGGCTGATTCGGTGAAGAAGAGTCTGGACCCGCGCATATTGCTCATCGGCGCACCCGACCATGATGGCGATCGTGCCCTCAGCTGCGCGGACAGGACCGCCACTGACCGGCGCGTCCACGAGGTCGACACCGAGCGAGGCCAGCTCGTCGTTGATCTGCCTCGTCTCGCGAGGGTCGCCCGAGGTCTGGTCGATGATGACCGTGCCGGGGCGAAGATCCCCGCTGAGTCCATCCGGGCCGAAGATCACCTGTCGCACGTGGGCCGACGTGGGCAAACACAGGAAGATGACGTCGCACTCCTTGGCGACCGAGCGCAGGTCCGGGGCTGCTGCGGCACCGAGGGACACCTGTGCTGCCACAGCTTCGGCGTTCATGTCGAACGCATACACGTCGCCTCCCGGCGCAAGACGCGCAGCGAGAGCGCCCCCCATGTTGCCGAGCCCTATGTAGCCGAGTCTCACGATGACTCCTCCATGTGATGTCACAGCCGCAACCGGACGTCGCGCCGCGGCCGGTTGTTCAGCGACGGGCCTGACGGCCCGAGGCCCACGCGAACTTGCGGAGCCCGTCCACTGTCGAAAGGCGACCGAACGCGAGCTCAGGAAAGTGCGCGGGTGCGAAGACGTCACCTGTCCGCGCGAGCTCCTCTGCCACCTGGTTGCGCACGGCGCCGGCCGCGACAGGATCAAGGTCCCACATACCCTGCCACTCGGGCTCGGTGAGCTCTCCCACGGTGTGCGCGGCGTCCCCGAGCATCAGTGCACGCTCATCGCCGTCGTAGATCACGTAGATGGTGGTCCCGGGCGTGTGGCCTGGTGCCGGACGCGCAATGAGCCCCGGAATGATCTCGACCTCGCTGTCGAAGGGTTCGTAGCGGGACTCGATCGGCGACAGGACCTCGCGCACCTTCGGCACAGCGGTTGGGCCGGTCATGAAGTGCGCCCAATCGGCGGCGTGAGCTCGGATGGTCGCGTTGGGGAAGGTGACCTTGCCATCCTGCACGGACCAACTCACGTGATCCCAGTGCAGATGGGTGAAGAAGACGTCAGTGACGTCGGCAGGCTCCACGCCCGCACGTTGCAGGTTGTCCACCAACGCACCCGTCTCATGTTGCTCGTCGCGGAATACGCCGCCACCCACGTCGATCATGACGGTGCGATCGCCCATGCGAACCAGGAAGCCACCGATGTCAAGGTGGATGAGTCCGCCCCCATCCGTGGGGTGCTCAGCGCAATCCCAGATCTTGCCGTCGGGATGAGAGACCGCGTCCTCGATGGGCACGTGCGCGCTGCCGTCGATAATCGGCACGATGTCGAACCGACCGACCTTCATCCGTTCTCCTCGGTGTGAGTCATGGTGGCCGCGCCTGCACCGAAGGCCGAAGTGGCGTTTCGGCGTCACACGGGCCAGGGTCGTCCTCTGACCGGCGCGAACGATATTGCGAACTCATCTACCGTATTGCGAACGACGTGTCGGGGTCAACCAATCTTGGCCGACCCCTTGTTCACATTTGCGATCGCCAATACGCTCATGCGGACGCAGCGGGTTCCTTCGCGCGGAGCGGCAAGCCTCGACCCCAGGAGTCGTACACATGAGCGTGACCGTGTCAGTCATCGGTCTCGGCGAGATCGGTCGTGCCATCACTCGACGACTGGTCGAGTCTGGCTACGACGTCCTCGCGTGCGATCGGCTCGAACCCGCGTTGGCCGACGCGTCTGCGGCCGGCGCCAGGGTGACCACCAAGGCAAGCGACTGCGCGACGTCGGACGTGGTGTTGATCGTCGTCGCTGACGACTCGCAGGTTCGCGACGTTCTGCTGGGAGAGGACGGCCTGCTTGGGCCCACTCCACTGGATGAGCCTCCGCTCGTGGTCGTGATGAGCACGGTATCTGTCGAGGTGGTGCGGGAGCTGCATGACCTGTGCCGCGAGCGTGGGAGCGCCCTGGTGGACGCGCCACTCAGTGGCGGTGCGATCCGAGCCCTGAACGGAACTCTGACCCTGATGGCCGGGGGTGAGCGCAGCGACGTGGAGCGCGCGCGGGAGGTGCTCGACGCTGTGGCGAACGATGTGTTCTACGTCGGCCCGACGGGTGCTGGAGCGCTCCTCAAGATCATCAACAACCTGATCTGCGCCAGCAGTGTCTACCTCTCGGCCGAGGCATTCCGCCTCGCACAAGAAAATGGCGTTCCGCTGCACCGTCTGTTGCCCGTCCTGGAGGCAAGCTCGGGGAGGACCTTCCTCACCGATGACCTTCAGTACGTCATCGGCACCTACGCAGGAATCGCGTCGACCCGCGAGCTCTTCGATCACACGGTCGCGAGCATGCAAAAGGATCTACGGCTCGCGAGAGGTGTCGCTGACAAGAGCGCGGGCACCTATCCCATGCTCGACGGGCTTGCCGAAACGCTCGAGTCCTTGGGCGGAGAGACGTTCGAGACCTGGAGAACGGTCGGTCGCCAGACCACTGAGAGCAGCTAACTTCACCCTTCACGAGTCAGGACGAAGCATGGAGTACACGACACTCGGCCACTCCGGCCTCACAGTGTCCCGCCTCTGCCTGGGGTGCATGAGCTTCGGGGAACCGCGGAGGGGCATCCCTTCGTGGTCCCTTGCGGAGGAGGAGAGCACAGGCTTCGTCAAAGGCGCGCTGGATGCCGGTGTGACCTTTTTCGACACCGCGAACTTCTACTCCGACGGGACAAGCGAGGAGTACCTCGGCAGGGCGCTCAAGTCGCTCACGCGACGCGACAACGTGGTCATCACCACCAAGGTCTGGGAGAACATGGGACCTCTTCCTAATGGACGCGGTCTGTCGCGAGGCGCGATCCTCACCCAGGTCGACGCTAGCCTGCGGCGCCTGGGGACCGACTACATCGACCTCTACGTCATTCATCGTGCGGACCCGCACACGCCGTGGGAAGAGACGTTGCAGACGCTGGATGACCTAGTGAGGGCCGGCAAGGTGCGCTACATCGGGGCGTCTGCGATGCGGGCGTGGCAGTTTGCCAAGGCTCTGTTCCTCCAACAACGTCATGGTTGGGCGCAGTTCGTCAGCATGCAGAACCACTACAACCTCCTGTACCGCGAGGAGGAGCGAGAGATGATCCCGCTCTGTGTCGACCAGGGAGTCGGAGTCACACCCTTCAGCCCGCTTGCTCGGGGGCTGCTGGCTCGCCCCTGGGCTGAGGTCACGGGTCGATCAACCACGGATCCCACGCTGGAGAGGCGATACGGGGAGCGCGACCGTCCGGTTGTCGACGCGGTCGCGAAGGTGGCTGATCGCCACGGTGTACCCATGGCTCACGTGTCGCTTGCGTGGTTGCTGTCGAAGCCCGGGGTCGTGGCTCCAGTGGTCGGAACGACCAAGCCTCGCCATTTGGAGGACGCCCTCGCGGGTCTGGATCTCCGCCTGAGCAATGAGGACATGGCCGAGCTCGAAAGTCCCTACGAGCCGCATGAGTTCAACTGGATCGCCGAACCCGACGACTAGCCTGCCGCCTACGACGTCGAGCTTGTCCCCATACTTGCCGCGAGACGGAGATGGTGAGGCCCCCCTCGAAGCGGCGAGGGGCCGAGCCCCACTTCAACTCTCGGCACGCAATTCGGCAGGCACTTCGGCAGTGATCTCGGCAATGAGGTCGGTCATCTGTTGCATCCGGAATGGTTTGGCCAGGACGGTAGTAATCCCCAGCTCCTGCAGGTTTCCGCGTCTCTCGCCGCCCCACGCGGTGACGACCACGATGCGCATGCCCTCGGCTCGATCGGGATGCTCGCCGAGCCAGCGCACGACGTCCTCACCGCTCATCCGCGGCATCAAGAGATCGAGCAGCATCACGTCGTACCGATGCGCAGACAGTGCGACAGTTGCCTCGACGCCGTCCGCCGCCACCTCAGCCACGTGGCCAGCCCGCTCGACCATTCGGACCATCACATCGCGCATGTCCTCGGTGTCGTCAACGACCAGGAAGCGCAACTGCCTGATCAACTCGCACACGTCCGCCGGCGTGCCCGACCGTCCTGGGGCAACGGCTATCGCCCTTCGTACTTGGGTGGGCGCTTGTCGAGGAAGGCCTGCATGCCCTCCTTCTGATCCCGCGAATCGAAGAGGATCTGGAAGGCCTTGCGCTCGAGGAGAAGGGCTGTCTCCAGCGGAACATCGGCTCCAGCTCTGACGACCTCCTTGATCGCTGCCACTGCCAACGGCGGCATAGCCGCGATGGATGAGGCCATCTCCGCGGCGCGCGCGAGGGCCGAACCCTCGGTCACAAGTTCCGACACGAGACCAGAAGCCTTGGCCTCGGCTGCGCTGATGAGCTCCCCCGTGAGCAACAGCCGCATCGCTTGGTAACGACCGACAGTACGCAGGAGTCGCTGGGTCCCGCCGGCGCCCGGGATGACTCCGAGGCGCACTTCCGGCTGACCGAACTTGGCGGTCTCGGAGGCGACGATGATGTCGCAGCACATCGCGAGCTCGCATCCGCCTCCGAGTGCGTAGCCCTCGACTGCCGCAATGAGTGGGGTGTTGGCGCGCGACATCGTGGTGAACATCCGGTCGGTTACCCGAAGGGTGTGCTCGATGGGGGTGAGCGACTGCATCTCAGCCACGTCCGTGCCAGCGACGAATGCGCCGCCAGCACCCGTGAGGATGATGGCCCTGACCGCCTGGTCTCCGTCCAGCCTGCTGACGGCGTCGGCCACCAGGTCCTTGACCTCGATGTTGAGTGCGTTGCGCCGTTCGGGTCGGTTGATGGTGATGGTGTGGACCCCATCCGATATCTCCTCGACAAGGACGGGAGCGGTCGTGGTTTCGTCGGTCATGAGCTTCCTTGGAGAACGAGGCTGAAGGCGGGTGCGGTTGCATCAGGTGGGTTGACAGACGACGAGGCCATCGACAGCGACTACGCCATCGCCCTCCGCCAGCACGAGGAGGGGATTCACCTCTGCCTCGACGATGCTGCCGAGACGGTCGCTTGCCAGCTGCGATACGGCGACGATCGCAGAGGACAGGGCCTCGCAGTCGCCCTTCGGCATGCCGCGATAGCCGCGAATGGTGGCGAGCCCCTTGACTTCTTCGACCATCGAGCGCGCCTCGTCCATGCCGACTGGCGCGACCCTGATGGCGATGTCCTTGTAGAGCTCGGCGAGCGTCCCACCAACTCCGAGGACGACAACCGGCCCTACGTCGGGGTCACGACGGAAGCCGAGGATGACCTCGGCAAGACCAGACTGCATCTGTTGGACCAGGATGCCGTCGACGTCAGCGTCCGGGCATCGTTCGGCAACGTTCTGTCGGATCGACATCGCCGCAGCCTCCAGCTCATCGTCGCTGCCGATGCGCAGGACGACGCCGCCGACCTCGGTCTTGTGCGCAATGTCGGCCGAGAGCACCTTGGCCACCACCGGGTACGACACGGTCGAGTTCGAGGACAAGGAGGGGGTCCCGTCGAGCGGCACAACGATCGTCGGCGATGTCTTCACACCGAGTGCGTTGAACACGCTGGCGGACTCCATCTCGTTGGGTCGGCGCCCTTGGAACTTGGCCAGTTCCTGCTCGACGGCATCGATGGCTGCCGTGCCCACGTCGGCCCCGGTCTGCGTCGGCGACAGCCAACGGCTCCATGCGCGGATAGCGTCGGCACAGGATTCCGGGGTCCGGAATCCGGCGACGCCGGCTTCGGCGAGCTGGGCCAGGCCAGCCTCCGCGTGAGGAGCGAGGAATGCCGCCACCGGCTTGCTCTTGGCGGCGCGGATGAGCGGTCCGACGCTGATCTCGGGCTGGAACTGCGCGGAACTTCCCGCAATGGCCAGGACCAGGTCGCAATGGTCTGAGGCGATCAGTTCGTCCAGGACTGCGCCGTAGACATCGGCTCGGGTACCCGCGTGGGTCAGGTCCGTCAGCGGGCCCTTCGGGATGGCGACGCCTCGGGCGGCGAGCGCTTCCACCAATGAGTCGGGCGGCGAGACGACGTCGACGTTCATGGTCCCTAGCCGGTCGACGACGGTGGCCGCTCCCCCGCCGGTCGTTGACATGACCGCTACTCGGTGCCCCGCAGAAGGGCGATGTCCGGACAGCAGGGTCGGGAGCTCGAACAACGTCTCAAGGTTGTCGACCCGAAGGATTCCGTTGGCACGGAAGAAGGCATCTGCAACTTCGTCCGAGCCCGCCATCGAGCCGGTGTGTGAGGCGGCGAGGCTCCGGCCAACGTCCGAGCGGCCAAGCTTGTAGACCACGATCGGCTTGCCGACCTCGATGGCACGGCGTGCGGCGCTCGCGAGCCTGGGGGCGTCCCGCAAGGTCTCCAGGAACAACAGGACCGCGCCGGTTTCGGGGTCGTCCACGAGCCAGTCGGTGATCTCGGCCGCGCTCAGGTCACTCTCGTTCCCGATGGAGACGATCTTGGAGAAGCCGACACCACGGCCCAGGCCGCGTGACACCAACCCCCCAGTCATGCTTCCCGACTGCGAGATGACGGCAAGGGGTCCAGCTGGGACGTCCAGCTGCTCGATGGCCGCGTTGACCGACATGGTGCACGACGGTCTTGTGCTGACGATTCCGCTGCAGTTCGGGCCCAGGACGCGAACCCCACCTTCGCGAGCGCGAGCCACCAGCTGTTCCTGCGCCTGACGCCCCGCCTCTCCGGCTTCGGCGAACCCGTCGGCGTAGATCGTTGCGACAGGGATCTGCCGTTGGATGCATTGTTCGATCGTCTCCGGCACTGCAGCGGCGGGAACCATCAAGAAGGCATGGTCGATGTCTTCGGGGGCCTCCAGCAGGGACGGATATGCCTGCTCCCCAAAGACCTCCGGATGCCGCGGATTGATGGGGACGATCTTTCCGGTGTAGCCATGCTTGCGCAGCGACCGCTGAGGCCGCGAGGTGTGCTTGGCGGCGTCGTTGGATGCGCCCACCAGCGCGATGGTGCGCGGAGAGAACAGGCTGTCGAACACTCGGCGATCCTGCTCGTTCATAAGTGACCCTTTCGTCGAACCGTTCGATGCCTGTCGGTGTCCGTCAGCCCGAGGCGCGCTGCGAGAATCGGCGCTCGAAGACGGATTCGGCGATGCGGTTGAGCAGCATCTCGATCGTGCCGCCGGCGATCATCCAGCCCCTGGTGCGACGCAGGCAGTACTCGACCAACATCTCGTCGCTGTAGCCCATGCCTCCCAGGACCTGGAGCGATTCGTTCGCGATATCGAAGCCGGCGCGGTTGCATGCCACCTTCGCGATGGCGGTTTGCTCAGCGGAGGGGAAGCCGCCCTCTGCGTTGACCGCCGCGCGATAGAGCAGGAGCTGGGCAGCGTCGAGCTTGATCTTCATGTCGGAGAACTTCCATTGCAGGCCCTGGAACTCCGCAAGCGGACGCCCGAACTGATGGCGCGTGAGGGCGTGCTCACGAGCCAGTTCGTAGGAATAGCGGCCCAGAGCCAGAGCGCGCGCGCTGTTGCCGATTCGCTCGACGTTGAATCCGCTCATCTGCTGCTTGAACCCGCCCGGACCCAGCAGAACGTTCTCGGGGCCGACGTACACGTTGTCGAAGAAGATCGGGTTCCAGTCCTCACCGCCGAGGAACTTGGCCGGCGCGCCGAAGGACATGCCCTCGGCGCCGCGTTCGATGAGCACCGAGCCGATTCCGTCGACTCCGGGACCGAACCGGACGTAGACGAGAAACACCGACGCGTGGAGGCCGTGCGTCGTGAAGATCTTGCTTCCGGTGATGCGGTAACCGTCCCCGTCAGGCGTAGCGGTGGTCTTCAGCTCGGTGACTGCAGAACCGGCCTCCGGCTCTGTCATGGCGACACAAATGAGGCCAGTTCCGTCGAGAAGCGGCGCGAGGTACCGCTCCTTCTGCTCCGGGCTTGCGAAGTTCGCCAGCACGCGCAGCGCCCCGAAGTTTCCGGCCTGGATCACATCGGCGCTTCGTGGGCAGGCGGCTGCGATCTCCTCGATCGCGATGACGGCGTCCATGAGGGACCCGCCGCCGCCGCCGTCCTTCTCGTCGACGGTGATGCCGAGGAGGCCGTTCTGCGCCATCTTCTTGGCGACGTCCCAGGGATAGTCGCTGCTGTGCGCACGCTCCAGCGCACCGAGCGCAAGCTCTCGCTGAGCAAAAACGCGCACCGAGTCGCGGAAGTCTTTCTGGTCGGGTGTGAAGTCGAAATCCACGGGGTTCCTCCTGATGTTCCTGTGGCGGAACGGGGTGATGTCGGGTGATTGGTGTCGCTGGGATCAGCGAGGGGGCATTCGGATGGCGCCGTCGAGGCGAATGGTGTCGCCGTTGACGTACTCGTTCTCGAGGAGCGCGACCGCCATGTGGCCGAAGTCGTCTGGACGCCCCAGGCGCCGGGGGTGCGGGACTGTTGCAGCGAGTCCCTCGCGGATGTCGTCGCGCAGCCGGGCAAGCATCGGAGTGTCGAAGGTGCCAGGAGCGATGGTGTTGACGCGGATGGCCTTGCTTGCAAGGTCTCGGGCGGCCGGCAGCGTGAGTCCGTGAACAGCGGCCTTCGATGAGGCGTACGAGACCTGTCCGATCTGCCCGTCAAAAGCAGCAGCTGAGGCGGTCAGGATGATCGCGCCCCGGTCGCCGTCAAGAATCTCGTTCCGGGCCATCCGGGCAGCGCTCAGGCGAAGCACGTTGTACGTGCCAAACAGGTTGACTCGAACGACAGCCTGGAAGCTGTCGAAGTCTCCGGGCTCCCCCTCCTTGTCGACGATGCGTAGACGGTCACCTCCGCGCCCCGCGCAGTGCACGACCGCACGCAGCGGCCCGTTGGACTCGGCCGTGTCGAGCGCGGCGTTCACCTCGTCGGCGTCGAGGATGTCCGCCGGCACGAAGGTCGCGCTCGCTCCCAGTTGGGCAACCGCTTCCTCGCCCGGGGCACTGGGGAGGTCCAGGAGAACGACACGAGCGCCCTTTCCCACCAAACGTGCGGCCGTCGCCAAGCCCAGGCCGGATGCACCTCCGGTTACGAGGGTCGAGGTTCCGTCCAGTTTCACGAGTGTTCCTTCCAGTGGTGGGCGCGCAGCGCGCACTTCTGTGAGTCGTCAGTTGATGAGCTCGACAAGGGACGCGTTCGCGGTCCCGCCGGCTTCGCAGATGGCCTGGAGGCCGTATCGGATTCCCTCCGCCCGCATGTGGTGGATCATGCGCGTCATCAAGATCGCCCCCGAGGCCCCCAGCGGGTGCCCCACGGCGATCGCGCCCCCGAGCGGGTTCAGCTTGCTCGGGTCAGCGCCGGTCTCGGCCAGCCAGGCCAGAGGCACGGGGGCAAACGCCTCGTTGACTTCGTAGACACCGATCTCGTCCAGCTTCACACCGCTGCGATCAAGCAGCTTGGCCGTGGCGGGGATCGGCGCCGAGAGGACCATGACGGGGTCGTCGCCCACCGCCACCCCTGTGTGAACGCGAGCGAGCGGGCGGAGACCGTGGTCGCGTGCGCGCTCGGGCGTCATCACCAAGAGGGCGGCTGCGCCGTCCGAGATCTGCGAAGCGTTGCCTGCAGTCACCACGCCATCCTTTGCGAACACCGGGTCGAGGCTGCCGAGCTTCTCGAGGGAGGAGTCACGCCGAATGCCCTCGTCGTGGGTAAGCGTCGGAACGGACGCCAGCGGAACCAGCTGACCGTCGAAAGCGCCCGCACCCGTCGCGGCCGCCGCCCTCTGGTGCGACGAGAGCGCGAACTCGTCGAGCTGCTGACGACTCAGGTTCCACCGCTTGGCCATCATCTCGGCGCCAGGGCCCTGGTCGAAGGCGTCGACTCCGTAGCGGCCGAGCATGCCGGGGCCGTACGGCTGGCCCACCGCACGAGTGGCTCCGAGAGGAACGCGGGACATCGTCTCCACACCACCAGCGATGGCGACGTCGTACCGTCCCGACATCACGCCCATGACGGCGAACTCGATGGCTTGGTGACTCGAGCCGCAAGCGCGATTGATGGTGACTCCGGGGATCGACTCCGGCCAGCCAGCGGCGAGGGCTGCGAACCTCCCGACGTTTCCGGATTGGTCCCCCAACTGCGTCACGCAGCCCCACAGCACGTCGTCCACGGCGAGAGGCTCGACGCCGGTGCGGTCGAGCAGGCGCGTCAGGACGTGGGCCGACAGGTCCACGGGATGGACGTCCGCCAGCGCACCCTTGCGTCGACCGATCGGCGTCCGAACGGCCTCGACGATGACTGCCTCACGCATGCAGTGTGTTCCTCTCGTGGTGCTGGGCGGCTCAGATGCCGCCCAGGCAGATGTACTTCGACTCGAGGTAGTCCTCGAGCCCGTCGTGAGCGCCTTCGCGTCCGACGCCGGACTCTTTGATCCCGCCGAACGGAACGGCCTCGTTGGCCATCAGTCCGACGTTCACGCCGACCATCCCGGTCTCGAGCTGCTCGGCGACGCGCCACACCCGACCGATGTCGCGGCTGAAGAGGTAGGACGCCAGACCGGACTCCGTGTCGTTGGCGGCGTCCAGCAGTTCCGCCTCATCGGAGAAGCGGAAGAGGGCTGCCACCGGTCCGAAGGTCTCCTCCTTGGCGATCCGCGAGTCCTTCGTGACGTCACCGACGACCGTCGGCTCGAAGAAGGCTTCACCCAACTCCATTTGCTGGCCGCCGGTCAGCAGGGTCGCGCCCTTCTCCAAGGCGTCCGCGAGGTGTTCCTTGACCTTCTCGACGGCTCTTGCGTTAATGAGCGGCCCCATCGTGGTGTCGGTGTTCGAGCCGTCTCCCACCACGATCTGCTCGACCTGGGCCACGAGCTTCTCCGAGAACTCGTCGTAGACGGAGTCATGGACATAGAAGCGGTTGGCGCCGACGCACGCTTGGCCGGAGTTGCGGAACTTGGACGCCACCGCACCGGCGACAGCTGCGTCGATGTCGGCGTCATCGAAGATGATGAACGGCGCGTTCCCTCCGAGCTCGAGCGCGAGCTTCTTCACCGTGCTGGCGCTCTGCTCCATGAGGATGCGGCCGACGCGAGTGGAGCCTGTGAAGGAGACCTTGCGGATTGTCGGGTTCGTGGTCAGCTCGAGCCCGATCTCCTCGGGGACGCCGGTGATCACGTTGAGCACGCCGGCCGGGACCCCAGCGCGAACTGCGAGGTCGGCGAGAGCCAGTGCCGAGAATGGGGTGGTCGTGTCGGGTCTGAGCACCATCGTGCAGCCGGCCGCGAGGGCAGCGGCCACCTTGCGGGTCACGATCGTGCTGGGAAAGTTCCAAGGCGTGATCGCGGCGCAGACCCCGATCGGCTGCTTGACGACCACGACGCGGCGATCCGGCGCCGGGGCTGGGATCGTCTCGCCGTAGGCGCGCCGCGATTCCTCGGCGAACCACTCGATGAACTGGGCTCCGCTGACCACCTCGGACAAGGCCTCCGCGAAGGGCTTTCCCTGCTCGGCGGTGAGGATGCGAGCCAGATCCTCCTGGTGGTCGATGACGAGATCGAACCACCGGCGCAGGACGCGTCCGCGCTCCTTCGCGAGCATCCCCCTCCACCCTGGGAGCGCCCGTGCGGCCGCGTCGACGGCTCGTCGCGTTTCTGCCGCGCCGAACACCGGGACGCGCCCGACCACCGCACCGTTGGCGGGGTTGTGGACCTCGGCGGACTCTCCAGAGTCCGCCGAGATCCACTCACCGTCGACGAGGCAGTCCTCCCGCAGGAGACCAGCGTCGTTGAGTGCCAACGAGTCAGGCGTCATTCGCCTCACCCGGCAGCGGGGGAAGGTCCTCGGCGCTGAGGGGCCCGGACTTCCACGTGTCGTGGAAGTTGGACGGGTACGGGTACCAGATCGCACGGTACTGAGGCGTCTCGAGCTCGGTGTCGACGTTGATGAGCGTCGGCTTGCCTGACTCCAGCGCGGCCTCCAGCGCGGGCTTGAACTCGTCGGGCTTGGCGACGTGGAAGGCCTCGGCCCCCATCGCCTTGGCCATGGCCACGTAATCCGGGCCCCAGAGCTCGTCCTCGCCGACCTTCCGGTAGTCACACATGGACTCGCGGCCGTAGACGCGGAGCATGGTCTCGCGCTCGATCTGGAGCGACCGGTTGTCCATCACGATCCACACGATGGGCAGGTTGAGCTCCACGGCCGTCGGAACCACGGTCGCCCGCATCAGGAACGCGCCATCGCCGAGCATGGCGATCGCCGGCGAGTCTCCCGAGCCCAGGCTGGCCCCAATGACGGAGGCGGCGCTCCATCCCATGCGGTGCATGAAGCCCGAGTGGACGACGTGTCGCGATGAGGCGGGCAGGAACGACGGGCCGAAGCTCAGCAGGTTCCCAGTGTCGAAGTGGATGGAGGCGTCTGGCGCCTTCTCCTTGACTACTGCGGCCGTGTCCCACGTGATGCGTCCGTAGTGGACCGGGGCGATGTTCGACGTGCGGATCTCCTCGGTCTCGGCGAACCACTTCTGGCGCTGCGTGTCGAGGTCGGCGGTCCAGTCCGTCTTTTCCGTGACTCCGGCTTCGCTTGCCGCCTTGGTGAGTGCCTCCAGCCCGAGTCGCGCATCCGACGTGAGTGCGACCTCGGTGGGGTAGGCACGGCCGAGCTCACTCGTGTCGATGTCGATGTGGATGAGCTTGGTGTTCGTCGGGATGTCGAACAGGGTCCACGCCCCGGTGTCGATGTCTGTGAAGTGCGTACCGACGCCGATGACGAGGTCGGCGTTCTTCGCGGCGTAGTTGCCCTGCCCTGTACCTGCGCGGCCGATGCACCCCAGCGAGAGCCGGTGGTCCTCAGGGAAGGCGGCCTTGCCGGAGGGCGTGGTGGAGATGGGGACACCGGTGGTCTCCGCGAACTCCAGAAGCGCATCCCAGGCGTTCGAGTTGGCGATGCCGCTGCCGACGACGACGGTCGGCCGCTTGGAGGCCTTGATGAGCTCGATCGCGTCGGCCACGCCCTGCGGGTCGGGCGCCGGCGGGCGGTGACGCAGGTACGGCGTGGGGTCCGGAAGGTCGTCGTCGATCAGTGTGTTCTGGATATCGAACGGGATCGCCATGACGACCGGGCCGGGACGGCCGGAGTGGGCGGTCTGGTACGCGCGGAGGAACATGTCGATGGCGGTGTCGGGGCGCGTGACCATCAGGGACTTCTTGGTGATCGGCTTCATCACTCCGACCCAGTCCTCGGGGCCGTGACGGTAGAACTCCTCGATCCCGCCGCGGTCGAACCAGTGGGTGGCACCGACTCCGACGAGGACAAGCATGCCGATGGACTCGTAGAACGCGGTGGCCAGCGGAGGGACCGTGTTCATGTTTCCCGGACCGACGCTTGTCGAGACGATGGGAAGAGGAGCATTGCGTGTGCGGCGCCAGTAGCCGTCGGCCATTTCGACGGCGTGGTCCTCACTGCGTGCAGCGATGCTCCGGATCTTTGTCTCGTGCACGAGCGCGTCGAGGAGCGCCCAGTTGCCGTGGCCATTGAGGCCGAACGCCACCTCGGTGCCCATCTGCTCGAGCAGACGGGCGATGGCCTGGGCGACTGTGATCTGTCCCATTTCTCTACCTTCTTGGTTGGTCTTGTTGCGCGGATGGCGTGGGGCCCGCGGGGCCTTCGTCTAGTTGCTGGTGAAGATCGAGGTGCACGTGGGCAACTCGTCGGTGGATGTCAGCGAGTCGATGCGTTGCAGCGCGGCGAAGAGCTCGCGGGCTTCGTCGTCGGAGTGCGTCTGGGCAGTGCACTCGCGGAACTTGTCCCAGACCTGCTCTCGCGTCAGGGGTTCTCCGGCCTGACCGGGAACCGTGGCGATGGGTCCGCTCTCGATGACCTCCCCGTTTCGAAGGGTCATCCGGACTGACTCGGTGGGAGAGAAGACGGGATCGCGCTCGTCGTACTCATCGATTGGGATGAGCTTGACCTTCGGGTAGAAGGCCTGCATGTCGGGGCGCATCACGACCTCGTCTGCGAGGTCGGGCACCTTCATGCTGCCGAGAATCACTGCGGCAGCGATGCCGAACGGTCCACTGAACTCCGCCTCCCAGCGGTTCTGGGGCTGGTCATAGACCAATACGCCGACCTGCGTTCGCCCCATGCACACTTCGACCAGGTCGACTTCTTCAGGGTCGATCGTTCGGCCCGACAGCATCGCGACGGTTCCGTTGAATGATCGGTGCAGGAAGTAGCAGGTCGGGTGGAGCTTGAACTGAATCTTGTGCTTCGGCAGGTACCACTCCTTGCCGAGCTGGGAAGCCGACGCGCGGTCTGGGTTCCCCTCGGTCGAGAACGCCATGAGGAAGCCCTGTTCGTTCTCGACCGCGTCCCGTCCGGCGCTCATGCCATTGGCTGCAAGACGCGCGGCCTCGAGCCCCGACTTTGCGGCCATTCCGGCGTGGTAGCCCTTCATCATGGATCCGAAGTTCGAGAAGAGCCCGCCTGCGAAGCTTCCAGCGATTGCTACCGCGGCTGCTGCTCGCTCTGCCGGCAAACGGTGGAGAACGGCGCTGGCGGCCGCTGCGGCCATGGTCCCGAACACCGAGGTCGGGTGCCATCCCTTGCGGTGGTAGTTGCGGTCTCGACGCCACAACTCGCACCACACCTCATAGCCCGCTACGTATGCGGTCACCATGTCCTCGCCGGTGACGCCCAGCGCTTCCCCTTCCGCGAGGATGGCAGGCACCAGCACGGCGCTCGGGTGGCCCGACATTGACTGGTCGTCGTAGTCCAGAGAATGGGCGATCGCGCCTGCCAGCAGAGCTGCGCCGGGAGCGGTCACCCGGCGATCGGACAGGCATGCGCGGGCCTCGGGAACGCTTGCCGGCTCGACCAAGGTCTTGCGGACGATCTCGGTCACGGGCTCGCCAATGCCGACCATGATCACGCCGACGGTGTCGGTGAACGCATCGCGAACCACCGGCAGCACCTCGTGCGGCAGATCAGCGTATTTGATGCCGGCCAGGAACTCGCCGATCTCCTGGGTCAAGGGCCTTACGACCACTGCTCGTCCTCCTCGTCGACCGCGGCGCGAGCCAGCGCCATATTCCTATTTACGAACCTACGTTCATAATGCACAACGCAAACTACGCGATGGTCCGCCCGTCGTCAAGAAGAGCAAACGGATGCTTCGCGTTCGGGATGCCGACTGATAGTTCGGCATGCTGCTCGATCGTCAGCCGTAGGGCACGGCGCCTGAATTGGCCGGGCTGCTGCGCCGGACGCTGGGCTGAATCCCACAGGCTGCCGTGGCGCCGCCATTCCACGAGAAAGCCGGTGCTACGACGGCTACTCGAGCCGTTCGGCTGCCGAAGGTTCGACCCCTGGGCTGCTCCGCAACTTCACACCGCACAGGTCCTCGAGAAGGGTGCAGACCACCGGGTGGTAGTTCGCCGCCATACCCGCGGCTCGCGCGGCCTGGTAGTTCTGATCAGCCAGGGCCCCGAACCGGAGTGGCACCGCAAGCTCGTCAGCGAGGTCGAAGGCCAGGGCGAGGTCCTTGCGCATGAAGTCGACCGAGAAGAGGTCCTTCCCCTCTCCGCCAGGCTGCTCGTGAGTCAGTTCGCGACGTCAGAGGAGCGGGTGTTGTGTCGATCAGCGCAGGGTTCACGACGGAAGAGATCCGCGAGTTTGTGCACGAGTACACCGCTCAGCCGTACGGCGACAAGGGTTCTTGGCTGGCTGCCCGGGGTGTCTCCTACGACCGGTTGCGGAGGTGGCGGCTGGCGGTATTCGACGGCGATCTCGACCGGGGATTGGTCCCGCGGGACAGTAGTCCTGTGAAGATCCCGCCTGGCCAGCGCGCGGCCTTGGAGAGACATCATGCGAAGGAGCGCGCCGCGCATGAGGCTGAGGTCGAGCGCCTGAACACGCGGATCCGCGAGCGCGAGGAGACCAACGGTGCGCTGGGAAAAGCTATCGGGCTCTTGCACTCGATGAGCGAGCAAGAGCCCGTCGTTCCCCCGACGACGAGCGATCCCTCCGATTCCTGAAAGCGGAGAACACCTTGGTTGCCGAGCTGTCCAAGGCGACCGGTTCGCAGCGACAGGCACTGACGCTGACGGGGCTGTCGCGTTCGACGTGGCACTACCGACACCATCCGCGGCCCTTGGTAGCCGCGCCCGTCCCGCAGGCCGAGCGGGCCTACCCCTCGCGGATCAGCGCCGCGGACCGCGAGTGCGTGACCGAGCGGATCACAGCCGGGTGGGTGGACGGAGTCTCGGTCGACCACGCGTTCGCTACAGCGTGGGACGACGGGGTGATGCTTGCCTCGCGCCGGACCTGGTGGCGGATTGCCGCCCAGATCCCCGACCAGTCCGTGCGGCCACTCGCGCCGACCAGACGGCAGGCGAAGACGCCTCGTTCCGCGCCAGTGTTGGAAGCCACCGGGCCCGGGCAGGTCTGGTCATGGGACATCACCGACCTGCGTTCCCCATGGCGAGGAGTGGCGTTCAAGGCCTACTCGATCATCGACATCTACTCGCGCAAGCTGGTCGGCTACCGGGTTGAGGACCGCGAGGCCGACCACCTCGCGGTGGAGATGTTCACCGACGCGTTCGCCGATCACGGTCTGCCCGGCGCGGTGCACGCCGACTCCGGGCCGGCGATGCGTTCGACCCTGCTGGCAGACCTGCTCGGCCCGCTCGGCGTGGCCCAGACCCACAACCGTCCCAGAGTCTCCAACGACAACCCGTTCTCGGAGTCAGAGTTCCGCACGATGAAGTACCGCCCGAACTACCCGGGAACCTTCGCCACACTCGACGAAGCCCGCGCCTACATGGCCTGGCACGTGCCCTGGTACAACGCGGACCACAAGCACTCCGGCATCGCGCTGTTCTCACCCGACGAAGTCCACGACGGCACCTGGCGCGACCGATGGGCTCAACGAGCACGCGTCCAGCACGCCTACTACAACGCCCACCCTGAACGCTTTCGCAGACCACCATCGACGCCAACACCAGCCGGCGTCGTAGGGATCAACCTTCCCGAGGAACGCAAGAACGCCGCCGAACGACTCCAGACAGCTTGACAACGCCCGTTCTCCCCGAAGTCGCCCCGCAGGACGTGCTGCTTGTAGTGCTTGCGCATGCCGTGGTTGAACCCGACCCCGTCGATGACGGAATCCACCAATTTCTCGGGATCCACACCGAATTTGGCACCCAGCACAAGAGCCTCGGCGTTTGCGTTGATGCAGATGGCGAGGATGAGGTTGTTGACGATCTTCGCCACCTCGCCCGATCCGACATCTCCCAGGTGTTTGATGCGGCCCAACGCTGAAAGCACGGGGCGGCACCGCTCCACGACCTCCTCACGGCCCCCGACAACGAGCGCAAGCTCACCCACACGCGCAACGTGCGGGCCGCCGTTCATGGGAGAGCCGATGACGTCGATGTCACGCTCGGCCAGCACGTCAGCGATCTTGCGCGTTGTCATGGGTGAGATCGTCCCCATGTTGACGAAGATCGTGCCCGGTCTGGCTCCGTCGCACACGCCGTCCGGACCGATCGCAATTGCCTCCACCTGCTCCGAGTAGGGGAGGAACGCCAGGATGACCTCGCTCTGGCTCGCCAAGTCGAGCACTGATGAGGCCTGGACTGCATGGGGGTGCTGTCCCATCTGCTCCGGCCGAGTGTCATAGACGACCAGGTCGAAACCCGACTCCTGGAGCCTGAGGGCAGCATTTCCGCCCATCGCCCCGAGGCCGATGATTCCAACGGTCGATGTCACGTAGTCCCCCACCGCGTGCTATCACCCGTACGGGCCGACGCTCCGTCAGATCTCACGGCGGTCACGCTTCGCTCGCGATGCGCAAGGCGTCGGCGTGCGCCGGCGGGAGTCCGAGTGACTTGGTCTCCAGATAGGCCTCGAAGCCCTCCCGTCCTGCTTCTCGGCCGATGCCGCTGTCCTTGAATCCACCCACGGGAGCCAGGAGGCCTACGGGGCTTCCATTGATCTCGACGGTTCCAGTCCTGATCCGGCGCGCCACCTGCAGGCCGCGGCTCACGTCGGCCGAGAACACGGCGCCACTGAGCCCGTAGGCGGAGTCGTTTGCGATGTCGATGGCGTCGTCCAAACTGTCGTACGCAAGCACGGCCAGCACGGGTCCGAAGACCTCCTCCTGGGCAATCCGCATTCCGGGCTCTACGCCCGTGAAGATGGTGGGTTCGACGAACCACCCTCTATCCAGGCCCGGTGGTCGGCCGCCCCCGTAAGCCACGAGGGCGCCCTCATCCCGTCCGGCTGCGATGAGTGACTCGACTCGCTCTCGGTGGCGCTCCCCCGCCAGCGGACCGATCTGCGTGCCCTCGTCGAACGGGTCGCCCACTGGCATGGACTCGACCAGGCCGACCAACCTGTCGACCACTTCCTCAACCTGTCGGCGGGGCACCACTACTCGGGTCTTGAGACTGCAGATCTGCCCGGTGTTACGGAAAGAGCCAAGGCGCAGCGCCTCCACGGCGGCAGGCAGGTCTGCATCATCGAGGATGATGGCGGCTGACTTCCCGCCCAGCTCCAGGGTGACTCGACGCAGGTCGTTCCCACAGATCGAGGCGATTCTCCGGCCAGCCGCTGTCGAGCCGGTGAACGTCACCTTGTCGACACCGGGGTGTGAAACCAGGTGTTCACTCGCCTCACGATCGGCGGTGACGATGTTGAACACGCCGTCTGGAAGTCCAGCAGCGCTGAACATGTCAGCCATCTCGAATGCGTCGAGGGGTGTCTCAGGAGCTGGCTTCAAGATCACCGTGCAACCGGCAAGAAGCGCTGGCGCGACCTTCTGCATGGCCGCCACCTGCGGCACGTTCCACGGCACTACTGCCGCGACGACGCCGACCGGCTCACGCGTGACAAGCGCATTTCCGCCTCCACCCTGGCGCAGTTCCTCGAACGGATACTCGCGGGCGATGTCCATGTAGGACTCGAGCATGAGCAGTGGCGTCGTTGCCTGGTTCGCTCTCGACAACGTGATCGGCGATCCCATCTCGTGCGTGATGAGGTCGGCGAGGTCATCGCGACGGGCGGCATACAGGTCCCGGAAACGTTCGAAGACCTCCAAGCGCTCCTCGATCGACCACTGGCTCCACGGACCCGAGTCGAAGGCCGTTCGCGCCGACGAAACCGCGGCATCCACGTCCTCCAGCGTGGCCGACGCGACCGTGGCGAACACCTCTTCCGTGGAGGGCGATATGACGCGCAAGTGGTCCGATCCCGTGGACTTCGCCCGGGACCCACCTATGTACATGCCCTCACGCGACTCGGTCGTGGTCATCGGACCGTCTCCATCCTGCTATTGAGTGATTGCGAACTGGTGCCATCTCCGCGCCCTGTACCCGCACGCCGCAGTCGCGCACGCACATGCCGGTCAGGACCGCGGCGGAACGGTCGTCGTGCCGGCCTGCTGCGCGAGCTCGGCCATACGACGTCCAGTGAAGTGCGTGATGCCGGGCGGCTGGCTCGTCATGCCGGCATCGATCGGCATAACGGAACCGGTGATGAACTTGCCGGTCTCTGCCGACAAGAACAGCATCATGTCGGAGACCACTCGCGGCTCGATCCATGCGACGCCGGGGAGCTGGTTGAGCGACGAGAGCGTCCATTCCATGTCTTCGTACGTCGGGTTCGCCACTCCCGGCACGAAGCGCGTGAGGTTCCCCTCGTTGAGGATCAGCGGCGTCGCCACGTTCGTGGGGCACACGAGGTTGACACGGATCCAGAACGGCGAGAGATCAGCCGCCAGGCACTTGGCCAGTCCGACGAGAGCGTGCTTGGCCGCCGTGTACCCCGGGTTGTTGTAGATCGGCACCAGCGAGGCCGCTGATCCGGTGATCTGGATGGAGCCACCATGCTCCTTCATGTGAGGAACCGTGGCTGTCACAGTGCGATAGACAGACGAGAGGTTGACCGCGACGACAAGGTCGAAAACGTCATCCGTGTCGTCGTCGTCCAGCGTGTGGCCCCGGCCAATGCCGTGATTGATGATGACGGTGTCGAGCCGCCCGAGTTCGCCGACAGCCTGACTGACGACCTCGCGCATCCGGGAGCCGTCGCGCGCGTCAACCTCGTACGTCAGGCAACGCTGCCCCAGCTTCTCTACCATGGCAGCCGTCTCGGCGAGCTCGTCGGAGGTCCCCAAGGGATATCGAACGAGCTCGAAGTCGTGGCAGACGTCGAGAGCGATGACATCCGCGCCTTCCTCGGCGAAACGAACCGCGTGCGACCGGCCCTGGCCACGTGCTGCCCCGGTCACGAGCACAACCTGTCCGTCCATCTGACCCATTGCTGGTATCTCCTTGTTGTCGGTGACCACCGCGCGGCTGGGCGCCCGGTCCAGTTCGTGCGCTTGGCAGAGCGAAACCGCCACAGTGGCTCCGCCCAGCCGTCCGACGAGCCGGCGCCGGCCGCCAAACTCGCCAAACTCAGGCTGTGCAGTTCAGCATCCACACTTGCCTGCGTCTGTCATTGCGCATGTTAGTTCGTAATTGCGTACACTGGACGCTATACCGCGGCACAGGGTCGGTCAATGGCGGGGCGAGACGCGACGCCCCACCTTCCTGGCTTGTGGCATTGATGGAACCACTTGCCAGCCGCCCCGCCGGCCTGTAAACCTCCCAGAACATCGTACCCACTTAGGGACGCGTGTCCGATATGATGAACGAAGTTGACGGCGTCTCCTAGTCTCCGTCCTCAGCGCAGGAGCACCTCATGGCACCCTCAGTCGACCAGTCCGATCTCGCCGTCCTCGGTACGGCGTTCGAGGACAGTGAGGTTGCGCGAGCAGTTCGCGACATCTCGCCCCAGATGTACGACGCCGCGGCGCGATACTGGAACGCGCCGCTCTCGGACGAGGCCCTGACCCCTCGGGTACGAGAACTGGTCCTGTTGGCGATGCATGCCTCGGCCGCGTCCGTCAACGAGGCTGCCATCGCCAGGCATGTCAAGCGTGCACGCGTCGCTGGCGCAACTGAGGCCGAGGTTCTCGACACCCTCGTCACCATCGTCGGACTCGCCAATCACGCCCTCTACTCATCGCTCCCAGTTCTCGAGGACGAGCTTGACAAGCTTGGTGACCGGGTTGACCAGCATCCTCCCCATCCGGACTACCAGGGAGCCAAGGACCGCTTCCTGGCAGCGCGAGGGTTCTGGACGAAGGATCGCGACCGCCTGGCTCGTACCGTCCCCGAGTACACGGTTGCTCTCACCGAGCTCTCGACCGAGTCGTGGGCCAACGGAGTACTCGAGCCAAAGGTACGAGAGTTGATCTGCGTAGCCATCGATTGCACGGTCAATCACACGTACGAGGTGGGGCTGCGCATGCACATCCGCAACGCGCTTAGCCACGGAGCTTCCCCTGCTGAAATCGTTCAGGTTTTCCAGCTGGCTGGGTTGCTCGGTCTCGAAGGGTATCTCGTTGGAGCGCAGACCCTCCTCAAAGGTCGCTAGCATCCTCGGCACGGGACGACCACGAGCTTCTAGTTGGACGCGCGGGCCGACGACGCGCTTCGGCGAAACGATGGAGGAGTTGCTGCATGAGTGAGAGACGAGGACTGGAGTCCACTCCGGCTGCCGAGCACCGCACGGTCGCGCGAGTGATGTCCATCCTGGAACTGGTCGTCGCCAACGATCCCGACGGCTTGCGGTTGGGGCAGCTCGCCGATGCGATCGACGCGCCGAAGTCCTCGGTCCATGGCCTGGCGAAGGGCTTGGTCGCGACTGGCTACTTCAGGGAGGAAGACGGCCGCTACTTGCTGGGCCCGGCCATTTCCAGCGTCCTCGCAGTTGGACCGGGCGTTCTACGCACCATCTGCAGGCCCGCGCTCGAGCATCTCGCGCGCGAGTGGAACGAAACGGCGATGCTTGCCACCTTGGTCGGCGAGTCGGTGGTCTACGTGGACGCGGTCGAGGCGGAGGCCTTCATCCGCGCAGCGCCCGACCTCAACCGGCGCCTGACCATCTGGCCACGAAGCTCGGGGCGGTGCTTCCTGGCCCACATGGAGCCGCGGAAGCTCGAGGCATATTTGAAGCGCAACAAGGACGCACCCGACGACACGCCCGAACTGCGAGCCGAGCTCGCGGAGATTCGGGAGAACAACTTCGCGATCAACACCGACGTGTCCATTCAAGACCGACTCGGGATCGCGAGTCCGATCATTTTCGGACACGGTCCGGTCACCGTCGCAATAGCGCTCGCAGGTCCCCGCAGCAGGATGGAGGGGCGTATCGAAAAGATCTCCCAGAGCTTGGTGGAGGCCGCGCAGGCGATATCGGCGGGCGCCGACATCGGCCCGGCGAAGAGGGCACGCACCAAAGCTGGGCAGTAGCAGCGCAGGGAGTGGCCCGTCCGCCCCAGGAGCACTACCAGCCGATCTTGACCAGGGCGCCACCGTCCACCGGGAGTGCCGCCCCGGTGATGAAGCCCGCCTCGTCGGAGGCCAGGAAGACCGCTGCATGCGCGATGTCCCACCCTGTCCCCGGGTGCCCCTGCAGCGGAATGAGGGCGGCGCGCTCGGCGATGAGTTCCTCACGCGGGCGGCCGGTCATTCTGGCCCGTGTGTCCACGCCCATGGCTGTCTGCATGCGGCCGGGCAGGATGGCGTTGGCGCGGACGCCATACTCCGCGTTGCGGATCGCCAACTGCTGCGTGAAAGCGATGAGGCCGGCCTTGCTGGTCCGGTAGGTGACGAGCGGGGTGCTCGTCTCGATCGCGGACATCGAGGCGACATTGAGGATCACACCGGAGCGCTGGTCCCGCATGATCGGCTGGACGAACTTCGCCGCCATGACCGCCCCGCGGAGATTGATCGTTGAGATGCGGTCAAAGGCGTCGTCCGTGAGGTCCTCCAAAGGCTGATCCCCGGCCGCGACACTGACTCCGACGTTGTAGTGCAGCACATCGATGCGTCCCCATTGCGCCATCGCTTCTGCGACGGCGGCTTCGAGGGACTTCGAGTCCGTGACATCGGCTTGAAACGCCTTGGCATCGCCCGATGTGGCCATCGACACGGTCTCACGGGCGGAGTCGAGGTCGCGATCGACCGCCAGAACCGTGGCGCCCTCCTCCATGAAGCGAATTGCCGTTGCTCGTCCGTTGCCGACCGCTTCTCCTGCGCTCTGGCCAGCACCGATCACTACAGCAACCTTGCCTGCAAGCCTCTTCACGATGTCTCCTCATCTCTGAACGCCCCGTCCGGGGCTCCCCAAGCGCGCGGGCCATTGACCGGCCCAATTTCTTCATCATACGATATGCGTGTTCGTACATATGAACGCCCACATCGTGAGCACGCCGACCGATGTCTTCGGTTTGACGGGCCAGACCAGGAGATTGCGACCATGAGCGACACCTCGCCGACCATTGCTCGAATGTTGGATGAAGTCGGTTCGTCCTTGCCCGAGTCTCACCTCAACTATGCCCGAGCAGACGAAGAGCTCTTCGCTGCCTATCACGAGTGGAGGGGGACGATCCTGGACACCGGTGTCATCCCGCGCCACTACAAGCTCCTCATGGTGGTCGCTCTGATGACTGCTCAAAAGAGCGCGGACCCTCTCAGGGTGTACGCGTCCATCGCACGGTCACAGGGGGCAACCGCCCAGGAGCTCAAAGAAGCACTACGCGTCGGGGTCCTGTTCTCCGGCGGCGCAGGTATCGATGCCGCGTCGCACGTGGCCGACCTGATCAGCGAGGACTGATCCACGCCGCCGCGGTGCGATGGCAGCCCCGGCGGCGCTGCCATCGTGGTGGTCCGACCTGGCTACAGCACTTGAGTGCCGGCGCCGGGATCAGGGTCTGAGGGAGCACGCCGCTTCGTATTCTGCGTCCGAGACCTCTTCTGCCCATTCGAC
>Ga0075367_10000055_pt1 | contig 27028 bp, 29 predicted proteins | sample EndMethybrTD3032_FD_71399 | JGI IMG/M metagenome (GOLD analysis project Ga0075367, IMG submission 71399) | Populus endosphere microbial communities from Tennessee, USA - Endosphere MetaG P. TD hybrid TD303-2 | ecosystem: Host-associated > Plants > Roots > Endosphere | place: USA: Tennessee... | reverse complement strand
GAATATTGCTGGAGTCATGCGGATGGATTTTTCGTTGATTATAACTTTCATCATGCTCAGCAAACTGGCCGGTTAACGCTCGCCGGCGTGTTTCCTCTGTACGCTAAAATGGCGACGTCCAAGCAGGCCGCAGCGGTCGCCGCGCGGCTCGAGCAAGACTTTCTGAAAAAAGGCGGCCTCGTGGCGACGCTGATAGAAACGGGGCAGCAGTGGGACGCACCCAATGGCTGGGCGCCGCTGCACTGGGTCGTTATCGAGGGGCTGCGCAACTACGGCCATCATCGCCTGGCTGACGAAATCAAGAAGCGTTGGATCGAGACCAACCTGCATGTTTTTCGCGAAAAAGGCAAAATGGTCGAAAAGTATGATGTTGTCAATCCGACTGCTCTTGGCGGCGGAGGCGAATATCCTTTGCAGGATGGTTTTGGTTGGACGAACGGCGTGCTGGCGGCACTCCTCAACGAAGATCGCCCGTTAACGTAGTTGGTCGACGATTTTTTCGGAGATAAACTTGACGCCCTTGATGAACGTCTTGGTTTTTGGCGGCGTGTTATAGATGGTGCTATGAAGCACGCGTTCGTAGTGGCTGACCATATTATCGAGCGTGAAGTTCTTTTCGACGTGCTGGCGACAGTCACGTCGTTTTATTTTGCCGATGTTCTCGATAGTATCGATCATCTCGGAGGTGTTCTCGACGATAAAGCCGGTCTTGCCGTCTGCGACCACCTCAGGAACGGAGCCGCGGCGGAAGGCGATAACAGGGGTGCCACACGACATAGCTTCGGCCATGGTGAGGCCGAACGGTTCTTCCCAGCGGATTGGCATAAGGAGAGCGGCGGCCTTTTGGTAGTATTTGGCAAGCTGGGTCTTGTCTATCTGGCCAAGGTAAAGAATGCGGTCGTTGAGATGCGGTTTGATGTGCTCGTCGAAGTACCATTGGTTAACCGGCGTGTACTGCCCGGTAAGAATAAGGCGGCGACCAGTTTGCAGGGCGACTTGCACGGCTTCTTTCACGCCTTTTTCGGGAACGATACGGCCGGCATATATAAGGTAATCTTCGGCCTCCTCGCTAAATGAAAAAAGATCGGTGTCGATACCATTGTAGATGGTGTCGGCGTAAGGGAGGTCGGGCGAATCTCGGCGCTGGCTGTTGCTGATAGAAATGAAATGCTGGTTCGATGACAGGTTCATTTCGATGACTTGCCGACGTTTGTCGTCAAGGAAGTCGTGGATCACGTAGAGGACGGGGACTTTTGGATAGAGTTTTGCGAACCCCATCGCGGACTCTGGGTGGTGAAACACGAGCGCGTCGAACTCGCCGGCCTTGGCACGCTCGAACATGTCACGTACCATGAACTGGTCGTACAGGCTGGGGAGATAATCTTGGAAGAGGTCGGTAGTCGCGATCATCTCGTATAGCTGTTGCGCGGTCGTCGCAAGCGGGCGGATGTTATTGGTCACGACCTTTACATTATTGTTGAGGTTGGTCCCCTCGGGGCCGAAAAAGGTTATCTCGTGGCCACGGGCACTTAGACCCTCGGCGATTGATATGGCGACTCCTGTTGGAGAGTAAGCGATGTCGTTCGGTACAGGTGAAGCCATAAAGGCTCTAACCATCATGGCAATTTTCATAAACTACATACTTCCATTGCTAACTTATCTATTATACCACGTATGCATAGACGGCATATATATTTTATTTTCTAGCACTAGTGGTGGGCTAGGCGGCGGGCACGATAACGACGGCTTCGTGGGGCTGCAAAACCAGCGGCTGATGAGTCAAGACATGGCGATCGGGACCCGGGGTGAGGCTCGATATGACCACCCGGCCGAGCGCGTGCTGCATATTGCCAACGAGAGGCGAGCTTTCGGTCTCGGAAAAATTGACCACGGTGACTACTTGGCCGTTATCGTGGCGGCTGGCGAAAGAAAGTATGCTTGGGTCGTCGGTGGGGAGTTCGGCATAGCTTCCTTTGCGGAGCGGGACTGACTCTTTACGAAAATGAAGCAGCGCGCGGTAAAGGGAAAAGAAGGAGCGTGGGCCCGAGGCCTGCAGGGCGAGGTTCTTGGCTTCGTAATCCGGGTCGATCGGCAGCCATAGGTCGACCGGCTGAGCCCTGGAAAAGCCTGCATTCGGCAGGACGTTCCAAAGCATAGGCGTTCGGGCGCCGTCCCGCTCGCCAAGCTCCGAGTCCCGGAGCCTTTCGGGCACGACAGCCACGTCGGTAAAACCGCCCTCCTCGCCGTTATAAATGAAATTCATGACTCTTGGGAGCGTCAGGTTAAGAACGGCTGCTGCTCTTGCCGCCCGTTCGCCTAGCCGCGAGGCGACCCGGGGTACGTCGTGGTTGCCGAGTACTTGGTTGCCAATAGCGCCTGGTGGCAAGCGGTCAAAGTAGTCACCAAGGAGCTGGCGATGAGTCGCGGCCTCCCACGGTGCGCGCAAGCGGGTGAAGTTGAACGAGCTGGTAGTCGCAGGTGCGACGCGGTCTACTTTTTGAAGATCCTTCTCATCCATCCAGCATTCCAGGATCATCCGTAGATCACGCCCCGCAAACTCCTCTTCGTCCAGTACGCCGGTGAGTTCTTGGAGGTACGGATAAAGCGTGGACGGATAATTGAGGCTGTAAAATTGCTCGTGTTGGTCGTGAGGGTTGTCCTTGCCTTCGACGTAGCGCGGATTGGGTGCTTCGTCCCTGAATTCGGGGTCCTTGCCCAGATGGTTGGCAACGTCTACCCGAAAGCCGTCTACACCTCGGCGTAACCAGGTGCGCATCACTTCTTTCATGGCCTCTCGGACTTCTGGGTTTTGCCAGTTAAGGTTAGGCTGTTCGGCGGCAAAGTCACGGAGGTAATATTGGTCGTTGACTTCGTCGAATTCCCAAGCCGATATGGGCGGCGTGTTCTCGCCGTCAGGGACAGTAAGCTCACCGCGGTTGCGGGCGCTGAGCTGCGGAATGGAAAAGACGCTCGACCAATTATTGGGTGGGCCGCCACCAGGCGCGGGGTCGTGCCAAATATACCAATCGCGTTTGGGGTTGTCCCGCGACGAACGGGCTTCTTGGAACCACGGGTGTTGATCGGAGGTGTGATTGGGCACCAAGTCGACCATGACACGCATGTCTGCCTCGTGGTAGGCGGCAATGAGCTCATGGAAGTCCTCGAGCGTGCCGAGCCGCGGGTCGATGCCCTCGTAGTCGGAGATATCGTAGCCGCCATCAACAAGGGGCGAGGGGTAGAACGGGGATATCCACACGGCGTCTACTCCTAGATCGGCCAGGTAATCGCGCCGTTCGATGATGCCGCGCAAGTTGCCCTGGCCACTGTATGCCTCACCCTTGTTTCGTACTTCTTTGAACGTGCGGGGATAAATTTGGTACACGCTGGCGCCTTCCCATGAGGTAGTGCGGCCAGGGTGTTCCATGCGGGCAACCATGATAACAACATGATAGCACAAGCAGTTTGCTACAATTGGTCTATGGCACGTTGGCAAGATGTAAATGGTATTTATCAGATTTATCCGCGCAGCTTCAAGGATTCCAACGGCGATGGTATTGGCGATTTAGTTGGAATTACCGAGAAGCTGGATTATATCAAGGGCGGCAAGCACTCGCTTGGTATTGATGCCATATGGATATCCCCCTTTTTCAAGTCGCCGATGGCTGACTTTGGGTACGATGTTGCCGACTACACGCAGGTAGACCCGCTCTTCGGTACGAACGACGATTTCGCGCTGCTACTAAAAGAAGCGCACCGCCGGGAAATAAAAGTCATGATCGACTACGTACCCAATCACACCTCCGATCAGCACGATTGGTTCGTGGAGTCGCGTGCCGGGCGTGACAGCGAAAAGCGTAGTTGGTACGTGTGGCGCGATCCCAAGCCCGACGGTTCGCCGCCTAACAATTGGCTCAGTGTTTTTGGCGGTTCGGCGTGGGAGTTCGACGAGCCGAGCGGGCAGTATTACCTGCATAGTTTTTTGAAGGAACAGCCCGACCTTAACTGGGATAACCCCGACGTGCGAAAGGCCATGACGGGCGTGCTTGATTTTTGGCTTTCCATGGGCGTTGACGGTATTCGAGCCGATGCCGTGCGCTGGCTGTCGAAAGACCTGGTCCTGCTTGAGGACAACCCGCCCAATCCTGACTATAAAAAAGGTGACGACCCCTATCATCAGCAGCTTCACCACCGCAGCAATTACGGCGACAGCCTGCATAAGTACCTGCACGAAATCGCGAAAACGGTGGCAAAATACCCCAACCGTATCGTGTTGTTCGAAGACTATATCGATACGCGGATGAACCGTGAGGCGCAGTACGTCAACATGTATTCCGTCTACCCGAAGGTGGCGGCGCCGTTCAACTTCGAGGGCATGAACACGGCCTATAGTGCGACTAACTTCCGTGAGTTCATCGATAACTTCGAAGACCTTTTGGGGAGCGATCTGCGACCGTTTTACTGCTTTAGCAACCACGACAAACCGAGGCTAGCCAGCCGGGTGGGCGAACCGCAGGCCAAGCTGATCGGCATGCTGCAGCTGACGCTTCCGGGGATTCCGGTGGTGTATTACGGCGACGAACTGGGAATGCAAGACGTGCGGATTCCGGCTAGCCGGGCGCGTGATCCGTTCGAGCGTAACGTCCCGGGTCTTGGTTTGGGTCGCGATCCGGAGCGGACGCCGATGCAGTGGTCGGCCGAGCGCAATGCGGGCTTCAGCCAAGCGAGACCTTGGCTGCCGGTAGCTGCCGATAGTACGAGCAGGAACGTGGACGTCGAGCTGCGGAATCCATACTCATCACTGGTGCTTTACAAGACTCTCTTGGAGCTACGACGGTCAAATGCCCTGCACACCGGAGAATATGTCGCATGGCCTGGTTCGACCGATAAGATCTTTGGCTATGTCCGAAAAAAAGGCCGGGAAGAACTTTTGGTTATTTTGAACATGTCGGGAGATGTCGTCGAATGTACGGACGGCGAGGGGAGCGTGCTGTATTCGACTCATCCGTCGGTCGAGTGGACCGAAAAAGGCATTTCGCTCGAAGCACACCAAGGCATCGTTATCCGTCGGAACCTTCACTAGAATATTTTCTTGTTCCTTAGCTCGTCCGGCAAAAAACCTTTGCCATGTTTAAAGTCCGCTTCCCACTTGTAGTCCTTGTTGTAGCCAAGGTCTTTCATGAGCTTGGTCGGAGCATTGCGCAGGTGTAGCGGCACGGGGCTGTCGGGGAATTGCCGGGCAAGAGCTTGGGCGCGGCCCATGGCATCGGTGGTTTGGCGGGATTTAGCTGACTTCGCTAGGGCCGTGGCTACGTGATATAGAATGTAGTTGCTTTCGGGCATCCCCACTCGCTCGACGGCCTGGAACGCGTTGAGCGCCAGCTGCAGGGCGCCGTTGCCAGCCAGGCCAATGTCTTCGCTGGCAAAAATAATCATGCGCCGTGCTATGAACTTGGGGTCTTCGCCGGCATCAATCATGCGAGCGAGGTAGTACAGCGTCGCATCGACGTCGCTGCCGCGCATGCTTTTTATGAAAGCGGATATGACGTTATAGTGCATCTCGCCTTTTTTGTCGTAGCCGGGCACGCGTCGTTGAGCGGCGGTCTTTACTGTTTCGGGCGTTACTTTTTCGCCCATGGAAAGCGCCAGCTCCAGGTTGCCCAGAGCTACTCGGGCATCACCGCCAGATAGCTCGGCAAGGTAGTCGAGGGCCTTCGGTGTCACGCGTTTGCTTGCCTTTAGTTCCTTAAGCGAGCGCTTGAGGATGTCGATGATCTCTTCTTTATCAAGCGGCTCCAGCACGAGCACGCGGCTTCGTGAAAGGAGTGGCGTGATGACCTCGAAGCTGGGGTTTTCGGTGGTTGCGCCAATGAGGGTGATGAGGCCCGACTCGACATGCGGCAGAAAGGCGTCTTGCTGGGCTTTGTTGAAACGGTGGATCTCGTCGACGAAAAGCAGCGTCCGAAGCTTGAGGTTCCAGTTTTGACGGGCATGCTCGATAACCTTCTCGACGTCTTTCTTGCCGCTAGTAACGGCTGAAAGCTCCACGAACTCCGCGTTGGTCTCGCGGGCGATAATACGCGCCAGCGTTGTTTTGCCGCTTCCGGGCGGCCCCCATAAAATAAGGCTGACCGGCTCTTTATTGCGTACGATTTGGCGCAGTATCTCGCCCTTGCCAAGCAAATGCGCCTGGCCGATTACCTCGTCCAGGTTGGTTGGTCGCATACGCTCTGCTAACGGCACTCTCTCCATGACCCTATTATAACGGATACGACTGACCCCAGGTGCATGTGAAGTTTATAACGGTAGTATGCTACAATAAATGCACATGGAACGAACAGCCATATTACTCCTTTTTGGCGGCGAATCGTCTGAGCACGATGTCTCTATATCTTCCGTTCGTAACGTCTACGCGGCGATCGACAACAACAAGTTCGTCGTGCATCTGGCATATATCGACCGGCAGGGAAAGTGGTGGCTTATCGATCGCCTTACGCAGGAAATCGACACGCACGGCGCGCCGCAACTGGTTCCGGTTATGGGGTCGGGCAGCTTCGTTACGATGCCAAGCGGCCGGGTGATCAAGCCGGATGTGATTTTGCCGATCCTGCACGGCAAGAACGGCGAAGATGGCAGCGTGCAAGGCCTTGCGCAGTTGCAGCATGTCCCAATCGTGGGCTGCGACATGACGGCTAGCGCTATTTGCATGGACAAGCTGGCGACGAAAGAAATCTTGATGACCGCGGGCATCAACATCGCGCCGTACGAGGTCCACCGAAAGGGTGCGCCGATACCCGATTTCAACCATCTTAGCATGCGCCTTGGCGTTCCTATGTTCGTAAAGCCAAGCCGCGCCGGCAGTTCCGTTGGCGTCAGCAAGGTACATAGCGAAGAAGAGCTCTCCCGGGCGCTCGAAGAAGCACATCGCCACGATGAGACCGTGCTGATCGAGCGTGGCATCTCTGGCCGTGAGCTCGAGGTGTCAGTACTAGGCAATCCTCCGCACCACCAGGTGAGCGGCGTGGGTGAGGTCAAGCCAGGCGACGATTTTTATAGTTACGATGACAAGTACGCTGCTAACAGTGCTTCGCAGGTAATCATCCCGGCCGACCTGACCGAAGCGCAACTCGGGCGCATTCGCGATGCGGCAGCCAAGACCTACGAGATTCTTGGCTGCAAGGGCTTGTCTCGTGTCGACTTTTTCTTGGCGGACGACGATACGCTCTACGTTAACGAAATCAATACGCTGCCAGGCTTCACCAACATCAGCATGTATCCGAAGCTGTGGCGCCAAGAGGGCATATCGTACTCGGAGCTCATCGAGCGGCTCATCAAGCTAGCGATCGAGGACGGCCAACCCGAAACAATAGAAGACGAAGAGGAGTAAAAAATGGACGGATTCATGGTGTTTATAGGTATTATTGTCTTGCTGTTCGTCTTGAGTGGCATCAAGGTCGTTAACCAGTACGAACGTGCCGTCGTGCTGACGCTCGGTAGGTTCACGGGTATTCGCGAGCCGGGCTTGCGGCTTATCGTACCGATCTTCCAGCGGATGCTAAAGGTAGACGTACGAACGAATACCATCGATATTCCAAAGCAAGAGGTCATTACCAAGGACAACGTGACGGTCAACGTCGACGCGGTAGTGTACTTCCGGGTAAAAGATGCCGAGCGCGCGGTTCTCGAGGTGACGAACTATATCTACGCCAGCAGCCAGTTTGCTCAGGCGGCCCTTCGCGACGTTACCGGTAACGTCGAGCTCGACTCCCTGCTAGGCAAACGTGATGAAGTCAGTACGCAAATCAAAGAAATCGTCGATACGCAGTCGGAAAAGTGGGGAATCGACGTTGAGAACGTGAAGATCCAAAACATCGAGTTGCCTCAAGATATGAAGCGCGCCATGGCAAAACAAGCCGAAGCCGAGCGTGAGCGCCGTGCCGTCATCATTACCGCCGAGGGCGAAAAAGCGGCAGCCCAAGCGGTGGCTGACGCTGCAACTATCCTTACCGGAACGACGGGCGGCATCAACATCCGCACGCTGCAAACGCTCGAAAAAATTTCGGTAGAGCCAAGCCAAAAGACCGTCGTCGTGCTTCCGACCGACCTTACGAACGCCGTCTCCAAACTCATGGGCAAGTAGCCTTGTGAAAAACGCTCTTCTCTAGTAAAATAGACGAAGCTTGCACTCGTGCTAGCCTTAGCGTGGCTCTTTAGCTCAGTTGGTAGAGCAGAGGCCTGAAGAGCCTTGTGTCCCCAGTTCGAGTCTGGGAGGAGCCACCAAAGAAAGCACCCAACCCGTCAGGGGTGGGTGTTTTCTTTTGTTGGGATTCTGAACTCGACGGAGTGCTTGCGGACGTCTCTTGACGGCTAGTCTGACGGTTACGCTCTCTGTTAGCGGCTGACGTGAACAAACGCGCTTCAACTTTCTGCAGAGCATTCTGCTTGCTGGCTAGGTCGACGTGTTCGTAGATGCCTGTCGTGCGAACGTCGCCGTGTCCGAGGATCGCCTGGATGTCGCGGGAGTGAACTTGTAGATCCTTCTGGGTTGTGGCGTTGCTGTGTCGCAGGCCATGGATCGTGATCCGCGGCAAGCCGGTCGCTTCGCAGATCCGCATGAACGATCGCGCGAGGTTGTGCGATTCGAGTGGGCGGCCGGTGCGGGTGGTGAAGACCAGTTCATCCTCATCGCTGCCGCCCTGCCAGTCGTCGCCGGCTTCGGCCCTGGCCGCCGCCTGGACCTCACGTTGACACTGGAGCGCTTCGAGCGCTGTGGCGAGCAGGGGCTCGTCCCGCATGCTGGATTCGGTTTTCAGTTCGACCTGTCGAAGCTCGCCGTCGATCCGTTGAACCTGTTGCCGGATGCGCAGTACGCCGCCGTCGAAGTCCACGTCCCGCCACCGGATGCCAATTGCTTCGCCGCGGCGCAGTCCGTAGAGCGCGAGCAGCACGAAGACTGGATAGAGCGGGTCGGGTCGGGCGGCATCAAGGAAGCGGGTGGTCTCGTCCGGTGTCCAGTGTTGCGCCTCCTTCGATTTGTATCGTGGAAGTTCGACCAAGCGAGCAACGTTTCGACTGATTATCTCCTGGCGCATGGCGTAAGTCAGGGCAGCACTTAGCACCTTGCGGATCTGGTGAATTGTTGCAACGGACTTCCCATCGGTCAGGTGTTCGTCGAGGAAATTCTGGACGATCCTGACGGTCAGGCCATCGAGCCGGAGATGTCCGAGGCCCGGTTTAATGTGGAGACGTGCTACTGCTTCGTGTCTTTTCCGGGTAAGCGGCCGACGCTTCTCTCGCTCAAGCCAGTAATCCAGATACTCGCCTACTTTCCATGCGCGCTCAGATGGGAAGATCCCTCGTCGTGCTTCCTCGATGATGTGTGCGAGCTTCTCACGCGCCTCACGTTGAGTTTTCCCGTATACCCGCTTTCGTGTACGCTTACCGCTCGAAGTTGGGAGCATGATGGCTGCTTCGTAGCGGCCGTCCGCTCTCAGGTAGACGGTGCCTTCGCCGTTAGCTCGTGTTCGTGGCATTATCCATTCAACCCTTCTTTGTGTCGACGAGACTCTTCGTGTGGCACGAAATGGCTGAAGCCATTTACGGTGAACCGGTGATCGCCCGGTGATATTGTCACCTCTAATTCCTCGCTCCCGATTATCTCATCCAGCAAGTCTTGAGCTGCTTTCGATACTTGGCATGTTTCTGCGAACTCAAGATGGCATGAATAAACCTGTTTGGCATCTGTAATACTAGTCATAAATGGTTCCTCCTTTTCTTTGGTTGGTTGGTATCTGACAGCGGCCAGAACTGGCGTCCTAGCACTGCTAGGTAGAACGCCAGATTGAGCATCTGCCTCTTAAGCAGGGAGTCGAAGATGAGCATCTGTAGTGATGAGCTAGGGGTGAGGGTATGAGACCACGCGCGCTCACGTACGATAACGATGACTCCTTTCGTCGATCTGGCATCAACGCATGGTGGTTTTTGTGGTGAAGGGAATTTGATAGTCATAACTGCCTCCTTTCCGCATTAAAGTTTACCTCGCTTTTGGGCATACCAGGCCGGGCCCCGAATTGTTTATTATTGCGCCGGAAAATGGTATAATAGCGGCGGGATTGCTTAGGCAATCGGTGCGTTAACAACTCCTGGAATCTCAAACCAACTGTGACATGGCAACTATGCCATAAATAGTGCCTCTCTAATGTACGGTGTTATCGGGTGTTTCCATCGAGCTCCACAGGGCCCGAGGATGCGACCCGTGCTTCGCCCGCCAACAAAGAGACATTCTGCAGACAGCGCTCAGGCCTTATCGGTCTGGCCGTAGCCGCTGCTTAGAGGCCAAAGTACGCTATACAACTTTTTTTCGGATAGTTTGGTAAGAGGGGACCGCATATTGCGGAAAGAAAGGAGTATATTCGATGCAAGTCAAGCGCACTACGTATAAGCGTACGACCCCAAAGTCTCAGACTGCGTTCTCATCTTGGGAATTCAGTATGAGCGGTGACCTTGTTCGACTGCTAACAGCAGTCGCAAAGGCCATTGCGCAGTACTTTGGTCTCCTCTATACCCACGGGTCTCGAACGCGTCGGTATAGAGGTGAAAGATGGCCACTCCGACTAACATTACTGACTTATTGAGTATCTTTCCTCCAGACGGAAGGGCGTTCCGTTCGTATCGGCATAAGTCAGACGGCGGACGTCGCGCGATCGCGATGCCTAACGAGGAGCTGAACAAGTGGTTGAAAGTCGCCAACCGGGTTCTTCGCAGGCAGTTCAACAGCTGGCCAGCCTACATGCACGGTGGCATTAGGAAGCGAAGCTATGTGTCACACGCCCGGCCGCACGTGGGCCAGCCGTGCGTAATTGCTCTCGATATCCGCGAGTACTTCGATTCGATCACGGAGACTGACGTCGCTCAGGCCTTAGAGAGGTATCTGAAGTTACCCCACGACGTTGCAAATGAATTAGCTAACAAACTATGTTTCCGTGGCAGACTAGCTCAGGGTTATGCAACCAGCAATTATATCTCGAACCTGTGCTTGTTGGCGCCACTTTCGGAATTACACAAGGAACTGAAGCGCTTTGGCGTCACGCTAACTAACTATGTCGACGACATCGCCCTATCAGGAGCAATCTCTGATAACAGCGCGGTCATAAACCTGGTCGCTCGTCAGCTGTCTCGTGCAGGCTTTGCCTTGAACAAATCTAAGGTAGTAGTTATGCCTGCAAATCGAAGGCAGGTCGTGTGTGAGCTAGTCGTAAATAAGAGGCTATCCATCAGTCGAGAACTAAAGCGCCGACTGTTTAGTGAGGTGGCAAGTGGTGCTATGAGCGAGGTCAGCGCTAAAGGTTGGGTTGCGAACTTGCAGGGCATCGATGAGGACTTTACGAAACGGTTCAGCGCATTTGCCCAGGTGAAAGGCGTTCTCATGCCTACTAAAGCCGTGAGATAATCATATAGCTAAATGACTAACTTGGTAATCTTCTCAATTGCTTCCCTTTGCCGTTCGGATGTTCCATGTTGATATAGCTGCATCGTTGTTGTGACATGCGAGTGGCCAAGAATCAGTTGAGCGTCCCGCACGGGCATCCCTACATCTTTGAGCATTGTGGCGGCCGTGTGCCGAGCATGGTGAACGGTAATTCTAGCGAGGCCTGCACGTTCTCGGAGGATGTGAAACGCTCGTACGAAGTTCTTTGGGTCCACCGGTGTACCGACGCCCGATGTAAAGACCAGCCGACTGTCGATCGAATCTAGCTCGTTGGTTGTGTGGTGATGTCTCGGGTCGAGTAGTTCAAGGTGCTTGAGGCGCAAGCGATCTTCCAGGAAGGGGACGAGCGGCAAGTCACGTACGCCAGCGAGTGTCTTCACGGGTGCTTGGACGAGCTTGCCGCCGATTCGCTGCAGTTGCTGGCGTACGTGGATGACTCGGTTCTCAAAGTCCACGTCACACCACCGCAGGCCGAGTACCTCGCCGCGGCGCATCCCGAAGAGTAGAAGCAGAGCGTAAGCCAGATACCAGACGTGACTCTCGGCTGCTTTTAGGAACCTGGTGACGTCGCTAGGCGACCATGGCACGATCATCTTTCGTTGCCAGCCTGGCACGTCGACCAGTTTGGCAACGTTTCGCGTTACGAGCTCCTCGCGCTCTGCTCGGCTAAGTGCCGTTCGGAGCACGCTACGCACTTGGCCTACTGAGCGGGCTGAGACACCACTTCGCACCAGCTTATTTATATAGACCTGTACATCATAGACACTCAGATCAGCTAAACGAAAGTGCCCGAAGCCAGGTATGAGATGCCGGCGCACGATGCTCTCGTACGACTCGTAGGTGCGCGGCCGGTTCTTGATCGCAACAACGTTGGCGAGCCAGTGCTCAAGGAACTGCTTTACGGTCCAGTCTCGAATCCGGTGCGGCCGACCCTCCTGGATATCCAGGAGACGGAGCTTCATCTTGGCCTTAGCGTCCCTGGCGGTTCTACTATATGTCGTAATGCGCTTGCGACCCTCGCCTGGTATATCTACGTACAATGAAGCGACAAAACGTCCGTCCTTGCGCTGGTAGTAGGAGCCCTCTCCGTTGGATCGTTTTTTTGTTTGTCGTGGCATGCACATCCTTTCGGCAAGTTAGGGGATATATAAGGCATCGTGAAAAGCGCAGCATGATGGCTACGAGACTCAAGAAAAACTGTTCGTGTTTGTTTTAATCAGCAAAAGCAGATAACATGTGAGGTTGGGAATTTAGTATAGCACCCTTGACAATTAAATGAAATTGTTGCTTTTAGGCAGCATAGCGGAGTAAGTGTAGCGCTAGGGAGGGCTACTCGTTCAAGAATAGAATAGCTCTCTCGAAAAAGTTCTGAAAGCCTCGAAATGTTTCGCGACTAGGACGCTCTTGACAGAAGAACAACATTATCTCTGGCTTGCGCGGTATGGTTTTTTCGCCACCATGCGGCAAGAGTTCTGTTTGATAAAAGCGATTCCGGTCATCGAGTAACGGTTCTTCTGGTAGGCATGCTTCAATGCCGGTCGTTATCATTCTATTTGTGTCCAGCGCGCTTAGTACGATAGGGAAGATAGTCTGCGTGCTAGCGAGATTAGCGAAGTTCGTACAGTCAGGGTCCCAAGCGATAATAACCTTATGCCTTGGCGGATTCTTCAGCATGAAATCATAGAAGCTCTTAAGTTGATTCTTGCCTCCGCCATCTAGTATGTCGTAGTCCCCATTGGGATCGAAGAATTCCTTCGCTTTCAGCAGGTAGGTGAGATTGTGACCTTCGGAGTAGATGACAGGTTTAGTTAGGGTAGCTAATTGATCGCGGAGCTCTTCATCCTGCAGTTGGATACTCTGAACCTTAGCTTCGATTTCGAGGGCGAGTTCAGTCATTCCGATTTCGGCCAATAAAGTATCCCTAGCATCACCTTCAGCTCCCTCGAACTGCAGTTTCTGTTGAAGTTGTTCTGTAGTTGCTACCTGCGTACTGCCCCTCAATTCACTTTTTGTACTATATACGCGGTAAAGGGATACGCTAGCTTGTTTTTCTAGATTAATAAAGGCAGGCGAGTGTGTTGTGAGCAGAATTTGTGCGTCAGCCGTGAAGTCACTTACAAACTTGCTCGCTAGTTGCTGTACTTTTGAATATTCTAGGGAATTTTCCGGCTCCTCAAACCCCCAGATGAATTTGCGGTTTTTTTGGTGCGTGGTTATGTAGGCTAGAAAGTGAGGGATATAGGACATCAAGATGCCGTCTCCGTTCGAAAAAAGATCGATTGACACAGGTTGTTTGACGCCTGATTTTTGAGTTACAGTCATCCCCGAGTCTATATCTATCCCAATTGCTTCAAGGATGTCCGAGGGTCGACTCGAGAGTCGCGCCCTGGCCTTGAGGTTAAGCATTGCCTCAAAATCAGAGCTGATTGTTTGGGATTTGGTACGTAGTATGTCATTTAGTGTCGTCAGAGCTGCATTGAAGGTTGTTGCTGATTCACCGTCGATAACACGTTCAAACATTCCAAAGAGGCGGCTTACAAAATCCCTGTCACGTATGGCTGGAACATAGATGTAATCTAGCTTATTGTAGAAGCGTGTAAATTCTCGTATGACCGTTCCGTCGTGGTTTTCAATTGCTTCGTTGATAACTGGGTTTGACGATACGTATTTTGGCTCGCTTGTAGTGCCGTTCCAGAATGTCTTCGTGATTGAAAAATCATCTTTGAGCTTACCTTCGCCATGCCCGTAAAAATTCAAAGTAATAGTGATCTCTCTTCGTCCACCTGCACCACCGGTATAGGCAATGTTGAAGTCGGTATCGTGACTATAAGGTATGCCTGGTACTGGCTCACCCTTGAAGAAGAGGTTTAGCGCCTTTAGCACATTAGATTTTCCACTATTATTGCGACCACTAAGAACGGTGATATCGGGCGTCTTGATAGATGCTTTGTAGATGGATCGAAATCTTGCGATTTCAATGGATTTAAGTATTTGCATAGGCTGATTTGATTATATAATTATTCTTCTTGTATGGCCATCTCTCTATTTCACCTCTGGTCATATACTATGGGGACGCTACTGAACGTAGGCTAGGCGACTTTTAACCGGTGTATTTTAAATCATAAAGCTAGTGCGTTGTAAATTACACTCTTTCCAAAATTGCAAATTTATGACATAAATAGTCCCGGCTCTTTCAGTCAGAACTGAGACATAAGGGTGGCTCGCCGGAATCCGGCTGAGCCGCTCTTTTTTGTCTCTGCACGTTAAAAACCCGAATCGAGTTTCGCAGAAAGAAGGTGAAGCGGGATGCATCACGCATCACGCAGGCCGGCAGTCCTCGTACTGCTGGCCATGGTGGCGTCGCTGCTCGGGGTCATCACCCCGACCGCAGCGCAGGCCGCCGAGTCCATCCCCACCTTGAAGTGGTCGCCTGCCGCTACGGTCAGCAGCGCGCTGGACCGTACCGTCACCGCGCCCAACGGGGACGCGACCGTGCCGTGTACGACGTCGGGAAGCGGAAGCGACCTGACGACGTACAACAGCAGCGGCCAGGTGGTGCGGCAGCTCGACCACACCAGTTCCATCGACGGTGTGAAGAACTGCATCAGTGACCCGGTGGTGGACAAGAACGGAACGCTCTACGGCGTGCCGTACGGCAAGGACGCCACCAACACGTGGGCCTACGGTCCCAACCTGATCGCCTACACCGGCAACACCGTGAAGTGGAAGTACCCGGTGTCGTGCAAGTCCGACGACGGCTCCAAGGCCGCCATCGGCGCGGACGGGAACATCTACGTCACGACCTACGGCCACCTGATCGGGCTCACGCCCGACCTGACGGCCGGCCAGACCCAGCCGACCAAGATCCTGGACATCACGATCCCGAACGATTGCAGCTTCCAGCCGACCGCCTACAAGGACGGCATCATGTTGCGGGGCCAGACCAAGGGCTTCCGCTTCTACAGCTACAACGGAACGCTGCTGGACCAGATGAGCAACGCTCATGTGGGGGACAAGCAGGTCAACGCTGCTGGGCAGGTCTTCGACTACGAGGCCGTGGCCGGGAGCTACACCAGCATCAGCGTGTCGAAGTACGATACGGCGTCCATGACCACGAAGTGGACCACGTCGGCTTCGACGCCGGGTGCGAACACGAGTGGTGCGCCCAACCTCTACCCGATGCCGGGTGGCGGTGTCGCGGCGCTCATCACCGAGCAGAAGATGGTCGGTGGTATCCCCGCGTCTCCGACCGAGTGGGTCAAGACGCTCGTCGTGCTCAACCAGTTCGGCACGAAGACCAGATCGGTCGTACTGCCGAACCAGATCACGCAGGGCACCTACAACACCGCGATCAACGTGGTGTCCGACACGTCCGGCAAGCTCGTGGTCATCCGTGGGCTGAACTACAACACCGGCGTCAGCTCGCCGACAACCGTGCCCGCCGTCGCTATCGGCGTGTACAACCCGTCGAGTGACAGCTGGACCTACCAGCAGATCTTGACCGGCGACATGAGCAAGTCCGGCGGCCCGAACGGGTACGACTGGGACTACAGCTCCACCGGAGTCAGCATCGCCAACGGCACGCTGTTCATTCGAGCTCACTGCACCAACAACTGTGGCGGTAGCTACAGCTCGAAGCTGTACGCCGTCCTGGTGACCGGGCTCGGAACGGACTACCCGCGAGGAGCGGCGTTCACGACGCCGACCCTCAAGCCGTACGTGGCACTGGGCGACTCGTTCTCGTCCGGACAGGGTGCCGCCGACTACGACAGCGGCACCGTGACCAGCACCAACAGTTGCTACAAGAGCTTCAACGCGTACGGACGGGTCCTGAACCGGGATCCGGCCAGTCCGCTGTCGCTCACGGCCTTCGCAGCCTGCGGAGGTTCGATTACCGACAACATCGACCAGAGCGCCACCTACACGGGTGTTCCGCTCCAGGACACGGCGCTGAACAGCTCCACCAAGGTCGTCTCCCTGACCATCGGGGGGAACGACATCGGGTTCGTGGACGTCGTCTACGGATGTCTGACGCTTCAGTGTGACGCGGGGATCCAGACCGCGCGCCAGAAGCTGGCCGGTCTGCCCACCAAGCTGAACCGCGTCTACAACGACATCCTCACCAAGGCGCCCAACGCCAAGGTGTACGTCCTCGGCTACGGCCCGCTGCTCTCCGAGAGCGCCCCGGACTGTGTGGTCGGGGATGCTCCCTTCGGGGGTACCAACCGGACCAAGGCCATCAACCTGCTGAACGACCTCAACCAGGCCATCAGCGACGCGGTGACCGGTGTCGGCAATTCGCGTATCCAGTACGTGAATCCGACGGGGACGAACTCGCCGTTCCTCGGGCACAGCCTGTGCACGAGCGACCCGTACTTCAACCCGATCATTCCGGCGAACACGTCGGAGAGCTTCCACCCGAACATCAAGGGCCAGGAGGCGTACGCCACGCTGCTCGCGCAGTATGTGAGCTGATCGGCGAAGTCTGACTGAAGAGCCACCACCCTCGACCCGAGGCCGCCCACAAGGCAGCCGGGGTCGGGGGTCTCTTCATTTTTTGAAATATTTGTGGTGGATGAGAATTGATATATACTATAGCTAATGGCTAAGCAAAAACAGAATACAGAAGCACGACTCACAAAGTCTGATCAAGCATTATTTATTAGTGGCATTGTTGCAACAGTGCTCTTAGACGTATACTTCTCGAAGGTTCTTTTCGGTGGGCGTATTGATGGACTGCTCGTAGAAGCCGTCCTATTCGCCCTGGTGCTGGGGATGTATATTTGGGTGCTTCGCGCAACGCGACTAAGCAGGTCCTTGCTGACACTTGCACGTGCTGTTAGTTATGCGAGTATTCTCAGCGTCGTCTTAACAGTAGCTTTCGTTGCCTACTTTGTAGCAACTTTCCGCTGGTAGGTCCCGACTCCTGCCGAGCCTTAAGTGAGGCAACACCTCTTGAGGCTCCACTATTGAGTTGTCAAGGAACGTAGCCAACTAGAGCTGGGATGCTATTGAGATAGTGATTTACGGTTCGTTGAGGTGGGTGGTCCGCGGAGCCTTACCATAAGTAGTCGCTCTCTCATGCGTCACTCTTGTTTATATATCGTTGTACATGGGTGTTGTTGACGGCAATTTGTACGGCAACGCAACCGAACTTCCACGTACGTGAGCGTATTCGTATAACCTCATTTATAGAGGTGAGGCGTTCTGCTAAGGTGTTGCCGGACGCCCTGAAGAGCCTTGTGTCCCCAGTTCGAGTCTGGGAGGAGCCACCAAAGAAAGTACCCAACCCTTCGGGGGTGGGTATTTTCTTTGGTCGAGGTTCTGAGTCTGTTACGAACAAGCGTTCTTCGACCTTCTGCAAGGCATTGCGCTTGCTAGCGAGATCAACTATCTTCGATTCTTTACCCTATGGCTGATTTGAAGGGGTACGGTAGGGCTTTACTCAGCTCGCACGCGACTAGATCTCATCTTGCGGACGAGTGAGCGTAGCTAACTTCGCGATGCCCCAGCCGACAAGAGCATAGACGACAATTGCTACGAGCGAACTGACCTCGAACGTAAACTGTCCGTAGGTGGGTTGGTAGTTGAAAATGCCAAAGAACGGCGCCGCAAAGAGGCCGCTCAGCGTATATACAAAGCCGACGAATGCCGTCGTATCGTTAGCAGCTAACATGAGAAGGATAAGGCGGAGTACGAGAAGGGCAATGATAATACCCGTTATGTACCAGATTACCCGCTGGAAAATTACCGTGCCCGGCGTCGCGGTCTGCCGGCTGACCGTCTCGCGCTGTACATTGGTATCGCCAACGCGTTTGTTTGTCTCTTGTACCTCGGTCGTTTGCTTGTCTTCGTGCATGTAACCTCCTTATTAAGAGCTATTTCCATTGTAACACCGCAAAAGAGCAATGGATAATGCAAGCTTAAGTGGTATCTTGCAGCAAAAATTTCATTATAATAAATAGCATGGATCTGCAGAAACTAAGCTCAAGTTTTCGAGGAAATGTAATTTTATCTGATAGCGGTGATTACGATAAAGCGCGCCAGCTTTTTTATGGTGGCCTCGACAAAAAACCGTTAGCGATTATCGAAGTGGCGAATATTGATGACATCAAGCAGGCGGTCTTACTTGCCAAGGAGCACGGCTATGAACTTGCCGTACGAAGCGGGGGACATAGTGTCGCGGGTTATAGCTCGTCTGAGGGTGGAATAGTTATTGATCTACGCAACATGCGTGATATTGATGTCGATGAGGCGAACAAAACCGTATGGGCGGAGACGGGACTTACTGCTAGTGAGCTTACGAGTGAGCTGGATAAACACGATTTTGTGCTAGGGTTTGGGGATACGGGCTCGGTCGGTATCGGCGGTATTACTTTGGGCGGAGGGATTGGCTTCCTTGCTCGGAAGTTTGGGCTTGCGATTGATAACCTACTTGCTGCAGAGATAGTGACGGCAGATGGAGAGGTTCTACTTGTTGACGATGATCATCATCCCGATTTATTCTGGGCGCTTCGAGGGGGTGGTGGTAATTTTGGGATCGTAACGAAGTTTAAATATAAACTGCATGACTTGGATGAATGTTATGGTGGCATAATGCTTTTGCCGGCGACACCAGAAGTCATCTCAGGCTTCGCTGCGATTGCGAACGAGGCTCCTGATGAGCTATCAACCATTGCTAATCTTATGCCAGCAGTTCCTGCGCCTTTTGTGCCTAAAGAATTCCATGGCAAGCTGTCTCTGATGATTTTGATGGTATATGCGGGCGCGACCGATGAGGGCGAGAAAGCTACGGCACCTATCCGCGCCCTGGCTGAGCCGATCGTCGATATGGTGAAGCCGATGCGTTACAAAGATATCTTTATGCCCGAAGACGATAGCTACCATCCGACGGCCGTAAGCAGGAATATGTTCATTGATCACATAGATGAACAAGTAGCGACTAATGCGATTGAGTGGTTGGAAAAAACAGAAGCACCTATGAAAGCATTCCAGTTCAGGGTCCTTGGCGGAGCCGTTGCCCAGGTATCTAAAGACGCAACGGCCTACGCACACCGTCAAAATGCAATCATGTGTAACATCGCTTGCTTTTATGAAACCGAATCTGAAAAACAGGAAAGACGAAGGTGGGTGGAGGACTTTTTCGAGTCGCTAGATCAGGGGGACAACGCTGCCTACGTCAACTTTTTAGGCCCTGATGAGCAAGGCCGCCTCCTTGATGCGTATCCTACTCCTACCCTTGAGAAGCTCAGGGAAGTTAAATCGAAATATGATCCTGACAACTTTTTCAAGTTGAACTTTAATATTACACCTGAAGTGCAGGCATAATCGCCAGGTTGAGCTGCCTTTAAATAGTGCGTTTAGCACTCTTGACATGCGTCTGCCAATTCGCTATATCTAAATATAGAAGCTGTCATTTGGCTTCTCTTGCAGTAAGTAATTACGAAAGGAGGAATATATGGCAAATCTAATGAAGTTTGATCCGTTTGCAGAACTCAATGTTTTGCAACGTCAGTTCTTCGGGGACGACTTGTTCACGCCGTTCAAAGGAGTAACGATTCCAACGACTGACGTATATACGAGGGACGATAAGGAACTGGTGGTGGAAGCTCACTTACCTAACTTCGATCAGGAGGATATCGATATCCAAGTAGATGACGGTGCGCTTGTGGTGCAGGCAGAGAAGCACGAGCGCCAAGAAGACAAGGATAAGAAGTATGTTGTCCGCGAAAGCGCTAGTAGCTTCTACCGTCGCATCGCGTTACCTGATCGAGCCGATGGTGACAATATTAAGGCACATCTCGAGGAGGGGATTTTAAAGGTGGTCGTCCCGCTCAAACCACTCCCTGAACCTAAGAAGATTGCTATTCAGAGCGGGGACAGTAAGCAAAAGAAGCTTGACACCAAGTAGACACGAGGGTGAGTGCGATGGTGACAGACCGATCCCCGCCTGATCGTGTAGGCTCATCGTTTCCTGACGCCACCAACCGGGAGCTCTATCGTGTGCGCGCTTCATGGCTGACGGATCTCTTTCCTGACGAGCTTGTAATACAGGAGAAGGCAGTGTCCGTCGTGCATAAGGGGTTCCTGGTGTCGCAGATCGAGACATTTCCCGTACGAGACATTGGAAGAGTAGTCTACGTGGATGCTCCCTTCTTTGCTGGTATTCAGATTCTCGGAAAGAATGTGGCTCATGAGCTTAGTATCCATGGCTTGCCCAAGGAGAAGGCTCAGCGTGCCCGACATATGATCGAAGGATTGCTTCTTGAACAGGTCGGAGATATCTCTATCCCACAATGGCTAGAGGTCGGAGAGCGAGGGAACCAACTTGTGCGCGAGGGTGGGGCTAGACAGGCACGAGAAGATACTAACTCGTATTGACGGCAATACAACCGATTTTCCACGTACGCGTACATGTACATATTCGCATGGAGCCATCATAGAAAGATACTCACTCTTAACAGAGGTGGGTATTTTTCTTTGGGAATGTCCTTATAGGTGTTGGCGTCATTGAGCTGTCCACCTATCTTTCTAGAAGAACATCTTTTCCAGGACGAGGCCGACGACTAGGACCACTATAACCACGAAAGCCCAGGTAACGACGAGCTTCGCAATGGTATTCTTGGGCCAAAGTTTTTTCATATGCTTTGATTATACACGACGCACATCATCGTAGTTTGTTATGATGAATATATAGTAATCAGTGAAAGGCAACGACGCGTGGACTATCGGGAATTCATGAAGCAGGAACTGGCCAAGGCTGCCGAAACGGCAAACAGTTTTTTTGGCAAGGTAAGCGGAACGGTAAAAACTGGCGACAACAACCAAGTGCTAACGGAGGCAGACATAGCCATTGGAAAGCAATTGGTCGCCGCTGTTCAGGCTACGTATCCCGATCATAATGTCATCGATGAAGAAGCGGGCGGCATCGACAAAAAATCCCGGTTCACGTGGGTAATCGATCCCATCGAAGCTACGAGCAACTTTGCCGCCGGCCTGCCGCAATATGGAATCATGATAGGCCTTCTTGAGGATGCCACTCCCGTTGCTGGAGGAATCATAGCTCCTGCCTACGGTAAGCTGTACCTGGCGGAAAAAGGCAAGGGCGCGACATGCAATGGCAACCCTATCCATGTGACGGACGAGCCTGATTTATTGAACGTTTTGGTTTCGTACGGGATTGATGGGCACCAGGAAGACCCAGAGCGCACCATCAACGAAACTCGCGTCATGGCTGATATCATCTTGGGGTGTCGTAACATGCGGAATACAGGATGCGAGGCGCTTGATCCGATGTATGTTGCCGAAGGTCGGTATGGCGGTCGGGTAAACACGACGTCGAAGATATGGGACAACGTCGCGCCGCAAATCATAGCCGAGGAGGCGGGCGCGGTATGGACAAGCGTAAGCGGCACGCTGCCTGACTATTCGAATCCTCTTGCAAGGATTGAACAGAACTTCACCTTTTGTGTTGCCAGCCCTGCTCTGCACCAGCAACTGCAAACGATTATTGGCGGGCGTTTGGGCTGATGAAAACTGAAATCGAGGCAAAATTCCTCCATGTTAATGCCGAGGACATTCGAAATCGCCTGCAAGATGCTGGCGCTACGATGAAGCAGCCCATGCAAATGATGCGCCGGGTCATATTCGATAACGATGAAATGACCAAGAAGCATGCATACTTACGAGTGCGCGACGAGGGTTACCAGGTGGCCATGACCTACAAGCAGTTCGACGAGATGTCGCTTACCGGCGCGAAAGAGATCGAATTTACCGTCAGTGACTACGACGCGGCCGTGGCGCTTATCGAGGCGATAGGCGTCAAAAGCAAGAGCGTGCAAGAGACGAAACGCGAGATTTGGCACTTGGGTGATGCCGAAGTGGTGATTGACGAGTGGCCCTGGATCGATCAGTTCATTGAAATAGAGGCGCCTACCGAAAACCTAGTAAAAGAAACGGCCCAAAAGCTGGGACTTAGCTGGAGCGATGCGGCGTTTGGCGACATCATGACTGCCTACCGTGCCGAATATCCGCATCTTGGCGACGCACCTAAAGATATGGTGTATAACCTGCCGATCGTGCGTCTTGGTGACCCGTTACCTGATATGCTGAAAGTCTAGAGGAGATATATGACAAAAGTTGGTATTTTGGTGCATTGCCGCCACCTTGAAACGGTGGCTTGGGAAGATTTGGTATTCGGCATTCCTGCAGAAGACAAGCTGGGCGACCTCGCGACGCTCGTGCGGGTAGTCCTTCGGCTAGAGTCGAGCGAAGAGCTGGCGAGTATCGTTATCGGGTGTGGCCCATCTTGGAAAGACGGCTTAAGCGAGGGCGAATACACCAAACAGTTCTTGCTCGATAATTTCGATCGTTTGGGTGATTTTCCACGCCTGAAGCCGATGCTTGATACACTCAGCCAGGAACAGCTGGCGACGCTCCGGGCAGCAATGGAAAACATTATCGTTACTTCCGAAATCAAAAATACCGTTGCCGAGATCGAAACGGCCGCTGGGCTATTTGCCGAGCGTGGCGTCGATAAGGTGGTGCAGATTTGTGCTGGTAGCCACGCCTCGCGGTGCATCAAGGAACAGGGGGTAGCACGATCGCACGGTGCAATCGACAAGAACCAACTATGGCATACGGTGGCGACCGATATGTTCTATCATGGCACTAAGCCTGAGGACGTTTGCGTCATAGAGCCGCTTCATCGTCGCGATCAGCCTATGACTTTCGTACGTCCCGGACTATCCGAGGTAATGGTGCCGTATTTCTTTTTGCCCGATGAAGACAAAAAGGCGTTCGTCCGGCTGGTCGATGATTTCATGGCGTCGCACGAAAAGTAGCGGCAGGTACGCGAAAGCCCTTTTCGTTTCGCCACCACGAGGAAATGCCTTGCATACATGCCACATCTTCGGTATAATTGCAAAGTACTAAACATGCGAGTGTAGCTCAGTTGTTAGAGCGCTTCCTTGCCAAGGAAGAGGTCCAGGGTTAGAGTCCCTGTACTCGCACCATAGAATTCATAACAAAATAACACGTCGAAAGGCGTGTTATTTTGTTATGGGCGGCTCTAACGCTTAATTATTGAGCGCCGTAATTCCTATCGTCAAATATGTCGCGAAACAAACCCAAAAGAGGTAGGGTGCGAGTAGCCATGCGGCGATGCTTTTTATTCGGTAAAATTCAAGGATCGTCATGGTGATACTGATGACGAGCGTGAGAATTACGACTATGCCAAGCCAAGGTTGATGCAATCCAAAGAATACTAACGACCACAAGGTGTTCAGTGTGAGTTGCAACCCAAACCAGAAGTAGGCTTTTTTCTTGGTGTGCTTGCTCGCTTCCAAGATGATTAGGGCAAGGGAGATTCCCATCAACAAATAAAGCACCGACCAGACGGGTCCGAAGACCCAGTTGGGGGGATTGAGCGGAGGTTTTGTAAGGTCGGCGTACCACGTAGCGATATTAGGAGTGGTTGCAATTGAACCAATTACCCCTGCGGCAAACGAACCGATAATCGATGCAACGAAAACCGTAAACTTTTTAGTCATGGTACCAGTCTAGCAACATTCTTTTGCGAGAGCCAATGTGCATGGGGTTTCTTGGGTTATTGAGCGGAATTTTTCAGGATATATAATGACGATTCTTCTACGCTGTACCTCAAAGGCGAGGCCATTTTTTCGTGCTCACCATCTCTCGATACCCTGACTTGTTTGTGGGTGGGTATGACAACGTTCTTTGCGCGAAACGATTTTAGCCTTTTCGAAACATTTTTCCTGCCCAGTATTAAACCTATAAGAGCCCAGAAAAGGCTTAGCCGCGATTTACCAATGACAATGTAAATTGACAATACTCCCTCTTGAAGCTGTGATCGCTGGAATGTAAGGCCGCTTAACTCGTACGTATTATTGCCTACGAAAATGAGAGGCGTGGAATATTTTTTGCCATCAAGCTCGATTTCGTAGGATCGGAAACGAAAAAAGGCTTTGAGGATAGATAGTACCATCGCGGGCCATTTGCCGTATTTCTTTTTTTGCTCGTCTCTGTCTACTAAGGAGTCGGGGTAAATACCAACGCTGGAATTGTTTATGAAAGTCTTATCTCCCACCTGCCCGGTGTCGATTCTTGTCTTTTTGGCATTTTTAAAGTATTCCAGGGCATCTGGAAGCAGTTGAGGAACTCCCAGGTCCTTGGTGAAATGGTTCAAAGTGCCGCCTGGAAGAGGCATCAATACAGCATCGGTATCCTTTAGCAGGTTGGCAACCGCGCTGATCGATCCGTCACCGCCAACCACGGCTATGATTTCTTTTCTTCGGATATGGGGTTTTAGGGAGGATTCGAAGTTTGGGCCGATTTTTATTGAATCGACAATTTCGATCGATGAATCGGCAAATTGTTTTCGCAGCTCTTTAATCGATGAGCTGCTGCCGGATCCTGGGTTGTAGACCAGAACGACCTTCATTACAGCGGTTTGATCACGAAAATTACTATGCCTAGGACAATTCCGCCCAAGATCCATCCACCGATCACGTCGGTGGGGTAGTGCGCGCCCAGATATACTCTTGAGATGCCTACGAGAAGAATAAGCAACGTAAAAAATGCGAGAGCGATGTAGTTCAATGGCGAAGGGAGCAAATGATAGCAGTAATATGCAAGCAGTCCGAATGCCACCGTCGATCCTGTCGTGTGGCCGCTCGGAAAGCTGAAGCTGTGGACGAACATTCTAGTGACGTATTCGGTGAGTGGTCTTGTTCGCTCCGTAATATCCTTGAGTGCTGTACTTACTATCAGTGCTAGCCAAATAAGCGTGCCGCTCAGAATTATCATTGGTTTATGTTTGAGGAGCCCATAAATGACTATCATGATTCCAACGGCCGAAGTAGTTATCGGGTGCCCGATATAGCTAATGAACTCAAAAAAAGGTCGCAAGCTCGCTGGCAAGCTGGAAACGAGCTTAGTCGTAGTCTCGTCGAATTTACTAACGTTCAAACCAATCATCGTGATAGTAGTATATCATTGGCCGAATATCGTCAGTGGCTTCTTGCTGGGGTATCTATTGACGTTTTTGTCTCGTAATAGCTGTTTTTGCATATTTTACTACAAGATGATATAAAGTACGTGAGGCTATAGCAGTCCTCGGAATGTTCGTGATTTGGAGGAGATCAGCGTGATTCTCAAAAAGCTCCTCGGCTTGGAGAGAGGCGACCACGTGACTATAGTGGTGGTGCCTGCGGGCCAGGGCTCCGGCTCCAGTCCCGCCGTCACCGCCGCTATCAGGGACCTCGGCCCGACACTCCGTCGGCGGGATGTCAGCCCTGAGCCCGGTACCGCCACGAGCGACAACTGAGCTGAGGCAACCGCATCAGCCCTTACTATAAAATCCTTGGTAGCTAGCCCTTGCTAGTAATCCCAGGTCACGCGGGGGCGGGGAGGCGCGAGGGACGAATGTCCCGCTCTTCCCGCCTCTGCGTCGTGCAACGAAATTATCTTGAGCAATCAACTGGATTACTCGCCGTCCTTTTTTGTCTTAGTATAAGTGATAAGATGATAAAGGATATAACTTTTAAAGTGAGGAGTAGATGATGGCTAAATATATTGATGGATTTGTTTTGGTAGTGCCTAAAGGCAAAGAGGCCGCTTATGAAGAAATGGCCAAGATGGGACGGGATTCCTGGATGAAGCACGGCGCGCTTCAGTATTTTGAATCCAGGGGTGACGACCTAAAGCAGCAAGAAATGGGCGACCAAAAATCCCGGGCCTTCCAGGAGATGACAGGCGCGACAAGCGAAGACAACGTGTGGTTTTCTTTCATCGTGTTCAACTCCAAAGAGCATCGTGACGAAGTAAACAAAAAAGTCATGGACGAAATGAACGAAACCTTCAAGGATCAAGCCGATTTTGAAATGCCTACCGATATGGGGAAGATGGCATACGGCGGGTTCGAAGTGGCGGTCGAGGGCTAAGCAAGCGCGAGAAGCTGGTCGTATGCCATCAAGACCGCGACGGCATCGGTCATCTTGTTCTTCTTGGCATTCTCGATCAGCTGTTTGATTGGTATGAGGTTGATTTCGATGTGCTCCTCGTCTTCCAACTCTTGCGCGTGTCCAGAAGGTACGCAGTCCTTGGCAAGAAAGACATGCCAAGTCGCGTTCATGTAGGTGTCTTTGTTATAACTGCCTAGGTAGGTAAGATTCCCTGCCATGTATCCGGTCTCCTCTTGGAACTCGCGGCTGGCGGCAACCTCCGGGCTTTCGCCCTTATCAACGAAGCCACCGGGAAGCTCGTCCATTACCGCCTCGGGACCTACGCGAAATTGCCGGGCAATGATGACTTGGTTGTCGGGCGTCAGGCCTATAACGGCGGCAAAGTGCTGGTCTTCTGGGCCGAACGTATCAAAGCTGGCTTCCTCGCCGTTGGGCATGACGAAGGTTTTCGTGACGACGGTACGCCATCCGACTTTGCTGATGACTGTGGGTTCAACGCGTTTCCAAATATTCATAAGTGCTACTTATTCTACCATAAAAAAGAACAGACCCACCCCCC
>Ga0075367_10000049_pt1 | contig 27906 bp, 21 predicted proteins | sample EndMethybrTD3032_FD_71399 | JGI IMG/M metagenome (GOLD analysis project Ga0075367, IMG submission 71399) | Populus endosphere microbial communities from Tennessee, USA - Endosphere MetaG P. TD hybrid TD303-2 | ecosystem: Host-associated > Plants > Roots > Endosphere | place: USA: Tennessee... | reverse complement strand
CATACAAGAGGGGGAACATCTATGACCAGCCACGCCGTGAAGACGCTAGCGAATAAGCTGGGACTGAAGACAGCCGACCAAGTGCAGAGGCCAGCGCCGAAGCCGCCGGCGGCCGAGCCCGCCAAGACGCGTGACCGCCGCTCGCCTGAGTGGCGGAAGGCGTTTAGCGATCTGACGCCGGCTGCCGTATACGTCTGCGGCCACGAAGCGCCAGTCCCGCGCTCATTCGCCGACAACCGAGGCGTTTGGCCGGTCAAGATCGGCATCACAACCAGGTGGGAGCCGCTCGATACGCTGTCGAAAGAGATGGATCGGCATCACCCAGTGCATTGGATGGGGATGTGGTTCCGGACCTGGACATTGAGCGGCGAGGATGCCGGCAACCTCGCGTTCCTGGTCGCCAACGCCATCTCTGCCGACCCGGCCGGCACGCAGGGCTATAAGGATCCGGTCAGCCAGCTGCACCAGGAGATCGTCCGTTGGGTGCGCGCGGACAAACTTCGCAAGGGGTTCGTCGATATAGGTGAGGGCTTCGACCTGCCGGCGATCGACGGCGCCGAGGTCCGAAAGCGACTGAACATGCCGCAGCCGGTCGACCAAGAGGAGTATCGCGCCCAATACTACGAGGTCATCCGCAGCAAGCTGGAACTCGCCGTGCACCATCTCGCCGGCGACAACTGCATCCAGGCTTGGGATGACGAGGGATTCGCGGCGCACGTCGACGGCCTGGTGATGAGGCGCGCACAGCGTGCAGTGGGAGGGCGTTCGTGAGATCGGGCACTGCGGCCTTACTCTTCGTCTTGATCGTCGCGGCTCTTGGCCGCTGGTTTCTTTTCCTTCCGGACTTTTAGCTCCGGCATGTCATCGCCGGTTTCTTCCGGCCAGGCATAGCGGCTGTCGACTGGGTGAGTTCGGAATAGGTACCACAGGGCCATTCCTATGGCGGCCCCGAATGCAGTGGCTGACGCGATCAATTGCCAAATGGTTAGAACGCCGGATGTCGCGACGGCTACGGCCACGGCTAGGAATAGCCAAAAGGCAATTCGCTTTCGCATCGGTCAGTATCCATCGCGCGACCGCGCGGCGTTGGCGGCCGTGAAAATCAGCAGCAGCGCGTCAATGGACCCCGCGCCCAGCAACGACGGAATGCGAAGATGCCCGCGGACAATAACGACGGACCATCACCTTGCAGAGTACCTGCGCCAGTCAATTCTTCGGGAAGGCAGGCCGCTACGGATGTGGATTCAGTGAGCGACAGCGATTGCGCGTTTGACAAACGAGTAGTGCACTGATGCTCTGAGCACGTGATTTTGTTCTGGTGGCCTATGATGAGTTGCAGCCCGTCATGTTGCGAGATTTGCGATATGACTTCCTGTGGCAGCGGGGCGAGGATGGAATCCCGGCCATCGTGGACGTGGCACCGAGATGGTTGTGCGCTCTGGCAAATCGCCCGTGCCGAATACGAGACGGCGCTGGCCGTCGTGCTCGGACCCGCAGTCTAGCGAGTGCCGCCCCCAAGCATCATGTGCATCTTGACCGCGATCGCTAGTTGGCAGAGGTCGACGGCGGGAGAGTGAGTTCTTGATCCGGACGCGGGCATTCTCTGGTGGACAAACCCATGGGTTAACCATACCCATTAGGTATGACTTCCGGTGAACTCAGGGACAAAGTCCGCGCAGCCTTGCCCTCCAATGTCATTGATCTGATGGACGGCATTGAGCGCTTTGCTGGCCATCACATTGAGTTCGGCTTCAACGGCAATCCGCCACCAGCCAACTACCCCAACGCCGCTGCCGCATACATTCGGGAGGACAGTGCTCGCATTCTGCTCCGGCAGGGTGGCCCAATTGAACCACAAAACATCCTGCATGAGCTTCTGCATATCCAGCGCTATTGGATGCAGCACACGCCACAGTTGGAGCCTCTACTAGGCCACGACTCCAACTGGGAAATCGCTGGGCGCATAGAGGACGCCCTAGAGCACCTCGTCATCGTGCCGCGCGAGGCAAACTTCGGGTTCGCGCCGAGGCCGCAGTGGGACGAGACTGCTGTGCAAGAATGGAGCGCCTACCCTTGGCCAGACTTCACCGATCAATTGTCTCGATCCATGTTCTGTCACTTAGGATGGCTTGCTTGTGAGCTTGTCTCGGAAGCCACAATCCGAGAACTCGCGAAGCAATGCCTGATCCGTGAGGGGGTGTTTGATGCAGTCGAAAAGCTGCGCATTAGCGTGATGCGACACCTCGGCAACAAGCCAAAAAATCTCCTCTTAGTGCTCCGCGCAGTTGGCCTACCAAGAGCGGAATTCCAACTTGCATACCTCGACATAAGGCGAGGGCGAAAGAGATGCGTCAAGCTTCCCTTACTGTAGGTCGCACGAACCTCGCCGGCTTCGAGGCGAAGCCCATCACCCTCCCGGACGCTTAGCCGAAAAGGTTGGCCGAAACCGTTCCGTTCCGAGCCTTGTCGGATCGCCTATCAACTAGACAAGGTGGGGCACTGATAAAGCGCCCTAGCAACGTCCTCAATAGCTCGGCGATGTTCGTAAAATAGGCTGCGGAGGTCTTCTTGCGATGGTTCCGCGCCCAGCAGCTTCTCGAAACCTGCACGCGTCTGAAAACAGCGGATCGGCCGATCTGTGTGGTTGGGATCCATCATAGGAAAATAGACCCGATTGGCAGAATCGTAACCGGTCCCTTTTTACGCACGAGCGCCATCTCATCGCGATCTTCTCTGCCAGGTGAGGACTTAACGCTTATCTTGCGTCGGCGTTGGCGGTTGTCTCGGCGTGCCAGGTTCGCGCTGTGCGTCCCACTGCTTTTTGTATGCGCGCAGTCTATCGTAACCGGAGGTCAGCAATCGCTCCACCTCAAAGGCCATGAAGTCGAGATCGACGAGGCCGGTTTTATCGGCTTTAGTCATGATGTTAGTTCTCAGACGTGATCTGCGGAATGAACGCCCCCGGCGATAGACGAGTTCCGGCGCCAGTCTGTCCTATTCCGCACAATCTTGCTCGGGCATGTAAGCGACCCGTCAGCTTGGGTGCGCTTCCGCACCAAGCTTTGGCGTGACCACTGCCTGTTTTCTGGGATAGTTGGTTATCCCGATGCGCGACCGTGGCCACAAGGGAGCGTGCGATGAAACACAAGCTTGGTAATAGACCCTGCCCAATTGGCAGCGCTACGAGCCGCTTTTGACGCCGCGTGGGAAGAAATCAGCCTCGACTACAAGGGATCACTGACTTTAATTCAAGTCGGCCGCATTCGGTTGGCGAATGCTGTGTTGGCCGGTTATCAAAGCGGGGTGCGAGAAGCACCCATGATCAAGGCCGCCGCGCTTCGCCGAATGAGCATGTGGCGCCACGAAGCTAGCGTGGCTCTGTAGCGCATTTCGGATTGGATGGCGCCCAGGGCGACGACCGCTCACGCTGCTTGCCGGTCGATCGCCCCTTTTCGGGCACGACTAGGCGTCAGTTTGGCGTTTTCGTCGAGCCTCCGGTGTTGGTCTGACCGGTCTGGCTGCTCGGCGTCGTCGGGCCGGTGCGGTTGGCTAGAAGGGTCCAGCCGATTAATACCAAGAGCACGGCGCCAAGCACGAGCGCGACAGGTGACCAGCTGCCGTCATCGCGGCGAATGTAGTCTTGCGGGCTGCGAGCGCGACGCGCATTGGGATCGGGGTCTCGCTGATAGGTCATTTGGTTCGCTCCTTTCGGCTTCCTTGACTGTGAACAGCGGCAGCCGGCATCCGTTCCGCTTCTATCGAAAATGGTGAGAAGTCCTAAGTGCATGGCCAAAAGCGAGACAAGGTTCGCCTGCGCCAGCAGACCACGTGCTCCAACCCATCGCATATCCGTGCACGTTCTCAAGATCCTGGCCGCGCTGTGCTGCCTGCTGATGACCCCTGGTTGCTGGCCAAAAGAGCCGGTAGAGGGGCCCCTGCTCGGGGGGTGGACTAACACCGTCGAAGCCACCCGCACTGCCTGCCCTTCCTATGATCGCAAGGATAGGGCGGAAGCCAAGCAGCGCACCCAACCGCCGGGCGAGCCCGAGGCGGTCGATCCTGTCACCGGCAAGCCGGCCTATAGCGCGCGCCAGTGGCAGACGTGGACCGACGAGTACGAACTCAGCGAGGTCCGCAAGAACCAAGTCCTGGCCCGCATGAACCGCGAGCACGAACGGTGCCGCGGCAATGAGTCGGCGCCGGCGGCGAAGCGCCCCCGATCGAAGGTCGAAGGGCCTGGGTGGATGGGGCCGGGCGGCGGGTCCTCGTGATCTGCTGGGACCGCGTCCGCTCACTCTCGCCTTGGGCGGCGGCCGGTGCCTCAGCGGCCATCGGCAAGTGGCTGCTCGAAGGTTGGGGCCGCGCAGCCGATGCGCTCGCATCGGTGCTGCCGCAGCAGAGCTTCGAGGGAAGCATGACCAATGCAACAGGGACAGGACGATCCGCAGATCGCCCAAATCCGATGGGCCTTGGATCACATGGTCCGAACCATCGGCCACCTCACGCACCAGCTGGGGCAGGTGACCGGGCGGCAATCGGCGTTCGAGAACGAAATGGTCAACCGCGTGAAGGAACTTGAGGGCCGGGAGCGCGATCGCGATCGCCGGCCGGCGCAACCATCGAAGCTGGAAATCATCAGGGTCCTACCATGGCGAGAGATCATCGGCGTGACGGTGTTGCTCATACTCGGCCTGCTCGGACACGCAAGCGGGCAGACGTGGGTCGAGTGGCTGCTTGGAAAGCGCCTGTAAAAGCCTGGGGAGGCCTCCCGCGCTGGCGGGTCGCAATCGTCCTGGCCGCCATCGCATGGGCGTCCTCGGGCCTGCTACCCGTCCTAGCCGAGGCTGCAAGCCGTCTCGCTAGGTGACAACAGGAGTTCCGGTGTGCACGGCACCGGCAACGATGTCGGCTGTGACGGCGGCCGACATCGCTTGCGCCTGGTCGGCCGCCTCCCGACCAAGTCGCGAGCGAAGCGCCCCGCCACCGGCCGGCTCCTCCCGGCCGGTGGCGGGGCCAATTTGCGTTTTTGCGCAAGTCCGCAGGTCAGGCCGAGGACAGCGATCGCACGCGCCACATCTGGCCGCTGGCAGGGGGGACCGGCTCCGCTAACATCACAACACAAGCAGTTTCGTCGGAGGCGACGGTTTGGTGGGAATCTCGTTTTACGGTTCCGACTCGCGCCTCCCCTGCATGCCGGTCAAGAAAATGCATGCGAAGAGTCGGGACTAGCGGTGATTGCTTTTAACTTTCCCCCACGGCCGGTCACGCCGGCGTGGCGTGGCACGTGCCCACATGGGCCTCCGATCGTCAAACACTCAACCCTTGCCTAAAAGCTTCATCACTGAGCCAATTAAGTCTTCCGGACGGGCTGGCTTGGAAAGCAAGGGTGCGCCATGAAAAGCCGGCGGGTGCTGGTCGCGCGAATATCCGGACATGACAATAAACGGCGTACCTTGCGCTCTCAATTCGAGCGCAACGCGTTCCGCTGTCTCTTTCCCGAGATTTACATCGAGCACGGCCATGTCACAGCTGGTTCGCGCCAGGATATCAAGGGCTTTGGCGACCGATACGGCAGGACCAACGACGTCCAGACCGGCAGCTGTCAGTTGCTGCGCGATATCCAGTCCAAGCAAAGCGTCGTCCTCAACGACAAGCACACGTCTGGCCATCTGGATAGTCCGCCGTCAGAAAAGCGCAGGCTTCTCCGCCGCTTTCACGTCGCCGCCGTCTAATATGTTTGGAGCGGGACATGTGAGGCGCCAGCACAGTCCTGGCGGAGCGAAGTCTAGCTGAGCAACACCTTCGAGATTGAGCTCAACCACGTTTTTTATGACAACCGAGCCGTAGCCGCTATGCGCGGGAAGAACCACGGGCGGACCGCCGCGTTCTATCCAGCCAATGTAGAAAGTGTTGCCACTCCCATCGGGCTGAACCTGCCAGTCAAGATGAACAGTGCCTTCGGGATTTGAAAGCGCACCGTGCTTCACGGCATTGGTTGCCAGCTCATGAATGGCCATACCGACGCACTGGGCCCCGGCAGCTGATATTTCCAGCGAAGGACCTTGTAATTTAATTCGATAATCCAACAAATCTCCAAAATGGGCGAGCTGAGCGCGTACAAGTTCGGGAAGTGAGATGCTGCGCCATTCACGCTTTGCAAGGAGGTCGTGACAGGCGGCGAGCGCCTGGACCCTGTCAGAAAAACGCTTGACGAATTCCTCCTGGGTGTGAGCCTTGGTCTGTCGTGCGATCGCCGACACGACGGTCAACATATTTTTCGAGCGGTGATTGACCTCACGCAACAGCAGTCCGATATGCTCCTCCGACCGTTTGCGTTCTGTAACGTCGAACACAACCATGACAACGCCGGTAACATTGGTGTCGCCATCGCGCTCGGGTTCGCAGACGACAGAATAATGCCTGGTGCCCGGTTCTTTGCCGTAAGCATCCAGTTCAATTGAATTTCGCTCACCAGCCAGCCCCTTTTCCAACAGCGGTGTTAGCCCCTCCGCGTGGTCGCGTGTGAGGACTTCCCCCGGTTGCTTGCCAACCACCTCGCCCGTAACCTCAAATAGTTTGCTGAAAGCTGGATTAGCGTATGTGTACCGCAATTTCTCATCAAGCGTGGCGAGGCCCACACTGGCATTGTCGGTGGCGGCTTGGAGCATTGCGGCGTTCGAGCGCCACGCGCGCGTACGTTCCAGAACTTGCTGTTCCAACGTATCGGTCAAATCGCGCAGCTGTTGTTGAGCTTGGCGACGTTCGGCAATTTCAGCAAGAAGTGCTTGATTGGCGCCGTTAATCTCGCGCTGCATACGATAAAGATCCGCGAACACGGCGACCTTGGATCGTAGGATGTCCGGATTTACCGGCTTGTGCAGGTAATCGACAGCCCCCGCCCCGTACCCTTCGAGAACATGTTGATCTTCGTTGTAGTAGGCGGTCAGGAAGATTATCGGAATCAAGGCAGTCTTTTTGCGATCCTTGATCATCCGGGCCAGCTCGATTCCTGTTACGCCCGGCATGCGTATGTCGAGGATCAGAAGCGCAAACTGATCCACCAACAAGGCGAGAAGAGCCTGATCCGCCGACTGCGCCTTGACGAGCCGGTATTCCGGGTTGTTCAAAACAGTTTCCAACACAGTAAGGTTCTTTGGCTCGTCGTCGACGATCAATATGTTGATCGATCCATTGCTTGTTTCGGGACGCAGCGAGATCCCATCCTCGGCCGCAACCTGTTCCTTCTGCGGAACCGGGAAATTGACGACGTTATCGTGGGCGGACGACGCAGCGGTTCTCATGAGAGGGCCTCAATCAGCGGAACAACCATACACGCATCAGAGACAAAAGCTGATCGGTGTTGACGGGCTTGGCGATGTAGTCGCTGGCTCCCGCATCCAGGCACTTTTCCCGATCGCCCTTCATCGCTTTGGCCGTCAGCGCGAGGATAGGAAGCGTGCTGAACGCGGGGTTCTCCCGGATCTTGCCGATGGTTTCATAACCGTCCATGTCTGGCATCATGATGTCCATCAGTACTATGTTTAGATCAGTGGTCTTTTCAATAATCTCAATCGCCCCTCGGCCATTTGTAGTGCTGATCACCTCCATCTCGTGGTTCTCTAGCAGAGACGTCAGCGCAAAAATGTTGCGAGCGTCGTCATCGACAACCAAGATCTTCCGGCCGCGCAATACTTCATCTGAGCCGTGTAAACGCTCGAGCATGGCCTGCTTCTGAGGCGGAAGATCGGTCACCACACGGTGCAGGAAGAGGGCGGTTTCGTCCAGCAAGCGCTCCGGCGATTGCACATCCTTGAGAACGATACTCTTGGCCATGAGCTTGAGCTGGGCTTGTTCTTCGGATGAAAGCTCCTTGCCCGTGAAAACGACGACGGGGACCGCTGCAAGGGTCGGTTCGGCGTGCATCCGTTGTAGCAAATCAAAGCCTGTCATGTCCGGCAGCCGCAGGTCCAGTACCACGCAATCGAATGCCTGATCACGCATTGCGGCCAGGGCTGCCTCGCCAGTCCCGGCAGTCACGAGTTCGATATCGTCATGTCCGAGCAATTCGGCAATGGAATTGCGCTCGATATCGTTGTCTTCAACGATGAGCAGGCGCTTGGTGCGAGGCGCGGTGAAGTTCTTGATCCGGTCGAAGGCTGCGACCAGTCCATCGGTGGTGGGTTCTTTCACAAGGTACGCAAAGGCGCCGTGCGCCAGGCCGTGCTGCCGCTCTTCTTCCAACGTTACGATCTGCACCGGGATATGGCGCGTGGCGGGGTCAAGCTTGAGCTGATTGAGGACCGTCCATCCCAGCATGTCGGGCAGGAAAATATCCAGAGAAATAGCCGATGGCTTGTATTGGCGCGCCAGCGAGAGACCCAATGCTCCCTTGTTAGCGACCACCCCTTTGAACCCCTTGTCGCGCGCAAGGCCAAGCATGATCCGTGCGTAGTGCGGGTCATCTTCCACAATCAAAAGAACAGGATCCCCTTCGCGGATATCGTTGCGATCGTCCTGAACGTGTTCTTCTCGGACAGCAGAAAGAATGGTCCGCTCGCGGGTCATTACCGGGTGGGCTGCCGTTGTATCATTCGGCGCGGACGTCGCACTGTCCGGCCCTGAGTAAAAGAGCGGAAGGTACAGGGTAAAGATGCTGCCCTGCTCGTGAATGCTTGAAAGCTTGATCTCTCCGCCAAGCAATACCGCGAGTTCACGACTGATCGCGAGGCCGAGGCCTGTGCCACCGTATTTACGTGAGGTGCCGGCATCGGCCTGCTGGAAGGCCTCGAAAATGATCTTCTGTTTTTCCGGCGCAATGCCGATACCGGTGTCCTCGACCGTGAAGGCCACGACCTGAGAGGCCTTGCTTAGAACGGGATGGCCAAGACTGAAGCCTTGCGTCGCAAGATCGACGCGCACACTAACGTGGCCGCGGGCCGTAAACTTGATCGCATTGGAGATGAGATTTTTAAGAATTTGCTGCAGACGCTTGGGGTCGCTCTCCATCGCCTGCGGCAGCCCGTCTGAGAATTGGACATTGAAGGGCAGGTGCTTGGCGTCGGCGACGTGACGGAAACTGCGGTCGACGGCGTCGCGCAAGACAGCGAAGGGTATTTCTTCAACCTCAACCGTGACGGTGCCAGACTCGATCTTTGAGAGATCGAGAATGTCATTGATGAGATTGAGGAGATCGGTACCCGACGAGTTGATGTTGCGGGAGAATTCAACCTGCTTCTCGGTAAGCGTTTTTGACTCCGCAAGCTGCTGACTAAGGATGAGAATGGAATTGAGCGGCGTGCGCAGCTCGTGAGACATGTTGGCAAGGAATTCGGACTTGTATTTTGATGTCAGCGCTAGTTCGGCCGCCTTTTCCTCAAGGGCATAACGTGCCTGCTCGACTTCGGCGTTCTTGCGTTCGACTTCGGCGTTCTGTTCGGCCAGCAGCCTGGCCTTGGTGCCAAGCTCCTCATTTGTTTGCTGGAGTTCGCTCTGGCGCGATTGCAGCTCGACGGTGAGCTGTTGAGACTGCGTAAGCAGACCCTCCGTCCTCATGGTCGATTCAATGGTGTTGAAGACAGCGCCGATACTTAACGTAAGCTGATCAAGGAAGGAAAGGTTCACTTCGGTGAAGGGTTGCAGCGTCGCCAGCTCGATGACTGCCTTGGTGTCGCCTTCGAAGAGAACTGGCAGCACGACAATGCTCACCTGCGGAGCCTCACCGAGTGTGGAGCAGATGGTAATGAATTCCGGGGGTACGTTGCTGAGGAGAATGCGCTTCTTCTCCACCGCGCATTGCCCGACCAGCCCCTCTCCAAGGCCGATCGTCTCTGCCAACAGACGACCTTTGTGCGCGTAGCTCGACAGCAAAGTCAGCTGGCGGACATCGTCGACACCACCGACATGATAAATTGTCCCCTGATAGGCTTTGACGAGCGGGCTCAGCTCGCTGAGCAGCATCTGACCGACGGTATTAAGTTCGCGCTGGCCCTGCAGCATGCCTGTGAACCGGGCGAGGTTGGTTTTCAGCCAATCTTGCTCGCGGTTGCGCTCCGTGGTCTCGCGCAAGTTCGAGATCATGGTGTTGATATTGTCTTTCAGCTCTGCGACCTCGCCGCGGGTCTCGACCTGGATTGAGCGCGTGAGGTCGCCCTTGGTGACGGCGGTTGCCACTTCGGCAATCGCGCGGACCTGGCTGGTGAGGTTTGCGGCCAGAAGGTTCACGTTGCCGGTAAGATCCTTCCACGTACCAGCAGCACCGGGCACGTTCGCTTGGCCGCCAAGGCGTCCCTCAACGCCTACCTCGCGTGCCACGTTGGTCACCTGATCTGCGAAGGTGGCGAGGGTGTCGGTCATGTTGTTGATAGTGTCGGCAAGGGCGGCGACCTCGCCCTTGGCCTGCACGGTTAGCCTCTGGTTCAAGTTGCCATTGGCCACTGCCGTCACGACCTTCACAATACCGCGCACCTGCTCGGTCAGGTTGGAGGCCATGAAGTTCACGTTGTCGGTCAAGTCCTTCCACGTGCCGGCCACACCGGGCACTTGCGCCTGCCCGCCAAGCTTGCCTTCGGTGCCGACGTCGCGGGCGACGCGCGTCACCTCGCCGGCGAAGGCGTTGAGCTGATCCACCATGGTGTTGATGGTGTTCTTGAGCTCGAGAATTTCACCTTTCACGTCGACGGTGATTTTGCGGTTGAGGTCGCCGCGCGCAACGGCCGTCGTCACTTCGGCGATGTTGCGGACTTGCGCGGTAAGGTTTCCGCCCATCGTGTTAACGGAATCGGTGAGGTCCTTCCAAGTACCGGCCACACCCGGCACAACAGCCTGCACACCCAAGCGTCCTTCGGTGCCCACCTCGCGCGCCACACGTGTGACCTCCGACGCGAAGGAGCGCAGCTGTTCCACCATGGTGTTGATGGTTTCTTTGAGCTGCAGAATCTCACCACGTACGTCCACGGTGATCTTCTTCGAAAGATCGCCATTGGCCACGGCGATGGTAACTTCGGCAATGTTGCGGACCTGTCCCGTGAGATTCGAGGCCATTGAGTTCACGTTGTCGGTAAGGTCCTTCCAGGTTCCGGCCACTCCCGGCACAGCCGCTTGGCCACCGAGCTTGCCGTCCGTCCCGACTTCACGGGCCACGCGCGTCACTTCCGACGCGAACGCAGAAAGCTGATCAACCATCGTGTTGACGGTTTCTTTCAGCTGTAGGATTTCGCCCTTGGCGTCGACGGTGATCTTGCGGCTCAGGTCGCCACGCGCGATTGCCGTAGCGACGTCCGCGATATTGCGAACCTGGCCGGTAAGGTTCGAGGCCATGGAATTGACGTTGTCGGTAAGGTCCTTCCACGTACCAGCGACACCTTGGACCGCCGCCTGACCACCCAGCTTTCCCTCGGTACCCACCTCGCGGGCGACGCGGCTCACTTCGGCCGCGAAAGAGCGTAGCTGATCAACCATCGTGTTGATGGTTTCCTTCACTTCCAGAATCTCGCCACGCACGTCAGCTGTGATTTTTTTTGAAAGGTCGCCGTTTGCCACAGCGATCGTGACTTCCGCGATGTTCCGCACCTGGCCAGTCAAGTTGTTGGCCATCGAGTTGACGTTGTCGGTCAGGTCTTTCCACGTACCAGCGACACCTTCTACGGCGGCCTGTCCGCCAAGCTTTCCTTCGGTGCCGACCTCGCGGGCGACGCGGCTAACCTCGCCCGCAAAGGCGTTCAGCTGGTCGACCATGGTGTTGATCGTGTTTTTGACTTCGAGAATTTCTCCGCGGACGTCAGCCGTAATCTTTTTGGACAGATCACCGCGGGCCACGGCGGTAGTCACTTCCGCAATATTGCGAACCTGACCTGTCAAATTCGACGCCATGAAGTTGACGCTGTCCGTGAGGTCTTTCCAGGTACCAGCGACGCCCGGCACCTGCGCCTGACCGCCCAGCTTGCCTTCGGTGCCGACTTCGCGAGCCACGCGGGTAACTTCGGCGGCGAAGCTGTTGAGCTGATCCACCATGGTATTCATGGTGTTTTTCAGCGCGAGGATTTCACCTTTCACCTCGACGGTGATTTTTGACGACAAATCGCCTTGTGCGATTGCCGTGGCGACCTCGGCAATGTTGCGCACCTGGCCGGTGAGGTTGTTTGCCATTGAGTTGACGTTGTCGGTCAGATCTTTCCAGGTGCCGGCAACGCCTTCGACCGCCGCTTGGCCACCGAGTTTGCCTTCAGTGCCTACTTCACGCGCGACGCGGCTGACTTCTGAGGCAAATCCGTTGAGCTGGTCCACCATCGTATTGAGGGTGTTCTTCAGCTCCAGGATCTCGCCCTTCACGTCCACGGTGATCTTGCGGGACAAGTCCCCATTGGCAACGGCGGTCGCCACGTCGGCGATGTTACGCACCTGGCCTGTGAGGTTGGAGGCCATGAAGTTGACGTTATCGGTCAGATCCTTCCACGTGCCTGCAACGCCCGGTACCTGCGCTTGGCCGCCGAGCTTGCCTTCAGTGCCGACCTCGCGCGCGACGCGTGTGACTTCCGAGGCAAAGCCGTTGAGCTGATCGACCATCGTGTTGATAGTGTTTTTCAGCTCCAGGATTTCGCCGCGCACATCGACCGTGATCTTCTTGGATAGATCGCCTGTCGCAACCGCCGTCGTCACCTCGGCGATGTTGCGGACCTGATCGGTCAGGTTCGACGCCATTGAGTTGACGTTGTCGGTAAGATCCTTCCATGTACCGGCAACACCGCCGACCTGCGCTTGCCCGCCCAGCTTGCCCTCGGTGCCGACTTCGCGAGCAACGCGCGTCACTTCCGATGCAAAACCGTTGAGCTGATCGACCATCGTGTTGATGGTGTTTTTGAGCGCAAGAATTTCACCTTTCACATCCACCGTGATCTTGCGAGAAAGATCACCTTGGGCAACGGCGGTAGTCACCTCGGCAATGTTGCGAACTTGCCCCGTAAGGTTGGAGGCCATGGAGTTCACAGAGTCCGTGAGGTCCTTCCACGTACCTGCGACGCCTGGCACCTGAGCCTGGCCGCCGAGTTTGCCCTCGGTGCCGACTTCGCGCGCTACACGCGTTACTTCCGACGAGAATCCGTTGAGCTGATCGACCATCGTATTGATGGTCTCTTTCAGTTCGAGAATTTCACCTTTCACATCGACCGTGATCTTTCGGGAAAGGTCCCCGCGTGCCACGGCGGTCGTGACCGTCGCAATATTGCGAACCTGCGCTGTGAGGTTCGTGGCCATGGCATTGACGGAGTCCGTCAAATCTTTCCACGTCCCCGCAACGCCCGGCACAACGGCTTGGCCTCCAAGCCGGCCATCGGTTCCTACTTCGCGTGCGACTCGCGTGACTTCCGAAGCGAACGAACGCAGCTGATCAACCATCGTGTTGATGGCTTCCTTGAGCTGCAAAATCTCGCCACGGACGTCGACGGTAATCTTCTTGGAGAGATCGCCATTGGCGACAGCAATGGTCACGTCGGCGATATTGCGGACCTGGGCCGTGAGGTTGCCCGCCATCTGGTTGACGGACTCTGTCAAATCCTTCCAAACACCCGACACGCCTTTCACCTGGGCCTGGCCACCAAGCTTGCCTTCGGTGCCGACTTCGCGCGCCACGCGGGTCACTTCGGAGGTGAATATCGACAGCTGCTGGATCATTGAGTTGACCAGCTTGGCGGAGCGCAGGAATTCACCCTTGAGTTCGCGTCCGTCGACTTCCAACTCCATAGACTGGCCAAGATCGCCCTTAGCGACTGCGCCGATCGTGCGAGCAACGTCGGTCGTCGGCCGCACGAGATCGTCGAGGAGAGTATTCAAGGAATCCACATTGATTGCCCACCCGCCGATGCCGCCCGGCAACGACATGCGCTGTTTGAGGCGGCCTTCCTTGCCAACCGCCACGCTCAGTCGCGCAACTTCCCGTGTGATGCGATCCTGATGAGCAAGTGCTTGGTTAAAAGCCTCGGCGATCTGCCCATCGGTGCCACTCCAACTTGTTGGCAGACGCGCAGAAAATTCGCCATCGCGCAGCGCCCGCACGGCATCGAGGATTTGCAGGGAACGCGACTCCTGCGCCTCCAGGCCGTTTGCCTGGGCGAGTTTGCCGTTGCCGACAGGTTTCTTGCGCGGACGTGAGATGGTCGCTTGGGTCATGCTTCACCCGTTGGACGGAGAACACAGAGAATGGTTCTTGGCGGGGGAAAGTTTAGCGGAGGTAGTCGGAAGCAAACCTTTTGCGAGGCAATAAGCCGGTGCTCCCCGATAGCCATACATATTTCCCCCTTAAAGCAGTCCCGACCCGATCAGACCGCCACACGCGAGCCATTGGCAAGACAAAAGCTGCCAACATAGCGTCTATAGCGTCTATCGAGCGTGGGCTTTACGGCCAACGTCGTCGAGCTACTTTGGTTCCTTCTCAAGGACTGACGGGACCCTCGGGACAGGTCGATAGTTGCTTCGATGCAGGGCCTGCCCGGTGGAATGTGGCGGGCGGCAGGGTTCGTAAGAGGGATGCTAACCAACCCCCCGTCGGGCCGAGAGCCACCTTTCAGAAGCGGGACGTCAGGCGACGCCGCGTCTCGCAATCACGACAGATGCGTTGAGCTCAAGCCGCTGTTTTCGCGTGCAATCTGTATAAACAGGCAGTAAATATTTGCGTTGCGGGGCTGGCGACGAGGCCACCTAAAGGGCCTCGCCGACATCGGGGCGGCATGGAAAACCGGCTCAACTATCCTGAAGGCGGAGCGCCTGAACGTTCCAGTCTGCTTGGCAGCATTGCCCATAGGTTGCAGGAAAGCTTGCGTGCGACTGTTGTCGCGCTCGGCGACAGCCACGCCCAGCGGCTCGCTGCCATAGTTGAATCTTCAGATGATGCCATCCTCAGCCTGGACCTCGACGGTACAATCGCCACGTGGAATAAAGCAGCCGAAAAACTCTTCGGGTATTCGGTCGAAGACGTCATTGGGAAATCCATATCTGTCCTGATTCCGGCGGATCGGCAGGGGGAAGAGCCCGCCATCATTGAGCGTGTCGCCGCTGGCGAGCACATCCAACACTACGAGACCGTGCGCATCACAAAGGACGGTAAGACCGTGCCGGTGGCTCTGAGCGTGTCACCCATCGTCGACACGTCGGGCACCATCATCGGCGCCTCCAAGATCGCGCGCGACGTGACCGCGCGGAAGCTTGGCGAGGCGGCGCTCGCCCAACGCGCCGCAGAGCAGGCGGCGCTATATGAGTTCACCGATCGCCTGTTCCGAGCCACCTCGGTTGACGATGCGCACAATGCCGCGCTCGACGCTATCGTCCGCGCATTGGGCTGCGATCGCGCCTCCATCCTGCTGTTCGATGATACAGGCGTAATGCGGTTCGTCGCATGGCGAGGCCTCTCCGAAGGCTACCGTAAGGCTGTCGAGGGGCACTCGCCTTGGACACGCGATACCGCCGATCCGCAGCCGATCTCGATTGCGGATATCGACCGAGCGGAGCTGGTTGCCGGTCTCAAGGAAACGGTCAAAGCTGAAGGCATAGAAGCGCTAGCGTTCATTCCACTGACCGCTAATGGTCAGCTCGTCGGCAAGTTCATGACCTACTACGGGTCGCCGCATGAATTCACCACCGCCGAGATCGAACTTGCTGTCACCATCGCCCGCCAGCTCGGCTTCGCGATCGAACGGCGAAAAGCTGAGGAAGCAAGAAAGCTTCTCCTTGATGAAAGTCAGCACCGCATCAAGAATACATTGGCGACGGTGCAAGCCATGGTCGGGCAGACGCTGCGCAAATGCCCGGCCGACGAACGGGATGCCTTCATCGCTCGCTTGCAGGCCTTAAACGAGGCTCATGATCTGCTCACGCGCCAGAACTGGCATCAGGCTCAAATCAAGGATGTCGTCGCCCGCGCGGTCAACCCGTTTCAGCCAACGCAGCAGGACCGAATTGTCGTTGAGGGACCACCGGCATGGGTACCCGCCCAGTCATCACTGCCTCTCACCATGTGCCTCCATGAACTCGCCACCAACGCCGCCAAGTACGGCGCTTTGTCCAACGGCACTGGCCGCGTGCACATCACCTGGGAGGTTGCTGACGACCAAAAACTTAAACTCGTCTGGCGGGAAACAGACGGGCCGCTTGTTACAAAGCCTGCGCTGAAAGGCTTTGGCTCACGTCTGATCGATGCCACCTTCGGGGAGGGTGGAACCTGCCTCGACTTCCAGCCGGCTGGGCTGCAATGCAGCCTCGAATTGCGATTGCACGGCTGAGGCCCGGCTGGGTTGGCGTCCGTATCAGTCTCGACTCTTGATCAGAGTCGATGAGCTGCGCCGCACGCTTGGAAAGGCGTTTGCCACTGTGAGTGCTAAGTCGTTGCTACACCTTGACCGCTGTGCACCGCCGTACACCGGGTGCCGCGCAACGGGCGGGGAAAAAAGGAAGCCGGTCGGCGCCGATGGCACGATAGATCGAACAAGCGGCCCCTAAAGACCCCGTGGAGCGTGCCCCAAACCGAGTCGGCCGCGAACCTTTGCAAATCGGCTGCGGAATATCTTCGGCTCTATGCACACCGTCGGATTGGCGGTGCTCAACGACTTACACCGCCGTGTCCCGACTTCTCGATTCCCAAACGGCGTTTGATGTTCCTCTGACACTGTTGACTCTTAATCAGCCAAGTTGCGCGGCCATGCGGTCCTCACCCCTGGCGAGACGCCGAGGGATCATCCCACTACTGGCCAGTGTCACGCAGACCATCACGCGCACGCCTTGCGGCACTTAACTATCAGCCGAACTGAAAAGTCGGCTTGGGAACCTTAGGCCCCGCCCGGAGTTAGGGGCGCTGTGCAGCCAACTGATGGGTTCCCTCATGGCATCGGAATCGTTGAGCGGGCACTCGATCCTCGTTGTTGAGGATGAACCCCTGATCGCGGTCGATATCAAGCTAGCCCTGGAACATGCTGGAGCGCGGGTGATCACCGCCCGCACGAAGGACGAAGCGTTGGATGCGATTGATGGGCAACAGCGTTTGTCGGCTGTCGTGCTCGATCACTTGCTTGGGGAGCAGGATAGCGGGGTGCTGTGTGAACGGTTGAACGCTTTGGCCATTCCGTTCGTCAACTATTCAGCGTTGAGCCCACGGGACGAGCATTGCGCAGATGCACCGCATATCTCAAAACCTACCCCGGCCAGAGTGATCGTGCACAAGATCGCGACGCTTCTGCACTAACGTGTGAGGACACGCTAATCGCCCGTCGTGTTTTGCTATATGAAACGAACATCTCGACTGATCGAAAAACCGGAGTTTTGGAGGCTGCGCGCGCAGGAGACACGCGCGTTGGCGGACCGGGAAACCGATGACGAGACCAAACGTTCGTTGCTTGAGACCGTGGCAGAGTACGAGAGGTTGGCAAAGCTTGCGGACCGCAGACTAAACTAGTTGCTGACGCTCGTTGGGACACGGCAACCCAACCGCTATATGATGGCAAGCCACAGCGTTGCAGTTGCCTTGGTGGCCGCGTCCACTCGTTTGCGGCTCGCAGGCTCTGCGCTACGCGGCTTCACAGCACCAGCGGTTCCTTGTCGGCGTGCTCCGACACCGCGAACTGCCACGTGCATGCTCGCTGAACAGCGGAATGTCATCGGATGGGACTGACCACGCGGCCGCGCACTGGCTTGCGCTGCCGGCAGCGGGTGGTCGGCTAGCCGGGGCGGCGGGGCGCCTCGGCGGTTTCTCGGTTCTGCTTGAGCAAGGAGGAGGCGCGCCACAGAACGCGAGCGCGCCCCTCCCTGTCTGCTTAGCGATTGGATCGATCGCGCCGCCGAATACGACGGGAACGGTAGGGCTGGCCTTCCGTGCCGCCTGAGCACCAACAAGCCCGAGCTCTTCGCATCGAAGGCGTAACGCTTTTCCATTGGCGATTGGCGTCTTGCGGCGCTCCGCGCCTGCGCCCGCCGTCGCTGAGGGCGAGCATGCAGAGAGGGGGGCGAGGTGTTTCTAACGGTAAACCTGACGTCGGGAACGTCTCGCATGATTCATCCCCTGCGCTAGCGGCTCCACAAGGAGGCATGCCCCGTAGCAGGGCTCGGTCAAACCCTTATTGAGTTTGTCCCGCTCTGCTTCGGCTTCTTCGCGCGAGGCGTGCACCGACACAAGTCTTGAGATCCGTGACGAGCGGTACCTGACCACGAGCCACTTATCGAGCGGGAACTCAGTGTTCATTGCTTTCCCCTCTACGGAGGGAGGAGTGCCTTACAATGCATGTGACGGCATTGCCAGGTGAGAGTGTTGACGCAGATCAAACGGCCATGGGCGCAACGAGGCAGAACCGAAAGGAGGGCCAGGAGGACACGTCACGGCCCCCCAACTATGGCGTGCTTTGCTGGCTGCGCGTGCGCGTCAAACGTATCTCCTGAGAAGAGGCAGTGCGTGATCCACAACGGCGCGTCCTTCCGCAATTGCCTCGTCTGCCCGGTTAAACTCCATCAGTCCGATATGTCTCAACCTTGGCACGAGCATCACGTGCGGCGGCTCTCCGGCCAGGCGCGCTCGCGTAATCTGGTCTTGCATGACAGCGCGCAGCCTGCGGCTGCTTGAAGAACACCTTTCGGCGAACCAGCTCGATCATTTTTCAAGGCGTAGATTTTTCCACGTCGTCGGCGACCGCATGGTCGATCCGGAAATGGGTCGAGCCCGGTGGCTTTCAGAAGCTCGTCGATGCGGGCACGCGCGTGCTGCTTGGCGTATGGGCAACGCCGCGGATGACGATAGGGCACGCGATCCTGGCTCTTGGCTTTACCGGCTACGTACTCATCGGCATGCGCTACGAGGAGCGCGACCTCGCGCGCACGTTCGGAACGAGCTATCGCCGCTGGCGCGAAGCGACGGAGTGAGCGCGCCCAGGTGCATGGATAGGCGGCGCTCCTGTTCACTCCTTGAATTCGCTTAGCGGGGCAAAGGCCGGTCCGTTCAACGCTGTGCCGTCCGGAGCAAACTGCGACCCGTGGCATGGGCAGTCCCAACACCGCTCGAAGCTGTTCCAGTGCAGATGGCAGCCAAGATGCGTGCAGGCGGCCGAGCGAAGGAAAAGCTTGCCCCCGTCGTCCCGATAGGCAGCAACCTTACTCAACCCCTTGCGCACGATCGCCCCCTCCCCGGGTTTGAGGTCATCCCAGGAATCTAGCTCACCTGGCGCCACGTACTCGGCGAAGTTTTTCGCGACGGTCAGGTTCTCGCTCAAGAACGTGCCTGTTGCCTTCATTGGTTTGCGGGCAGGATCGTAGACCTCCTCCCAGGGGCTGCTGTTTTTCAAAATGAGATCGCTGACGAGCAGCCCGGCGACCGCGCCGTGCGTAATGCCCTGTCCAGAATCGCCCGTACAAATGAAAGTCCGTTTTTCGCTGGGGTTGCGGCCGATGAAGGCGCAATAGTCGATGGTGTCCTGGATCTGCCCCGACCACCGGTGCTTTTCCTTGCCGAGGTCCGGCAGCAGATTTCGCATCCATGCTTCAAGCGCCAGGAAGCGCGCATCAGCATCGTCGGCTTCGCCGGATTTATGATCACCACCACCCACGATCAGGATGTCGTTTTTACCCCGGGCCGGTTGAAGTCGCACGTAATGGTAGGCGTCGAGCGTGTCCCAGTAGAGTCCATCCGGCAAGGCGCCCTTCGGGATTGCGAAAGCCATGGCATAGGTACGATAGGGTGCTTGCTTGGTGTGAATGGCGTATTTGTCGTTGATCGGCGAATTGGTTGCGATCACGGCGTACTGCGCGCGTACGGACTGGCGGCCGGCCTTGACCTTGACGCCGTTCTCATCTTCTTCAACATGCTCGACGGTGGTCTCGGCGTAGAACCGGCCGCCGGCTTTTTTGATGAACTTGGCGAGTCCTGCCAGGTATTTGAGAGGATGGAAGGTTGCCTGATTGGGGTAACGCAGTGACGGCGTTTCTTCGTGGCTCCTGAAGGGAACGCCCTTCTCGCGTGCGATGGGCATGCCAACTTTTCGTGTGGACTCGTATTCCTGATCGATGATGGCCGGGTCGGTGCCGGGCGCATGGAAAAGGCGGCCATCGAGCCGCCTGAAGTCGCATGAGGCGCCGAGCTCCTTCTGAACGGCCTCGATACGGTCGATGCATGCCGCCTGACTTTGATACCAAAGTCTGGCGATCTCCTCCCCGCGCCTGCTGATCAGCTTGTCGAAACCGTCATCGCACTGGGCGGTCAGATGAGCTGTCGTACGGGACGTCATGCCCTTGCCGATGGGCCCGCGATCTATGACAACCACATCTTTGCCGGCCTTTGCCAACTCGTACGCGACCGACAGGCCGGCAATGCCCGATCCAACGACCACCACGTCGGTCTTCTCGTCGCGATCGAGCGCGGGAGCCTCATCAATGACCTTTGTCCCCATCCAGACCGAGACACTGTGTTCGTTGCTGACATTCATGGGTCCACATCCAATCCGGCCGGGTTTTGCTACCCAGGAAGGCCACTGGGGATGGAACGCGGGCCCTACTCGACAGTTCCTAAGGCGTTCCCGAAGCGTCGCGCTTAAGTGACGTCCGCCCCACACTCCCTTGGATTAAGCCCGTGAGCATCGTTGGTTCGGTTATCGGTAGGGCCCTCATGACGGGCAGCGTCGCCAGCGCGATCAGTGCTGGGGTGCTGGGAGCCCTCGCAAAAGCTGAGGGTAAGAACGTCATCCAGCCGATCAACGCGACAAGTCATTGGCTTCATGGCGAGAAGGGGAGCCAAAGAAATCGATGTTGAGCACACGGCAACAGGCTATGCGACGCACCACGCCGCAAACGTGTTTTGGGCGACCTTGTTCGACTCCAATCCAGCTCTGACGAACCTGGTCTTGGCAAGGTCATCAGGAACGCGGCGCTCGTATCCACTGTTGCTGCGGCAGTAGATTATGGGCTTATGCCAAAAAATCTGACGCCCGGCTGGGAGGGGCCCTTGCCCATCCGCTCTGTTGCCGGCGGGTTTCTGGGCATGCCTTGCGGATTAGCTCTCGGCGGTCTCGTAACGCGCCGTGTCCTGACCAGATGACTTGCGCCCGGCGGGCCGCCTCCGAGGAGCTTGCATTCTTTGGAGGGAGCGATGAGCAGCACCGGTGGCTGGCGGTTAAGCCCCCCACCCGCAAAAGCTGATCGAGTCGAGCGGGATCGAGGGGACCGGGCTCGACTTCCGTGTCGAAGGCCTGCTTGCCAGCTGCACTTGACTCTCTGACGGGGTGGCGATCGTTTTCCTCGCGAAGCCAAATAGCCTTAATACGTCCACTACCCTCTCCGTGTGCGGCCGCATAAGGCAGTAGAGCCCACCGACGAGCCGCCTCACCACCGTGATGGTCACGGCATGACGGGCGAGTGGAAAACGAAAAGATGGCAGTGGTGCTCAGCACAGTTGAAGAGCCGGGCTCGAAGCCGAATCAGTAATATGAGTCTTCGCGCATATGGCTTAGCAGAGCTCCTCGAGCACCATTATTGCTTCATTGGGACGTAGATCGATATTTCGTTGGCATGGCTCGAATGCCCGATCGCAATACGTGGAGAAAAGGATCGATCCTGCGCAGTCTGGCACCTCCAGCCACCCCGGATCAGACCCCAAATTGAGCGCAACAAGGATGGAAATACTTTGATGCTTGCGCCTGTAAAGAAGCATGTCCCCTTTGGCGAAGAGTGGGTGGTAAGAACCGATGCTCAACGCCGCGTACTGCTTTCTCAAGTCCAGGAGCTTTCGATGCAGCGACAGCATCGACGCGCTATCTTTTTCGAGATTCGTTACGTTCGTGATTTGCCATTCCTGGATCAGCGGACACCACGGTTCAACAGCGCTGAAACCCCCGTAAATCCCGTCGTCCCAGGGCATCGGGGACCGAGCGCCGTCGCGTCCCAGACCTAGCCCCGGCACATTCTTCTCGAATGGATCACGCACCCGGTTGGGCGGTATTTCGGCCATCGGCAGGCCGAGCTCATCGCCGTTGTAGAGCGTTGGTGTCCCTCGCAACGTGAGAAGCAGCATGGCCGCGACGCGGGCTTGGGCCGCTCCAACCCGGGTAGCAATGCGCGGCCGATCGTGATTGCCGAGCACCCAGTTGGGCCAGCTGCCCGGCGGCAGCGCACCTTCGTACTCGTCGATGAGGGTCGCAAGGGTCCGTGCATGCCATGGAGCCGAAAGGAGCGAAAAATTGAACGGCAAATGCACGCCTTCCAGATCCTTGCCGTAGTAGGCCATGAGTTTAGCAGGGGGAAGGTAGATCTCACCAATCAATAGTCGATCGTCATAGGCATCCGACACGCGCCGAAGATCGGCGATCACCTCATGAATCTCTGGAAGATCCGTGGTGTGGAGCGGTAGCAAACGATGGTCGGGTGGTTGGCCTTCGCGATAGTCAGGGTTTGGCGGATTGTCGCGAAAATGTTCGTCCTTCAATAGGTACCACAGCGCATCGATGCGGAACCCGTCAACATCCTTGGCAAACCAGAACCGAAGCACATCTTTAATCGCTTCGCGCACTTTTGGGTTGCGCCAATTGAGGTCCGGCTGGCAGGTGAGAAACGTATGGTAGTAATATTGCCCGATCTGCGCATCGAGTTCCCAGCCGCTTCCGCCGAAAGCGGAAAGCCAGTTGTTCGGCGGCCCTCCGCCGGCTGCCGGGTCTCTCCAAATGTACCAGTCCCGCAACTCGGATGTTCGCGAGGCTCGGCTGGCGCGAAACCACGGGTGTTCGGACGACGTGTGGTTTGGAACCAAATCAAGGATGACTTTGATGCCTAGGCGGTGAGCTTCACCAAGCACTGCATCGAAATCTGCCATCGTGCCAAACAGCGGGTCGATCGCGCAGTAGTCAGAAATATCGTAGCCAAAGTCGATCATCGGCGAAGTGAAGACCGGAGAAAGCCAAATCGCGTCGACACCCAAGCGCGCGATGTATGAAAGCTTCTGAAGAATGCCCGGAAGGTCGCCCACCCCGTCGCCATTGCCGTCAAAAAAGGATCGCGGGTAGATTTGATAGATGACGGCTTTCTGCCACCAGGCTATGGATGCGGCTGCACTGCTCATCCTAAGGCCGGCCTACGTCTGACAGGTTGGCATTTTCTCCATGCGGTGCATTTAAGGACATGGGCCGGCCGCGAACCCAGATCCGCTCAACCTCGATTGCCTTCCATCCCTCGGGAAGCATCGCCTTGCGCACGCTCCAGTCTTTGACGCTTGCTTCGCTTGGCTGGATGCCGGTGAACCCATACAGCAGGCTCATCAAGAAGCCGCCCATGTTGGCAAAAAACGGCCCCGCAACCGGCTGCTCCGGAAATTTGTCCTGCCGGTATTCGAGCGTTTGCAGGAAGCGCCCGCTCGTGAATTGGGCATAGCCTTCGTCGAGCAGCTTTAATGCCAGTCGCCGGTTTCCTGTGCGCGCCGCCCAGGCGCCATACAGGGCCGAGAGCATTGGGCTGCCGATGTAGCTCTCCACCTGGTCCAGATAAAACTTCAGCGTGGCCACTTCCTCATCTTGTTTGAGCGGGAAGCCAAACGGCCAAACGCCCATCAAGGGGTCGGGTGTCGCCCCCTTTTCTTCGTCACGCCGATATCCATCGTGCGAGACGACCGCTTTGCCGCGGCGCGGAACCACCATCTCGTTCGCAATGGCCGCCCATGTCGGATCGGCCTCTCGTCCCAACCGGCCCGCTGCGGCAATCGCATCCCGCAGCACCACCACGCTCGCCATGTTTGTGAAGGCTGCATTCTTGACGGTTTGCTTGCGTTCTGCGATCCCCATCGAGGCACGCACCTCGTAACCCCGGCGTGTCTTTGCAACCCGCGTGGTGATCCACTCGGCCACACCCGATAGTACCGGCCAGGCTTTTTCCCGCAAGAATTCCGCGTCTCCGATTACCGATGCATGAGAGGCAAAGGCTCGTGCAACATCGAGGGACACGTGATCTTCGTGCCAAGCAGCCGTACCGGGCAATGGCGCCGCCTCATCACCGGTAGAGGGCGCGCTTTCCCAGGTGAATTGAACGCCCCTTCGGCCCATGAGGCGCGCATTGTTGCGCGCCGCCTGTAGTGTGCGGAGCCGGTAATCAAGAATGCTCTGTGCAGCCTCGGGCTGCAGAACGCTGAGCACGGGGACAGCGAAAGCCTCGATGTCCCACATCACGTGACCGTAGTAGTAGTGATAGTCGTGCCACGTCGCCAAACCGAAGATGGATGTCGAGGCAGGCGATGAGCCATGCACCGAGCAGTTGAGATAGAAGAAAGCGGCATCGGCGAGCGCCTGCCAGCTGCGTTCCGCGCCAATCAGGACGATGCGGCCCTTCCAAAGCTCGGTCCAGATTGCCTTGTTCTCCGCCCGAATGGCATCGAAACCGTCGAAGCGTGCTTTGGCCGCCATTCTTGCGGCGTGTTGGTCGGGCTGATGGTGCATCGCTCCACAAACGACGCTGGTTATCTGCCGAAGGCGGTAGCGCTGACTTGCACGCGCGCGAAAGCCATAGCTGGTCGTAAGGCGGTTATCTTCCAGCGGTGGGCGCTTGGGCTCGGCTTCACCGGCAGCTCCGCCAAGCATTTCGCTGACGTGAGCCAAGCCGACCTTTCCCAGCCCGCCGGCGCTCTCCCAAAGCAGCGTGCCGTCTGACGCCGATTGTTCCTCGCCGGGCGTGTCGCGCATCTGACGAAGCGCGCGGCCCGGCACGTTCGTCGCGTCCACCATCGATTTCACCTTGACGTCGCAGGCGCCATCGAAGGTGAGGTAAGCCTCTTGGCACACGAGAGTGGGATCTTCGCGGCTGGCGAACGTCAGGACCTCACAGCGCACCAAAATGCCTGTTGCAGCGAAGCTAAATGCGCTGGTGAGTTCGCCCGTTGCAAAATCGTAAGATTGCTCAAGATCGCGGACCTGATGCAGCGCATCTGAAAGCCACACGCCATTGATGGCGAGGTCCCCTGCCAGAGGATACGGCGCCATCGCTGCCGCCTCGATCCGGCGTTCTGGATGTTCTCCGGCGAACCCACTTACCAGAGCCATGCCGGCCGCAAAGGGAATATCTCGTACCCGAAGCCCCACCAGGCCGTTGCTCACATAGGCAGGCAGATCTCGTTCACCACGGCTGCGTACCGGCTCGGGACTTAATGGCTCTGACACGGTGAACTTTGCCGCCCTCGATTTCGTTGTCCTCACGCTCCCTTCAAACAGCGTCGGTGGCCGCTGGTTCCTCGGGGCCGGTGGATGGCGTTTGATCGCAACCTAGGACTCTGCTGTATGAGACCACGCGCGTAGAGTTGAGTATCTCGAGTGCTCAGAGATCATGCCCGGTGGCCACATGACGCTTCAGCTAGGGCGGTCCAATCGATGGCCTCGCGCAGGACGTTAGCTGGCAGGCGCTGTCCGCTGCCGTGGTACCCGTTGGCCACCATTGACGCCACGCCGCGGTCCAGGAAGTACACCTGCTCGACCTTCCTCTTGGGCGCCTGCAGCATCTTGCGCACAGGAAGATCAACGGGCTCAAGGTGCGGCTCGAGAAAGCGCGCGTCGGCGCGCGACAGCCGCGCGAGCAACTTGTTGGACATGACAGCTTTCGGGGCGCGCGCAGGGTGCCCGTGACAAGAAACAGACGACTTATTTGACGTTGGCCGAGATGTCCCGAGTCGTCGATCAACCCTGGGGAGCCAGCAAGCGTGATGATCGACGGTTGAAGGCCAGCCCACAATGCGGGGTGGGCCGATAGGGGACGTATCAGGGCGTGCCGCTCAGCAGGGATCCGTCCTGCATTACCGCGCTCGGGGGCCCCCGGACTTCTGCGGCCGGTTGCCGACCGCGCGTGTTGCTTTGGGCGGCGGCAGCCGGGGTGATGCGAAAGGTACGGCGGATTTCCTGATCGGCGGCGATCGGCCCTGAGAGATCCTGCGCTTGCTTTGGGCGAGTGGCGAGCCGTTCGAGCGGCGAGCGATTCCAGGCGCGCAACTGACTGCTGTCTGACATCCAATCGGCATCGAGCTTACGTCAGATCCTAAGGAGACCCTCGTCCACATTGGCAGAGTCAATTCGGCGAAAGCTACAGCAGCCAGATTAGCGTGATGAAATACATGAGCCCTTAGCGTGGCTTTCAATGAAAGGCCTCGATGACCCACCTTCCAGTCCGTTGCGACTGGGCGTAAAGCACAAAATTTTAGCTCGTATCGGTCCAATTGTTTTTGGTCTCAGGTCGCGCGCCGGCACTCCCCCAAACTGGGGATAGCCGCCGATCTCAGTTTCGGTTAAGGCGTTCCGGGGGACCACTCCCGCCAGTGACAGATGCGCGGATGTATGCGACGCCGTAAAGCTCCTCACGGGTTAGCCGAACCAGATTGTGAACATTTCGACGGGGAACTCTCGATAGTCGCAAGCAACGTTCCGTTTTGTCACAGCCGCGCAGCCCTCTTCGCCTGGAGATTGCATTGTGGAAACCGCAAATTCTCGCATCAGCCCCACCTGGCCTCCCCCAGATGACGCCTATGACTACTTGAGCACAATCAGTTGGCGCGATTGGGCCTGGGAGGGATTGCGCCGCAATCCGGCGTACCAATCTGAGGCGCGCGCCCTGCAAAGCAGCAGCATTTCAAGATTGGAGGGCGGGGCGCTTCTCACGCGGATGCAGGAGCGCGTGCTACCTGCTGAGGCGTGGGCGCTCTGTTGCTTTCGCCGATCCGACCCGCACCGCTTTGGAAGCCCGACACGTCTGGTTGCCGGAGGCTATTACATCCCTATTGCCGGCTGTCGCAGAGCCCGTCAGCGCCCCGGTGCGTGAGCCTGGGACAGCCGTTATTGCGGCCTTGCCGAGCCTCGAGCACATACTGGTTGACATGAGCGGTCGCCAGAATGTTGTGCTGCGCGCCAACGGAGCCGCTCTCCAGCTGCTGGTTGTCGGCGCGGACGTTGCCGCCGGCCCCGTAGCCATTGCCTTTCTCGTTCCCGGCCTCGCTGCACTCCGCCAAGCATCTCATCAGCTTAAGACCCTCTACCGGATATTGTCGCCGACACAGCGACGCCCAGCACCAACACGCTGGACGCCGACAAGACGCAAGTTGCGCGATGCACTAATAGCCCTCGACGGGCGAGAAGCAGGAGCCAGCTATTACGAAGTGGCCCTCTATCTTCATGGCCCCGCGTATGTAGAGAGGAATTGGCATACAGGGCTCAAAAGAAGCATGCGTCATCACCTTCGACGCGGGCTTGAGCTATCGAGGGGCGGGTATCGCAACCTTCTCAGGCAAGTGTGACTCTGCCGAGGGGGTGCCGTCTGAGTCACTCCCTCGATCTCTTAAAATGCGCAAACTGTTTATCGACCGTTAGGGAGGATCCGATGACCGATGACAACGACAATCCCTTCCTCACGACCGACGAAGCCGCCAAGCTCCTTCGCGTCAATCGGCGCACACTCGACAACTTGCGTTGGCGTGACGAAGGACCGCCATTCAGGCGGCATGGTGGCCGCATCATCTACCACCGTGACGAGGTCTTCGCATGGTCGAAACAGCGTCGTGCAAGAACCCCGCTGGACCGAAACGAGGAGCCTCCGGTTACGCATAATGGGAATCCTAGGGGGCGGCCTCCTGCTGCTCGCATGCCCCAAAGCAAACATTCCGACACTTCTTTGGAACACCAGCAATAGCGTCCCTTTCGGCCTCTATTGGACCACATCGCGGCAGCCAGTCCTCGGTGGCCTCGCCGTCATCCGCTTGCCCGAGCCGTATCGCTCGCTCGCTGACGTCCGCGGCTATCTGGGGGCTCGTGCTCTTCTGGTCAAGCCGATCGTTGCGAGCGCCGGAGATATCGTCTGCCGTCATGGAGCCATTGTCATCCTCCGTGAACGGGCCATGGCCTATGCGCGGCGCGCCGACCGCATGGGGCGGCAATTGCCGCATTGGAC